>Ga0307420_1000485_pt1 | contig 18522 bp, 16 predicted proteins | sample SalMarWE160240MG_2_FD_202167 | JGI IMG/M metagenome (GOLD analysis project Ga0307420, IMG submission 202167) | Salt marsh sediment microbial communities from the Plum Island Ecosystem LTER, Massachusetts, United States - WE1602-40 | ecosystem: Environmental > Aquatic > Marine > Intertidal zone >... | reverse complement strand
GGGGTTAACCATAGCCAGCCTTATGGGAAGCCTTGAGAGCTTCGGAGCAGTCCAGAGCTTCATAAACCTGCCTCTGTTCTTCCTGAGCGGTGCTTTGTTCCCGCTTACAGGTCCAGGCATTCCTGAGTGGCTGCAGATCGCCACGAGAGTGAACCCGTTGTCTTACGGGGTTGACGCTTTGAGAACCATAATCTTGGGCAGTGCATGGCAGTTTCCGCTTCAGCCTTTGTACGTGAACCTTGGCATCGTAGCGGTCTTCGACGTGGTTATGATAGTTATCGGAACTTGGGCGTTCGGCCGAATGAAGTAAATAGCCCTCTGCACTTTTCAAAGCCAACAAAACCTTTTAAGTAGGGTCAAGGCAACTCATTTTTGTGGTAAACATGAGAAAACTGAGCCGTCTCATTTACTTGTCACTTCTTGGAGCTCTCGGAACCCTCATGTTTCTGCTGTTCCCAGAATACACTTTGCTGGCTGTGTTCGGCGCATTGACGTTGTTTCTGGTTGCGCGGCAGCTGAACTTTTACAAAATCATAATGATGCTGAAGTGCTTCGTCCAAAATACGCGAAGGCTACATTTGGAAAACAGGCTTAGGCTTCGCACTGGTTTTAGAGGTTACAGGGGCAGTGAGTTAGAAAACAGTAGTCGAATGTGCCGTTGAGCGCTGTTACTTGTTTGTCATTTCGTTGATCTGTTGTTCCATGGCGTGGCCGCGACAGTAAACCAACGCCTTCTTCACGCCCGGCACCTTTTTGGCAGCGTCTCTTATGTCAGCCGCCAGTTTGAAGGCGATGGGGCAGAAAGGACTGGTTGGAATGAATTCCACTTTGACGACGCCTGGTTCTTCTTCCTTGACGTTGGTTATCATCTGCATTTCGGCGAAAGTCATGCCTGTTTCAGGGTCAGGTACCTTGCCGACTTCCTCGCGGACTTTATCTTCAAGCTCAGTCAAAACTTTTCCACCTTTCATGTTCCTAACTATGATTAGCGCCGAGCGGAGCATATAAACTGTTGTATCGCTTCTTTTCTGCATTAACGCGTTTTTTTAGACATGAAGCGCCCTGGTTTTTCTGCGCTGTTCCTATGAGCTGAAGTTTCCGTTTCCACAGAACAGGTCACGATGAAAACAAAAAGTTGTTAAGGGCATCCGCACATTATACTATGGGGGGTGCGAGGAATGCCTGATTCAGAGGAAGAAATTTACTCCACAATGTTCAGTTCTTTGAAGCATCCTGCACGCCGCAAGATCCTCCGTATGCTCTCGGAGGAAGCCATGACGTTTTCGCAGTTGCTGGAAGCCCTTGGAATCACCAGCTCCCATTTGACGTATCACTTGGAAAACCTCGGCGAACTCCTATCCAAGGATGATGATGGAAAATATAAGCTGTCCACGTTCGGTTCTGCCTCTGTGGAAACAATGAAGATCGTGGAGGAGGCGCCGGCTGTTCGGTCAAAGCACGGTTTCCCGTTGTCTTTACGGTGGAGGTCGCTTCTGGCGGGTCTCCTTATCGCGGTTGTTCTTTTGGCGAGCATGTTTTACGTGCAATACGCGTCTTTTAACCAGCTTTCCAGCGATCATGAAGAGTTAGAGTCAAAGTATGATCAACTGTTGACGTGGAGCGCCAGCACCGACGACGCGATAACTTTCCTTCAGGATGTCATTCAAGTTGACACCGCGCAGTATCAATCAACCTTGTTGAGTAACACGGTGGAGGTTCGGTCAGATTTAGGTGGGGTCGTGGAGGAGATTCTGAAGTATTCGCTAACAAACAGTGAAAGCCAAATTGATGTGGTTTTAAGATTCAGAAACAGGGCGCTGTCCAGGTATCAGATGAACGTGTTTGAAGAGTCACCTATCTACGCTGAGCCTCAGTCGTTTTCCGTTTTAGACACCGCCAAGAGTCTGCTTCAGAGATTAATTTCCTATAATGACGCATCTTACTTGAGAGATATGAGCAACATGTTAGCTTCAGTCAGCGAAGTAAAGGACACCGAAGTAACCGAAGGCAGCATGAAGCTTGTTATCTCTGTCTCTGGAGCTAACGCTGAAATCCAGTGGTTATACACGGAAAATGGCGTGGACTTTCCAGTGAAGAGCTTAACTTTAGATTTCGAGAATGGGGTCCTGAAAGAGTTAACTGACGGGTGGTACCTGTTCAGTATCGGAAGCACCGAAGTTAATGTTTCCGGCGAAGAAGCTCTTGAAATTGCAAAAAATGCCGTGCGGAGTTTCACGTGGGAGGCTGGCGGCGTAACGGTGCCTAGTTTCAACGTGTTGGATGAGCCTGTTTCAGTTGTGTTTCACCCCATTCCCAGAGGGCAAAATCTGAAGTTAATTCCCTACTGGTACATCATCCTTTATCTTGACAAGGTTTATCCAGGCGGAGTTAACCGTATTGCCGTTGGAGTGTGGGCGGACACAGGAACCGTGGACCAAATCAGGACGTTAAGTGGATAAACGGGATTTTGCGTAACGCCTAAGAATAAGTCTGCAACAATGTTTAGGCAGTGAACCAACATGAATGTTGACTCATGCGTTTTCTGTAAAATAGCCCAAAAACAGGTGCCTTCCAGCCTTGTTTATGAAGATGACAAGACAGTGGCTTTCCTTGACATCAGACCCCTGAACGAAGGGCACACACTCGTTATCCCTAAGGAGCATTACGTGAACATTTTCGACATTCCACAGGAGCTACTTTGCTACATTCACGAGGTTACCAAGCGAGTCGCCATCGCGGTTGAAAAGGCTACGCACGCCGATGGAATCAGCATAATCCAGCAAAACGGCGAGGCTGCAGGTCAAGAGATTTTCCACTTGCACGTTCACGTTATTCCAAGGTTTGAAGGGCAAAAGTTGCCGCGTTTAAGCGAGCTTTCAGAGGCGGATAGGGAACAGCTGAGCCGGACTGCAGAGAAAATCAGACAGTACTTTTAGTGTTGGAGCCGCGTTTTCTGAAACCGTAGTACACTGCTCCTGCCGTGAGGCAGATGACGCCGATTATCCACGCCTCTGTTGCAGCGAAAAGAATGAACGCTAAAAGCACGAGGCACGTGCATAGTCCCACGGTGGGAAACAGCCTGTGATACCGTCTTTGCTCGGTTTTTAACTTTAGCGCAGCAGCGTTCGTTATGGCGTAGTAGAAAAGAGCCCCGAAAGTGCTGACCGCCACGACCCCTGTCAAGTCAAAAAACAAAACCAGCACAGCCATCAAAATGCCCACCGCCCAAATCGAGTAGTAAGGCGTACAAAACCTTCCGTGAAGCTTCGCTAATCCCTGCGGCACATCTTTCCTCCTTGCCATGGAGTAAGCCATCCGCGAAACGCCCAGAATAGCCGTCAGTAGAACGCTTGCCGTGGCTAATAGGCCTCCAAAAGCCACAACCTGTACCGCAAGCGGGTTTCCAGTGGCGTTTATGGCTGCTGTCAAAGGCGAGTTTGAACCCGCGAGCGTAGCTGACCCAGCGAGTCCTACCGCGACCGTTCCAACCAGAACATAAACAACGGTGGAAATTCCCAGCGACAAAAACAAGGCTCTCGGCACGTTGCGTTTTGCGTCCTTAACCTCTTCTGCTACAACCGCTACTCTCCCGAAGCCGGTGTAGGCGAAGAAAATGAAGAAGGCGCCGTAAAGTACTCCCGTGTTGAAGGGTTCAAAAGGCGCGAAATTCGCGGTGTTCGCGTTTACTGCTCCAAAAACCACGAAAAACCCGAGTATGAGCAGTTTCGCGGCTACAAGAACCGTGTTTAAACGCGCTGATTCACGCGCATTAAAGAAATTTAACGCTGTAAACGTCAAGCATAACACGGCAGCTACTACGTTAGCTGGCAAATTTGGGAACGCGGCTGTCAAGTAATAGGCGAATCCGAGAGAAACCGCGGCTCCCGTGAAGGTGTTGGCGACCATAAACATCCAGCCCGTTAAGAATCCTGAGAACGGCGAAATAACCTGTCGCGCGTATTCGTAAACGCTGCCTTCCACCGGCTGCCACGCTGCTAGTTCCGCGTAGCTCATTGCTGTGAAAAACGCGATTGCAGCCGCGATAACCATGGAAATCACGAGGGCTGAACCCGCCAAGTCCGCTACGATGCCTGTTACCACGAAGATGCCGCCGCCGATTATGGCGCCCACGCTTATGGCTGTGGCATCCAGCAAGCTCAATGAACGCTTCAGCGTGGTCTGCGGTTTCTGTTGCGCCATGTGCCTTCACATTCAAAAAACACGTTAAACAATAAAACACTTTAAAGTTAACGGGCGCTACTTGTCCCAAAATTCTCTGGTGCGCAAAAACTGAATCTTCGCCTTAAGCAAATCCAAGTAAAACTCATCCTCATTCGGGTGCATCTTCCCCAGAATCCGCGAAGCCGTTTCAGGACCCACACCCTTCACTTCCAACGCTTGTATCGCTTGTTTGCCGTAGCTGAGAACCAAATCCGCCTTGCGTCTTGCCTGCGACAGCTCCTTCAGCTCCTCTTCCGAGAGTTCTTTGCTTTCACGCCGCTTCCGCAGATACCCCTTCAGGCGGTTCGCGTCTTGACCGTGATACAGCAGCGTCAACAGGTTTGAACCGCATTTTTCGCACGTCGGCTTCTCCGCCAAGTCCTTGACTCTGACCTGTGTGGTCCATTCGCCGCAGTTCATACACAGCAGCGTGGCTGTTCGGGCTTCAATCGACATCTTCATCTTGTCGATGTTGCTCAGTATGACGCGTTCAGGAGCCATCAGCTCCGAGATGTCCGCGTACTGCGCCAGAATATGATACGCCAACGGCGTCGGCTTCTCCCGCCTAATCAGTGTGCTGACCGCCATCTTTCCCTGCTTGACCTCGCGCATTATTTGCTTGACCTTTTTGAGGTCGGCTTTCTCAAGCATCGCCTCGCGCAACGTTTCATCGTAAATCGGCGTGTCCTCAAACGCGGCTTTCAGCTTGGCTTGCCGCTCGTAACTCATGGTCTTTCCACGCGGCAGTGCGCCGAATCGTTCAGCCACAAACTTCATCTTGTACGCAAACGGAAACTTTGCCTTCACGTACTTCCCGAACGCCTCGTCAACCTCCTTAGGCGACAAACCGAAAAGCACCTGTGGCAGCTCCGCTATTTCCTGTTTCATCAGATTTCTCGGCGTTTCCACGAGAATGCGGTAGCCGTCTGCCCACCAACCCGTGATGACCTCCCGCTCCGAAAGCACCGAATCAAAAATTCCCGCCAACGTCTTATTCACGATTTCCCCGAAACACGCGTGAACCACAAGGTACCTGTCGAACGCCTCAAGAACTATGCGGTTCTCCGTAGGCAAAGGCGCACCCTCCTTCAGGTGCTCATCAATCTCCTTCACCGTCTCCAACAACGTAACCTTATCCGTCTTAAGCTCCGCAGCCAGCTCCTCAGCCACCTGTTCTGCGCTCTTGTTTTTCTTGAGCAGCTTGCCGATTTTCTCTCGGGCAACGCCAGTCTGCTGCGCCAAGTCGAACGGTACGGGCAGGATTTCTCCGTCCCACCCGGGAATCGCCGCGAACGGGTCTTCGGCGGGAACTACGTGCACGGTTCCTGTTTCCTCCTCGATCTGGACGATGCGCCAGACTTTGCCGCGCATGATGAAGTGCAAGCCCACGCGTGCGTCGAGCGCCATGAACTCGTCGCCTAACGTGCCTATGCGCCTGTCGCTGAGTACGTTTATGACTGGGTAGCGCCTTTCGTCGGGTATCATGCTTAGGTTGCCGTAGTAGTATTCGCGTGTTCTGCCTGTTTTTCGCATTGCTTTTCCTTCTGGGTCCATGCGTAGTTTGTTGAGGCTCTCTAAAAAGTATATCACGTCCAGCAGTTTTTTGCTGGTGAGTTTGCGGTACGGGTAAGCACGGTGCACTATGGCGGCAAGCTCCTTCACTGTGATGGCTGTTCGGTCCATGAGGATTCCCGCGATCTGATGCGCCAACACGTCCAACGCGTTCTCATGAATCCGCACAGGCTCGATGCGGTTAGCCACTGCGTTCCTTACGGCGGCTACGGACTCCAACGTGTCGTCAGGGTAAACCGTGACAATCACGCCTTCGGAAAGCCGTTCCAAGCTGTGCCCGCTCCTGCCCACCCGCTGAATCAAGCTGCTGACCTGCCGCGGAGACATGTACTGCACCACCATGTCCACGTTCCCGATGTCGATACCCAGCTCAAGCGTGCTCGTGCAGATAATCGCCTTCAACGCTCCCGCTTTGAACTGGTCTTCGATGCTCACGCGTTCTTCCTTGCTGAGAGAGCCGTGATGCACCGCGATGTCCGCTCGCCCAAGCTGGCTGAACTTGTGCCCCAGCATCTCGGCGATGGTGCGGCTGTTCACGAAGATAAGCGTTGACCTGTGGCTGTCCACCAGCTCAGCCAACCGTCGTATGCGCGCGGCGGCTTCAGGCGAAGTCTCCAGTTTCCCAGCCAACTCAAAATCCTTTTCCGTCGGCACCGGACTCACCACGCGGTAGCGGTAGCTCTTGGCGAACACCGCCTGCACGATGCTGATTTCCCTGTCGGCTCCCGCGATGAACTTCGCCACCTCCTCAGGGTTACCCACTGTGGCGGATAAGCCGATGCGCTGAAACTCCCTCTGCGTGACCTCAAAAAGCCGTTCAAGCGCCAAAGTTAACTGCACACCACGTTTGCTTTCCGCCAGCTCATGCACCTCGTCAACGATGACGTATTGCACGTGGCTGAGGTGTTTCCGCATTTGGGAGCCTGGAAGAATCGCCTGCAGCGTCTCGGGCGTGGTGACGAGCAGCTGCGGCGGCGAACGCGCTTGTCTCCTGCGGGTTTTCGCTTCTGTGTCGCCGTGCCTGACCTCCACCGAGACGCCCAGCCGCTCCGACCAGAACGTCAGCCGCTTTAGCATGTCGCGGTTCAAAGCCCGCAACGGCGTGATGTACACCACCGCTATGCCCCGTTGCTCCTCCTTATCCTGCTGGATAAGCTTGGAGAACACCGGAAGCAGCACCGCCTCGGTCTTCCCGCTGCCCGTGGGCGCCACCAAAAGCACGTTTTTGCCTGCGAGCAGCGGCGGAAAAGCCATAACCTGCGGCAGCGTCGGCTCAGCGAACCCAAGCTCAGCTAACGCCTTGCGCACGGGCTTGGCGAGTAATTCGAAAACCGAGTCGGGTTTTGCGTTCTGCATGACACCAAAACAAGGCGCGAAGCAGGCTTTATTCTTTTATCTGCCGTTTGAGGCGGAAGAAATGAGAAGCGACACCACGCCTTCCTGTTCCACCAAGCCGAACGCGCCGTTCTTCGCTGAGTTTTCGTCAAACTTTTTGACGCCGTCAGCCTCCAACCACGGCGATTGAATGGCAAAGGGCACGGGGTCTTTCACATGTGTTCCGACTTTGATGGGTGTCGGGTGGTCTGGCAAGACCGCAATGGCGTACGGCGCCTTTAACCCGTTCAGGATTCTGCCGAGTAGCCTGCGGTCTAGGTCTTCTATGGTTTCGACTTTCAGCCTGTAATCCTTGACGTGCCCTGCTTCGTCGGGCGCCTCAACATGCACGAAAACCAAGTCGTTCTCCTCAAGAGCTTTCAGCGCGGCGTCTGCTTTGCCCTCGTAGTTCGTGTCTTCCCTGCCCGTGGCGCCTGGAACCTCGATGACTTTCATGCCCGTGTAGACGCCGATGCCTTTCACCAAGTCCACCGCGGAAATCACCGCGGCTTTCAAGCCGTATTTTTCCTTGAACGAGGGCATGCTTGGTTTTTCGCCGCCGCCCCAGGGCCAAATCATGTTGCCAGGATTCTCTCCGCGTTTCTGGCGGGTGACATTCACGGGTTGAGCCTCTAAAACATCCTTGGATTTGCGTATTGCGTCTCTGAGCAGGTTAGCTATTTTTTCTGCTTCGGGTTTCTTGGCTTTCGGCAGCACCCTTGCGATTTCTGCGCCTATGGCGTCGTGGGGAGGCGTGCAGTCAACTTGAAGCGCGAGCGGCGCGTTTCTCAGGATGAGGAAGTGGCGGTAGTCCAGTCCCGGGTAAAACTCGATGGTGCCTGGTTTTTCGCAGGCTTTTTTCACCGCCGCTATCAGCTGATGCGATTCGCTGCTGGTTATGTGCCCTGCCGAGTAGTCCGCTAAGGCGCCGTTTTTTTCGGTTATCAGGTTGCATCTGAACGCTACGTCGCGTTCGTTTAGTTGGATGCCTCTGGCTGCGGCTTCGAAGGCTCCTCTGCCCGTGTAATATCGCTTCGGGCTGAAGCCCAGCACCGAGAGGATGGCTACGTCTGAGCCTGGCGTCATGCCTTCAGGTACTGTCTTGAGGAGACCGTTTCTGCCTTTGGCTGCTATCGAGTCCATGTTCGGCTTGTGCGCCACTTGCAGCGGCGTTTTATTGCCTAGTTCGGGGATGGGGTAGTCTGCCATTCCGTCTCCGACGATGAGTATGTACTTTATTTGCTTTAACATCCTGTGGCTCCTTGGGTGCTTGGGGCTTTGTTTTTGTTTCAAAGGTATTTGCAGCATGCTTATCTACTTTTTCTAAGCAGGCTTTGGGAGAACTGGGCGCTTCGTGAGTTAGGATGGGCATAAAAGTTAAAGTGTGCCCAAAAACATTTAGGATTTAACAAGGGGAACTAGGCCCCTTTTGGTGATGGATTTGGAAACGTTGATATTAACCGATGATGAAGTGAAGAAGCTTCTTTCTCTGTCCGAGGTTATTGAGGCTGTTGAGTCAGCTTTTAAGGAGAAAGGTCTGGGGCGCGTGCAGATGCCTGCCAAGATTTACCTGTACTACCGCAAGTATGGTGGCGATTTAAGAGCTATGCCCTCTTTTCTTGAGGACTTTGACATATCGGCGGTGAAAGTAGTGAATGTGCATCCTCAAAATCCAGCTAAGAATGGCTTGCCCACAGTTATGGCTGTGATAATCCTCATCGACCCTTCGACTGGAGCGCCCCTCGCCATAATGGGCGGAACCACAATAACCGACATGCGAACAGGCGCGGCGGGTGGTGTAGCCGCAAAATACTTGGCGAGAAAGAATTCAAAGGTTGTGGGGCTTGTCGGCGCCGGCGCCCAAGCTCGTACTCAACTTGCAGCGCTTCTGGAAGTGTATAAGCATCTCGAAACGGTTAGGGTCTGGAGCCGCACCGAAGCGACCAAGAAAAGTTTTGCGGATGAAATTCAGCAAGACTGTGGAGATGCGGTTCAGGTTGTTCCTGTGACGGGTGTGCGGGAAGCGGTGGAGGGGTCGGACATCGTGGTGACTGCGACTCCTTCTAGGCAGCCGTTGGTCATGAGTGACATGGTTTCGGCTGGGATGCACATAACATGCATCGGGGCAGACGCTGTTGGCAAGGAGGAGCTTGACCCTGCAATTCTGCAAAAAGCGAAGATAGTTGTTGACGATTGGGCGCAGGCTTCTCACAGTGGAGAAATCAACGTTCCGCTGAGCCGCGGGCTGATAGCGAAGGATGATGTGTGGGCCGATATAGGGGAGATTGTGGCGGGCTTGAAGATAGGCAGGCAGAACAAGGATGAAGTCACGGTTTTCATGTCCACGGGGATGGCGGTTCAGGACGCGGTTACGGCTAAAATCGCTTACAGCAAGGCGCTGGCTGCCAAGGTTGGGCGGTTCATAAAAATCGTTTAATTGTCAAGTTATCAAGGTCTCTTCTATTTTCCTGCTTGAGTCCAGTGATAGATGTCTTGATATTCTCCTGTCAACGGGTATGCTGGGTCCTCGTACACTATGTCTGTTTTTAAGCCGTGGTTTTGCAGGGTGGTTTGCGTTAGCTCCCAGAACTGGTGTGTTTGGTCGTCTGCTTTGAAGACGCCCCAGATTTTGTCTTCGCGGGTTCGCATGCCCCAGCCGTAGCTTCTGGGCAAGACCAGCACGGTGTCGGCTTTGATTGAGCCTTGGGTGACGTGGGGGTTTTTGACCACGTCGTTCCAGAAATCTTGTAGCGCTTGGAAATGTTCCGGCTGCAGTGTCCCGTAAGGGTTGTTGCCGTTCTCCTCATAATAGTTGAATAGCACGAAGTATTTTGCGCCGGCTTCGTATGCGGTGCGCATTTGGCTGAGTATCTCAGTTTCGTTATCCAGGTAGGGGGGCTTGTTGTATTTCCAAGTTATGACTACTCCCCAGTCCTTGTTCTGCTGTTTCGCCGCTCCACGTACAAGTGCTATCTGCTGAGTTTCTGTGAGGTTCCATCCTATTTGGGCGAGCATGACATCGTAGCCGCTTAGGTAGTCCCACCAATACAGCGCATAGTCCGAAGTGAAAACCGTCACGGACTGGTTGCTTAGCCATTCAAGATTGTCGTGGTCACGTGCTAGAAACGCGTCGGCGACTTCGTTTGTGTTCTTGAACGGCTTCACTTTCATCAGGTCTTCGTAGGTTTTGAAGGTGGGCTGGCTGGGGTGGTCGCCAGTTATGGTGCCGTTAGGGAAAAACGTCGTGTACGCCGGCAGTGCATCCTCGTTTCCGTTCACGGGTTCTGACACGTGGATTACGCCGCCGAGTTCGTAGTGGATGACTATGCCGTCTGTTTTTTGGAGGACGATGTCGCCGTAAATCGTTTTCTTTACGGTGTCGCCTGTTGCGTTTCTGAACTCTACGTTGCCGTCCAGCATTTTTCCGCCTGCCTCATCGCTGTAGTAAACGCCTAGGAAGTGGTTTCCCCACTTTTCTTTGGCTGTTGTGAGCCAGTTTGAGAATGTTGATTCGATGTAGGTGCCGAAGTACGGGAGGAAGTATAGTCCGGAGGAGACCGCGTAGTCTCCCAGTTCATCCACGCTTGCCAGGTTTCTCTGCAGCTGGCCTGACTGCAGCACGAAAAGGTTGGTGTACCCTTTTACTTTGTCTATGAGCATTTTTCCTTCGGCGACGGAGTTTCCGCAGTATGTTACGCCGACGTAGGCTGTTAGGTTCCCAGTGGTTTGCGTGGGGTTGTATGTGATTAGCAGCACGGCAAGTAACGCTGTTATTATGAGAATGGCTGAGGCGGCGAGTGCTTTTTTCATGGCGGAGAGACTCAAGGTTATTTTTGGGGCTTGTAGGATAAAATGTTTCTTGAAATCTGTCGGGTTTAGGTGTTTTTTGTTGCGGCAGCTGTTCAGCGTTTGGCGTCAAACAAGCTGGTCCGTGCAAAATAACGTTTGATTAGCTGCGTTGTTCAACCTCTGCTTCCGAATAATTAAAATAACTGTATCTCCTATAGTAGTACGAGGCATTGGGCGAAATGCTGAAGCACAAACTTAAAATCCTCTTAGCGGTAACGCTGATTATCGCGATTCTTGTGCCAACATACGTTTCTTTCGTTTCATCCTCATCTGGATACATCAGAATAAACGCGCCATCCGCAAGCGTTCCAAATCAGCAGGTGCCGGCTGGCGGCAACGTGAGCCTCTATTTCGGAGAAGTAAGTTGGGACGAGGATCAACTGTTTTTGTTTTTAAGCCAGGATTCCTATTCACACATGTCTTACGGTGACTTTCTGTACTCGACGGTTTTTTCGGTTTCTGACCTGACTAACACAACGCATTCCAGCGATTACGCTAATGGTAATGGCGCTTGGGTTGTTGGAAACAACTGGATTAACGGCACAATTTCTCCAACTGTTACTGCGGGAAGCTACACCATTAAAGCCATTGATGATGTAAGTAAAAACGTTGCAGTAACAGACGTGTTCATTAGTGTTTATAATGTGATTTCCGCGTCCTTGCATGTTTCTCCGTCCGCGGGTCCTGGTGGCGTTTCCGTCACATTTACCGGTGATGGGTATCAAAATAATGATGTTGTAACTATTTTATATTATGACCCCGCTTTCAATTCATGGAATTATTTTGCAACCGCGACTGCCAATAGTGCTGGAGCAATAATGTTTGATTCTGTAATACCTGATTTGCGGTCGTCACTGCGGGCAGGTGATTATTCTGAGGAGACCGCTTCACTTTCTTTTAAATCACAAGTTAACGGCATCGTTTACGGCTATGCAGATTACCACCAGTATTCAAGGGGCATAAAAAGAGTGGGCGACCAGATTGCCAGTGGACTTTATGGCAACGGAACCAATTTGGCTTCATCCATAAGCGTTGAAAGGGGCGACAAGCTTCCGATTTCAGGCAAGTGGTTCCATCCTGGTGATGTTATTTATGTTAAGTGGGACGGACAAGCGGTAGTGGGTACGGTAACTAGTGCAGAATGGCTTGGCATATCGCCTCTTAACAGTACAATCGCTGATTCGTCAGGCTCATTTGAAACAACGATTACGATTCCTGACGCAGCCGCTGGTGAACACTACATGGCCATTGAAGATTCCGAGACGAGACTTATCATAAAAATCTTCATGTCTCGAGGCTCATTACAGATTACACCGTCTTCGGGTCCCGGCGGAGTTATTGTTACATTTACTGGTTCAGGCTATGCTTCTGGCGCCGATGTCACCATTTCATATGATGATACCTTCTTTGGCTTATGGACTGTCTGCGGTTCCGCGAAGGCTAACTCCAATGGGGATATGACGTTTACAATGGAGATGCCTGACTTGAGAAAATCGGTAGGCGCTTATGATTCCGAAGACACTACTACGATTTCCTTCAGAACCGAAAGTGAAGATATCGTTCACAGCTACGCTGACTACCACCAATATTCAAGGGGTCTGAAACAGGTGGGAAACCGAATCGCGAACGGGCTTTTTGGTAACGGCACCGACTTAATCTCATCCGTTATCGTTGAAAACGGCGACACTATCACTGTTTCTGGTAAATGGTTCCATCCGGCTGACGCGATTTATGTCCGGTGGGACGGTAGAGCGGTCGTGGGCACCGTGACCAGTAGCGAATGGCAGAACGCGGAGATTATCGGCACTTCGATTGCTGGCTCAACTGGTTCCTTTACGGCAACCGCGACGATTCCAGCTGCTGATGGCGGTATGCATTACTTGGCGGTTGAAGATTCCGAGACTAGGGTGATTGTTAAGGTTGGTGTTCCAAACTCGACTAATCCGGAGCCTACACCTACACCTACCCCAACCCCTACGCCCACGCCGGCTCCTCCCGAAACGTTGCCCGACATCGAACTCTACTGCAGCAGCACCACAAGCTACAGCGGCTTTAAGGTTCAAATCTACGGCGCCGTATCATTCAACGGCGTTCCAGCCTCAGGAGAATCAATCTTACTCTCATACAGCAAGAACGGCGGCAAATCCTGGGACGACCTCACCCTCACGCAGACGGGTTCAAACGGCGAGTTCCGAGAAGTCTGGAACCCATCCGTAACGGGAAACTACCTGATCCAGGCAAAATGGGAAGGCGAATCACCCTTAAACACAGTAAGCAAAATAGTGAGCTTGGCAATAACCCCCTACTCAGAGCAAACCCTGTTCTCAGTAGCGTCTAACTCAACCATAACCGAATTCGCTTTCAACTCCACAAGCAAAGAACTCACGTTCACCGCGTCCGGAGCCTCAGGAACAACAGGATACGTGCGCGTCTACATTCCAAAAACACTCATAAACGACATTTCAGGGCTTAAGATACGCGTGGACGAAAACATCGTAACCTACACCAGCGAATCACAAGAAGACTCATGGGCCATCTTCTTCACCTACGCTCATAGCACACACAAAGTCGTCATAGAATTAAGCGCCGCCGCCAACCGTGGCGACGAAACATCCCCAGACCTCCTCATCTACGGAGCGGTCATAGCCGCTGTCGTAGTAGCCGTAGCAGTCGCAACCGTAACCATCAAAAAACGGCGAAGCACGCCCAAAACAGACACGCAGACAAGCTGACCGCGCCCAAACTTTCTCACCTTTTTCTACACAAGACTGCAAACCTTTTCCGTCCTTTCAATCAGTGAACCTGCAGTTCTTTCTATTTATAGAGGGGGTATAGACAAAAAATCGCACATCAGAGCAGGCAAGACGTTTGGAAAACCAAATTAACTTGTTCCTTTTCCTAGATTATTGGACGATGAGGAAATCGAGGTACGCCGAAGCTGAAAGCGGGGAATTTAAGCTAGAAGCTAGTGAGTGCTTTTTCCGCTACTGAGTCCACCCAAAAGTATGCTCGGCTTAATTTAAAAAAGTAGAAAATCAGACCTTACTAAAACGTAGAAATTTGTTGCCGAAGCAAAGAAGTTGGGGAAATTGTTGTACTTTATGGTCGGTTACGATTACCCGTCAAGTACGCCCATGCACTTACGAGCCCAACCGTCAGCACCGCACCAGCAAAACCCGCAATCATGTAGCTAGTCAAACCGCCAAGCGCTGGCAAAATCGCTATGATCCACGGAATAACGAACACCGCTGTCAGCTGCGCAATAACGCCTGCCATGAAACCCAAAAGTGCAACAATTCCGAATATTTTTAACCTGTCACCCATTCCATTCACCTTTTTGTTTAAGCATTAGATTACGCCTCTTTTTAGTCTAACTTACACGTTTTTGTCTAATATCCGAATACTGCCTACCTTGTCTTTTAATTTTACAATTAAAGCCGAAAACAAGTTTTTCCACCCCATATATCTCCACATATATACGTGCATATTTCCACCATATTAACAATGTATAAGATATTTCAACAGCATCTTTTGTTCAGGAGGTATTAATTTGTCAGAAAGATTTGCAAAAAAATGGGAAACTAAACGAGGTGAAGCACCTTTCACAGACCGCATAAAAGACGTTGTGAACCCACCAGGACCACTGAAACCACGACTCGACTTCGCCGTCAGACGAATCGAACTTCAAGTGCAGAAACTCGACCAAGCCACAGACCGCTTCAGCCAAAGAGACAAAGCAATCTTCGCCAGAATTGTTGACGCCTACACCAAACACGACACCGCACGCGCAAACGTCTTCGCCAACGAACTCGCAGAAGTCCGCAAAATGGAAAGGCTCATCATAAACGCTAGGCTCGCACTCGAACAAATCGTGTTAAGATTACGAACCGTATCCGAACTTGGAGATGTAGTTTCCACCTTAGGACCCGCAGTTGGCGTACTAAGAACAGTCAGATCAGGACTAGTAAGCGTTTTCCCTGAAGCAGAAAACGAACTCGGAGACATCGGCAACATGCTAAGCGGAATAATGATCGAAGCAGGCCAAGGATCCGGAATGACACTAAACTTCGACAGCGTAAACGAAGACGCCACAAAAATACTCTCAGAAGCCGCAACAGTCGCAGAACAAAAAATCAAAGACAAGTTCCCAGACTTGCCAGCAGGCATGCCATCAGCCGCGCAAACCGAGAAAACAACAGAGAGCTACTAAACTAAGGAGAAAAAAACATGACCAACAACTCCAATCTTTTTCTTTCCATCGGTAAACCAATCAAAGACGAATACGGCCGCACAGTCGGAAAAGTCGCCTGCTTCGCGTTGACACCCAGCGGAAAATTCGACGGTGTCTACGTCGAATCAAACGACGGGAAATTCGCCAAAAAACCAATGGACCACCTGAAATTCAACGGAGCAGAAGTCACATTTACCTCAACACTCAAACAACAAGCAAACGTCCTATGCGATCAAATACCACTCATATGGCGCAAAAACCAAGCGCTTAGAGACCTGGCTGAAAAAAGAAAAATCTCGCCAGACCTCTACCAAGAGCTCCGCAACAACTTCGAAGGCGTCCTAACCCAACTCAAAAAAGACGCGCAAGTACTCTCAGATGAAGCAACCAAAGAAGTCGTAGTTTGCAACCAAGAAATAAAAACACTAGGGTACGCAATTGTTAACTTGGAACTAGAACATGAAATTGGACAAATAGACGACGAAGCTTACACATCAGCCTTCGCTATGCTCCAAGAAAACCTCAGACGCGCCAACACAGAAAGAAGCGACACCGAACTCATCAAAAGCAGGCTCTCAAACATAATGCTAGGCGACACTTCAAAACCAGAACAAAAAATCACCATCGACATCCCAACCCCACCCGAACCAACCGAAAACGAAACACCCAACGAAGCAGCCAACGAAACCCCCGCAGAACCTTCTGAAACACTAAACACGGAAACAGCAGAAGATATCGAAGAAACTAACGAAGCCCCAGAAGACGTCCCTGAAGAGGCAACGGAACTTCCCGAGCCCCCAGTGGTTGTCTACGTGAAAGAAGTCGGAAAGGCTGGAATATAACTCAGAGTGAAGTAGCGGCGGAGGGAAAAAACAATAAAAGGTTTAACACGTTCCAACCCTCCACCGATACGTGAAATCGCCTCGAAGTCAATATACACGCTTAAGATTCAGCAAAACAAGATCGAGCAAGCAAACTACAGACTAAAGGAAAGAGACCGCTTACTTTTTGAATCATGCATGGGTGCTTTGAAGAAAAATAACAAACAACGAGCGGCGATGTGCGCTAACGAAATCGCCGAAGTCAGGAAATTGATAAAGTTTCTTTACAGCGTGCAGTTAGCCATTGAACGCGTGGTTCTTCGACTGGAAACCATAAAAGAACTCAGCGACATCGTTGTAGACTTGAAACCTGCTCTGAAACTTCTCCAAAACGTCTCGTCAGACCTGTTTCAGGTTTTACCCGACGTCTCCAGCGAACTGAACAACGTCAACGAGGCAATACATGAAACTCTCTACGCCACCAAATTTTCAGCGGATGAATCCCTGATCCCCGTTGGCAAGAAGACAGCAGGCGGCGAAGAAGTGCTGAACGAAGTTTCAAACTTCCTGGAACAGAAACTTTGCGAGACTCTTCCTGAACCGCCCGAAGCTCTCGCCGCGGAAGAGAAAGCGGCTCCGATTCGAGAACTTGTTGCTTTGTCAGCTAGCTCCTCGCAAGTGGTCGGACGCAAAACTACTGAAGATTTCGGTATGGATGCGTCAAAAACCCTGTTTTCTTTTAAAAAATCTGAGATTAAGGAAATTTCATTGATGGTTGAGAAGCCCTCCATTGAGGACATGCTTCTTGAGTACGTGAAAAAGAGCAACGGCGAAATCGATTTAACCCGTTGTTCGAGTGAATTGAAGACTTCAAACGCAGAAATCGAGAAAGCCCTTGAAAACTTAGGAACCAAGGGGAAGATAAAAATTGAGTTAAAATCACCTGAATAAAAAATGGTGTAAAAACCATGAGTGCATCACATGAACTTGAAAAGGCCGCAACGGCTTACGCGTTAGACGCGGTGAAAATGGACAAGGCAGGGCAAAAAGGTAGAGCCATAACGCTGTATCAGAAAGCTATCGAGAGTCTTTTGCAGCTTGTCCAACTTTATCCTGAATATGGTTTGAACAAAGTTTACGTTCAAAGGGCAATTGCGTATCAAGAGCGAATTAAAGCTTTGCAGGGCGGGGTTTCTCCGGTTGAGATGCAGATGGAGTCTAATAATGGTGGGGATGGTGGTGAAGCGGCGGCTGGTGGTGGGAAGGTGCCTGGGACGGAGCTTGTGGTTACTGAGAAGCCTGAGGTGAATTGGGAGGAGGTTGTGGGTTTGGATACGGCTAAGAAGGCTGTTAAGGAGGCTATTGTTTATCCTGTGCAGAGGCCTGATTTGTTTCCGTTGGGTTGGCCGCGTGGGATTTTGTTGTTTGGTCCGCCTGGTTGTGGTAAGACTTTGTTGGCTGCTGCGGTTGCTACGGAGATTGATGCGAATTTTTATAGTATTGATGCGGCTTCGATTATGTCTAAGTGGTTGGGTGAGGCTGAGCAGAATGTTTCGAAGTTGTTTGGTTCTGCTCGGAAGTCTTCGGTTGAGGGTAAGCCTGCTATTGTTTTTGTGGATGAGTTGGATTCTTTGATGGGTGCGCATTCGAATGAGGTTGGTGGGGAGATTCGGGTGCGGAATCAGTTTTTGAAGGAGATGGATGGGATTGTTGATAAGGGTAGGAATCTTCATGTTTATGTTATTGGGGCTACGAATAAGCCGTGGGATTTGGATTGGGCGTTTATTCGTCGTTTTCAGAAGAGGATTTTGGTTCCGTTGCCGGATCATCATACGCGGTTGATGATGCTTAAGTTGTACACGTCTAATTTGGGGATTGATCCTGATGTGGATTTGCATGAGTTGGCGCGGTTGTCTGAGGGTTTTTCGGGTAGTGATATTCGGGATGTGTGTCAGTCGGCGCAGTTGAAGCTCATAGGCGAATTTTTCGAGTCTGGTAAGGCGATGGATAAGGAGGCTAAGCCGAGGTCGATTACGATGGGTGATTTCAGGCAGATACTGGAGGAGCGGAAGCCGAGTGTTTCGTTGGATATGCTGTCGCTGTATAACAGGTGGTTTGAGGCTTTCAAAGCCTTGTAGAATGGAGGGGAAACAAGAAAACCGTGGAAAACGCGTTGGGTGGAAAGGTTTGGAGAATCATTTTTTAGCACGCTCTCCCTTCTCCCTCTCAAATTATCTCCAAGCCCCACAAGCCAACAACGCGTTTTGAGTTTTTGCGTCTGCGTCAGGTTTCTGGTGTAGACCCCCTCTATCGTTTTCTGCAACGATTGGCTATTAGGCTCCAAATATGCTCACGTTTTCAACATGCTATTGACGCTGGAAACAGCCAATACGGACCTACCCCCTATAGTTTCTGCAATGAATTTCTATTAGGATCCAAATATGCTCGGGTTGC
>Ga0307420_1000484_pt1 | contig 18530 bp, 18 predicted proteins | sample SalMarWE160240MG_2_FD_202167 | JGI IMG/M metagenome (GOLD analysis project Ga0307420, IMG submission 202167) | Salt marsh sediment microbial communities from the Plum Island Ecosystem LTER, Massachusetts, United States - WE1602-40 | ecosystem: Environmental > Aquatic > Marine > Intertidal zone >... | reverse complement strand
CGACAGCAGCAACGCGGCGGAGCTCGGCAGGCCGTTCGGCGTCGACGCTCTGTGCTTCACCAAGAGAGCCACGATGCTCACCGCCTAATATCCTGTAATTTAAATTGCTGTAAAATTGTGTTTGGAGTAATTTGTTAAGGAGCCCTGCTGATTAATACAGCTAACCCTTATCCCGAAGAGCAATTCTACGCCAAATACTCGAGATGGGAGCCGTATGCGTTAGCAGCGCACATATGGCCCTGAGCAGAGGGTGACGGGTCACCGGCATCCCTACTGCGACCGTTATCTTCGCCATTATCAAACGGTTTTACAGCAAAGCAGCCAATACGGGCATCAAGTCCGGTATGGTTTCGGCTTATCAGACCAGCGGTGAATTTTTACGATGGAATCCCCATTCCCACTGCCTCGTTTTGGAAGGGGGGATTTGATGAATCCGGCAGGTTCGTGCATATCCCCCTCGGGAACCTCAACAGGATGTCGGAGTACTTTCGCCGGGCGATCATCAAGTTCGTCTTGAAGAAGCAGCCAATCAGTGCCAAGATCGCTATCAGTTTGATCAATTGGAGGCACTCCGGATTCAGTGTGGATTATGCTTCGGTGCACATCCCCACCGGATCCTCTAAGACACGAGAGGCTCTCTCCCAATACATCGCCCGCCCACCGCTGTGTTTGAAAAAGATATGCATTAGGGAGAACGGAGAGGCCACCGTGGTCTACTACACTTCCGACAACGAATTCTTCAAGGGAAAGATCGAATCCTTCCCTGTGATCCGTTTCTTGCTGGAGCTGACACAGCATATCCCTCCCCGTGGATTACAATATATCCGGCGATATAGGCTCTATGCTTCCAGAACCAAGGGCAAGTGGCGGGATATGCCCCATGTGATGCGGCTCGCCCCTGCCGGATGGAAAGCTGAGCGCCTACAAGATTCTGATCCGCTACAATCGTGCTATGAAGAATCAGATGTGCCTTATCAAGAAAGCACTCGTACCTGGGCCAGGCTCATAGCTCAGGTGTACGAAGGCTGCGCGCCCCGGTGCCCCTCTTGAATGTCCACGCTGCCACTCACCCATGAATGTGATTACCGTTCGATCCCGCTTTTTTTTCAGCAGAGAGAACAGGACCATATTGTTCGATTCGGTTCCATCGGAGCTGAACACCACTTCCCGGGGCTCACAGCCCAGCAGGTCGGCCAACCGCCGCCTGCAGCCGGTAAGCAGTCTTTCCGCCCCCCCGCCCCGGTCCGTGTAGGGCCGAGGGGTTGGAGAAGAAGGTCTGCGACACCTGGCGCATCTGTTCTTGAATATCCGCATCCGGAGGAGCCGTAGCAGACAGGTCCAAGAGCCTACGGAAGATGAATGCCCCTTTGGAGCGGCACATCAGCATCCGTGGCCTGCTTCCATGAGGGCCACGATGTTCTCGAGAGGAACATCGGGGGTCATCACGTTGGCCGGCGCCATGATGAATGCGTTTCCGTACGGCCTACCCAACGTGTCCGCCGTGCGCTGGGCCTCTTCCTTGATTTGTTCAGGTGTGCCCTTGCTTAGCAGGCTCTGGTCGTCTATTCCCCCGAAGAAGGACACTTGCCCGCCGAAGTTACTGGCGACGCGGGATAGATTCATGGCTCCAGGCTGGAGAGGATTCAACACGTCCAACCCGATGTCGATCAGATCAGGGATTATCTCTTCCACGTTTCCGCAGCTGTGGAAGATGACGTCCAAGCCCAGACGGTGGGCCTCATCAAAAACACGGTGGTAGGACCCGCGGTAGAATCTGGACCACATCGCCCGTGAAATCATCAGCGATCGCTGAGTACCCCAGTCGTCGGCCAGGAAGACGGCGTCCACCCCGATTCCAGCCCAGCAGCCGACCAGCTCGACGAGGTACTGCGTCAGCGCTTCGATAAGGCGGGTAAGCTCTCTTTCGGAATCAAGATGATCCATGAACGCGTTTTCGTTGCCCCGCAGAGTTCGCACCCTCTCCCAAATGCCAAGAATTATCATGCCGATGCAATACCGCGTCTGAAGGTGCATCTTCAGCCAGGGCAGGACTGCGTCTAGTCGACCCGGGGCATCCGCCTTGGGCATCCGACTCTTGAGATAGCCATCCAACATGGACCAGTCTTTGATCGGGTAGCCGACCTCCATCGCGCCCGTTCCTCCGAATGCGTGCTTCCAGCGGGTACCCCATTCGTCCGTCCACTCGGATGAGTGGATCATAGAGTAGATGGGGTTGATCCGATCTTTCTTTTCGGGGGGCTGATACCCCACGGTAAAGTCGTATGGGTAGAGGCAGACGATATCGTCAGGATAGCGGCAGTAGAGGTCTGCAAGGTCGTTGCCATATTTCAGGACGATGTCCAGTGACAGGGTCTTGTTTCTCACTGGACAGCGGGCCACGCCCTTCCGGTGCACCGCCCGTCTGACGAAGTCCTTGCCGGCGGGCTGGTTCTGTTGCGCCTTATTCACCCTCGCTTCGAATTCTTGGACGATTGTTTCCATTTGCTCCAGTGGTAGCGTGCGGTAGTCTCTCTTCGGTTCCCTTGTTGAGGGCATGTCACAGCCTTCCTCTCTTATAGCAGATCTTGGACTGAGGAATGCAGGTGTTGGTTATCTCCACGTTCTGTTTCACAGAATCGCGAAAAGAAGATACTCCTCCGCAAAGGGTTGCGGATGCAATTCAGCGGTTTGGCAACAGCCCTATTCGGCCACATTCCTGGTCAAAAAGCGTTTTATTGTGTAAGTAGTTTTCTTCTGATTCCGATTGCTTCCAGCGCTCTGCTCCACGCCGATACAAAACTATTCCTGAACAGCGCAACCGGCCCAAACTCTTCATATTCTGGAGGAGTGATTCCGCTTTCCAGATAACCCCGTTTGAAATCAGGTAGCTTCTCCATCAGTTCATCAACAACATGGTCGGTCACGGGATTATAAAATCTTGAGACAACAGGAGGATCAAGCTCGATCAGCTTGTCAGCCGTTCCCAGCCAGTTGATGGTAATACACGCGGCGGCTCCCACCATCTCTGTGAAATGCTGGAGCCCTCTTGCCCCACCGCCTATGAAGCCCACAACATACCCGCGCTCCCGAACAGTCTTATACACCTTGCGTGCAACCGCCATTCCTCCCTGCCAAAGTACATCCGGCGAGATATCGATTTTCTTGCTTTCTGCATACTTCTTCAGGTATTCATCGTATATGCCGGTTATATGAGAGAAGTATAACGGCGCTGGATCATCCACGCCTTCAGCTACTCTTTCGTATAATTCACATACATCCAGAGCCTGCCTCACGGCAAAAACTTCGGTCGCGTTTATGGGAACTCTTTCCGCAACGAGAACCTCCATTGCTCTTAGCCCATCTTCCGTGCACGGCACTTTTGCCATTATATTTTCACCTGCTAATCTGTTGAAGCGTGCATTTTCAATGATGACCTCAGACTGCTCATGGTTGGGATCACCTTGTATACTCACATAACCGTATTTCCCTCTGCTTTTTTCGAAAAGCGGTACAAATATCTTGGACACGCCAGAGACTAATTTCCTCTGCAGAATGATCTGTACCCGATTGTTGTCGTCCGATTCTTCTATGGTTTCGTCCAGTAGCTTTCTTGCATATTCGGCTTCTTCAGGATTGTCCAGCATCTTCCATGTGTACGAAGGATTCTGCGTACAACCTACAGCTCCGGCCTCGATAGCCAGTTCCGCCTCCTTTCGCGTTGCGTTATTGATCCAAAATCTTGTTGGAGTCTGGGCCGTAACGCGATGAAAGTAACCATTCTTGTGCATCATACTACCTCCACCAAATTGATTATTGTAGACTCAATTACCCGGAATTACGCTAAACTCGCGCGATATCAGTTGTTTCGCTCATTCCTCCATGTTCGCCGCATGCAGTTTCTTGGACACACTACTTGCCTCCTACGTTGATCTTCAACACATCTTCCCAGAGCTTGATGATCGCCGGTTGGGACAGACTCCCCCTGCCCGACGCCCTCGCTGCTTTGAAAATCTCATGAACCAGTGCAGTTACGGGGAGCGGTACATCTTTGAACTTGCTGTGATCCAAGGCATATCCAAGATCTTTCCAGTGAATATTGACCGTCCCTCCGGGTCGGAAATCCTTCTTCAGAATGGCGGGAGCACTTGCTTCAAGCACAGGTGATCCGGCCCAGCCATACCGGATCGCCTCAAACAACGTATCCAAATCGATACCGCTCTTCGCTCCCAGAGCAAATCCTTCGGCGATAGCAGCAAAGGTTATCCCGACGATCATGTTGTTGATAAGCTTCGCCACCTGTCCAGTTCCTGTCTCGCCCATTCTTACGACGGATTCCCCCATCGTTCTAAGAAGCGGTAAGCATCTGTTGAAAATCTCTTGTTTCCCCCCCACCATGAATGCCAGCGTGCCTTCCCGGGCGGCTTTCTCACCTCCGCTCACCGGTGCATCCAAAAACTCGATATCCCTTTCCTGCAAATATTCGGCAATCTCTTGTGACGCCTTTGGGTCCGTAGTGCTGGTATCAATCACGACTCCACCTGCGCTGAATACTTTTGCGACGCCCTGCGCACCTATCGTTACCTGTTTTACAACTTCGGAAGAGGGGAGGGACAACACGATTGTCGCTGCACTCTTTGCTACCTCTTGCAAAGAGTCGGCTTCATAGAACCCCTCTCCTTCTTCAAGTTTTTTTCTATATGCGTCGAAGGCGACAACGCTGTACTTCTTCGCGACGTTCTTTGCCATGTTGGCACCCATCACTCCGAGACCGACAAATCCTACATTTTGTTCTTCCAACTACTTACCCCCAAATGCACCCCGAAATTCTAATGGATTGATTTGGTCGCAGGGCAGCTTACCTCGGCGGTGCAAGTCATTCTGTTAGGAACAGGGAAGCCAGTGGGTCCACCTCCTAGCCGAACTCTTAGGTGCTGTAGGAGAAGCGGAAATCCAGCTTCACGGTCTCCTTCAGCGTGAGGGCTACCGGGCAAGTGTAGGCCGCTTCTTCCAGAGCTTCCCTCTGTTCCTTCGTGCACTTCGGGGATAGCTTGAAATCCGCCGAAAGCTTCCCGACTCTCCGGGGTCCTTCCACGATGTGTTTCTCTACTTCCACAGATGAACCCTCGAAGTTACACCCAATTTTGTCGGCTAACTTACCCATGGTGGTTAGGGCACAGCAACCGAGAGAACAGGCCAACAGGTCTGTGGGTGAAAAGTAGCGTCCCGTCCCCCCGACATCCACCGGCGCAGTAGTCGTTATCTCAGACTTTGACGGACCGTGAACGTTCTTCACTGTCTGTTCCCCGACATATTTGGAATTCATTTTAACACCCATTGTATCCTCCTCGTTAATGCAGATGGGGATATATAATCCTACAGATCCAATAGAAAAGCTGGATTCTGCCTAACCATGGTATTGATCTCTTCCGTGCTAATTCCAACTGCCAAAAGACCATTACAGAAGATCCGCATTCCTTCCGCTGGCGACGGGTGATAAGGTTGACCAAAATCCGTCGCCAAAACGACCTTGCCCGCTCCAACAGCTTTTATGGTCGCCACGAAATTCTCCATTTTAATATTTACAGAGGAAATCGGCATGGCTGAAAAAAGGCAGAGCTCCATATACGCGCCAAGCTCCGACAACTCGGCCTGCCTGGCCACGGAAAGGTCAGGAACCGTACTGTACGGATGAGTGACTACGATCTTCTTAACCCCATGGCGCAGTGCCTCCTTTACCAGCACGCCGATCTCCTCTGAGGAACTGTGAGAAGTTCCGAGGATCACGTTCGCCGAGGCAATCAAATCCAAAATTTCGTGCATCTGAGGGATGAGCTCCCCCTCATGTAGTATTGATATCCCCCCTTCATTACCCCTGACAGCCCCCTTGAAGTTCGACACTTTCAGCAGGTGTGCCTTTGAGTAGAACGAAGGCATCCAGATCTCTTTTCCGCCATAACGGATGGCCGCTTCTACCGCGCTGGGATTGATGCCGCCGACGGGAGGATTCAGGACTACTCCGCCGAAGCAGTCGATTCCCTCCACAAGAGAATTTACGAGCGCCATTCTGTCAGCGTTCAGGCAGTAGTGACACTTTGACACAATCGCTCTCATTCCGTACTCTTTTGCGTCGCGCAGCATCTCCACTTCCGTCATGAGTCTCGGGTGGAAATCAGGTAACGCGTGGACATGCATGTCAACGGCACCTTCCAGTATTTCGTAAGCCTTGAGCATAGCGGCTACCTCTCGTTATTATTAGTCGAATGCTTTTTGTGCACTTTTATCACACCTTCATCGGCGTTTACCTCTACCCAGTCGCCGGTTGTGATTTCAACCAGTGGGTCGCAATCGCAACCGTACACCATTGGTATCTCAGATAGGATGGCCGCAACCACAGTGGTTGGATTTGCAACTTGGTTTATAATCGCCCGAGGAGCGTTTCCGTACCTCTTCAGAAAATAGCAGCTATAGGGATCGTTGGTCGATCCCTTGCCCGTAGGGTATATTAATATCTTGTCTGCAATGCTCTTGCCCTTCAGACAGTGGTTGGGTTCCTCTACAACCCCTGTTTTTAAAACTGGTGTTCCGCCGAAGGCAATCATATCTGTGGAGATGATTGCCTCCCCTTCGGCTCTTCCCCCCGAGGCGCATCTACAATTTATTACAATCTCCCGCATATTAGCTTCTCCACCTTCCTGTTAGGGCAGCCTCAATGCACTGCCTCATGCTACCGAAATGGGTTCCCACACACCCGCCAGAATGGGCCCCAATATAGTGAGCGTTCTTCGCGGAGTTAGTTGCCACAGTGCGTACACCAAGCTCCTTACCGTATCGCCCGAAAATGGTCGACCCGGGGCACATCCCGCTAACGACAACCCCACCCGAACTCTCGATCGTCTCTACAATACCCATCTGCTGCCCTAGCTTGTACTTTATCGTCGAGGTCGCGACCAGCAGCACCACGTTGGGGTTGACCGTTTTCCCCTCAAGTAAAGCTGCGATCTCCCGGAGCTCGTTCAAGGAGCAGTGCGGGCAGCCAAGGGCAACGTAATCCATTTTCTCTCCCTTTGCTGTGTTAAGCCGCTCGTAGGAAGACTTCAGTTCCTTTTTGCCAATGACAAACCGATCTTTCGGCTTTCTTCCGCCAAAGGCCATCTCCAGGCTGTCGGCCTCGGGAGTAACACCTTCCACATGGATCAAGCCGATCCCGGCGCTGACGGCTAAGGGCACGCATAGGTACTTGCAGTCGGTTTCGTCCATGTCTCGGGGCAGCCCCCTGAATACCGGAATCCTGTCAACAGCCACCCGGCCTACATAGTAACCGATCGCGTTGTAGTCGGCGTCGTTCAGCTTTTCCCCAGTCAATTCTCGATCGATTTCTATCAGAACCTGACCGTATCTATTTTCCTTCAAGTGCAGCCCGTAGCGCGGCGTCACCCCCGTAACCGCGACGGCCAACGCCGTCGCGCCCGTCTCTCGATTCACCCTTGCACCATTGAAGGAATTGTTGAACAGAATTTGAACCGACTCTGCACCTCCCAGGTGGTCTCCCCTGCGGTAGAAAAAATCGAAAAAGGGAGTGCAAGAGTAATTTGGAATCGCCCCCCGCCCTTCATACTCAGCCTTACTTTCATCGAAGGTCTGCTTCATTTCTTTGACGAACGATCGAGGTATCCTCAATGCGTCCGCCTTCTCCAGATCCAGCATCAGAGCGTTGGTCGTGCTCGGAACCGCGAACCTCTTTACATCCTCCATGAGTGGACGTGTTATCTCCCTTCCCCACTCTGCCGCCTCATTATTGAAGAATAATGACATCTCCGGAATAACCAAGTGGGAGGAGCGAACGGGTACCATGTCGGCTGCATCGAACACCTCCCCCACTCTGATGAGCATCTCGATCGACCGTTGAGTGCCTCTACCGTACTCTCCGTCCAGCATCTGTTGTTGTTTTTCAGTCAGCCTCATGGTTCCCCTTTATTCCTAGTGTAGTAAATTCTTTGTGCTTCTCTCTGGCCTCGTTTATAAAGCTCTCGATATGATCCTCAATGGCCTTTCGAACCTCACTATTATTCCTGCTGATAATAGCCTCGTATATCTTCTGATGCTGCTTGGCCGCGTTGATCTGGCTGTCCTGCTTGCCCTTCATGATATAGGTCAGGGTCGAGAGTAGCCGGTGCATATTCGAGGTGAGGTGAAGCAAGATCAGATTGTTGGTGGCTTCGGCTATGGCCATGTGGAACTCGTACCCTTTGCCGATGTTCTCCTTGATCTTAAGGAAATCGTTTTCGCTCCCATTCTTGATGGCCTCCTGCGCAACCGCCACGTCCAGACTCTTGCGCACCGGCATGAAGTCGATGAGATTGTCCACCTCACGTTCCAGGTAATCCTTGAGGGAACTGATGAGTTCCGCCGTCAAGGGGCGGACGAAATAGCCGTGCTGCTTTCTGTTCTCAAGCAGGCCGGCAAACGTCAGCTTGCTAAGTGCTTCACGTAGGCTCGGCCTGCCCACGTTTAATATTTTAGATAGATCTCGCTCGTTGGGCAGTTTTTCTCCCGGTTTTAGCTGCTTCGAGAAGATCATAGATTTTATCTGATCGAATATTTCATCTGACAACGTTTTTCGATTTTCTATCGGCGTGAATTTCGATTTCAATCTGTCTGTGATTTCCACGTTGCTCGTGGGCACAGCTAATTGTGTGGCATTTCCTGTTTTGGTCATCACGATACCCTTTCCCTACGGCATGTACCATCCGCCGTTGACGTCGAAAGTCGCGCCTGTCGTGTTGTTCGACAGGTCAGAAGCTAAAAAGATAACCGTATATGCGATCTCTTCCCGCTTACCGATTCTCTTAAGAGGTATCTTCTCGGCCATCGCCTGGTTTACCTCCGGCGTGTTACGCAGATTGGTCGGCCCTTCGATCGGCCCGGGTGCCACGGTGTTCACCCGTATTCCCTGCGACGCCACGTCCAGGGCCGCGCACTTTGTCATGCACATGATACCTGCCTTGGAGATGCTGTACGGCGCGCCAGGCGGTCCCCCGTTGCACGTGTATGCCGAAGCCGAGGCGATGTTCACGATAGATCCTCTTTTCTGCTCCAGCATCACCTTGAGAACTTCCCGCGTGCAGGTGAATGTGCCCTTCAGGTTTACGTCGATAACGAGATCCAATTCTTCGTCGCTGATATTGTAAATCGGGGTTCTTCCCTTGGGGTCCTTGGGATTAACCGCAGCGTTGTTGACCAGCACGTCGATCCTTCCGAAGTGGTCCAGCACCTGCGCCACCATGCGCCTGACCTGTTCACTGTCGGCGATGTTGCAGCATATGGCAAGGGCCTCTCTCCCGGTCTCCTTGATCCTACGAACCACGTCCTCAGCCTTATCCGGTTGGGAGTTGCAGTGCACCACCACATTGGCATTGTTTCTGGCGAACTCGATGGCGATGATCTCTCCGAGACCCTGACTGGCTCCCGTCACGAGGACCACCTTGTCGCTCATATTCACTATCACAAGCTATCTCCCTTCTGCGCTTAGCAATCCTTGTCCTGTCAACCGGTTCCCAGATAGATCTCTTTCACTCTGCTGTTGGATCTCAAGTTGCCCGTGGTATCCTCAAGGGCAACCTCGCCAAGCTCCATCACGTACCCTCTTTCGGCGAACTCCAGGGCCAGCTGCGTATTCTGCTCTACCAGCAAAATCGTCAACCCTTGCTCTTTGAGCTTGCTGAGCGCGTCGAAGATCACATCGACCAACTGAGGAGCCAGACCCAGCGACGGCTCATCTAGAAGGAGCAGCTTGGGCTTTCCCATCAGCGCCCGGGCAATTGCCAGCATCTGTTGCTCGCCGCCGCTCAGGGTTCCCGCGTTCTGCTTTCTCCTCTCGTGTAGTATCGGGAATAGCGTGTAGGCCGTGGCGAATAGCTCCTCGATGTCTTCCTTCTTTTCCCTGGCGAAACGCCTGTACATTCCCAACTCCAGGTTCTCCCTCACGGAAAACGGCGTGAAGATCATCCTCCCTTCGGGAACCTGGATGATCCCCATGTCCACCCTCCTGTGGGGCGGTAGGCTTGTGATATCCTGCTCCAAGAACAAGATTCTGCCCCTTCGGACGGGAACGAGACCCGATATCGTACTAAGCAGCGTGCTCTTCCCCGCACCGTTGGCACCGATGATTGTCACCGCATCTCCGTCGTTAATCTCGAGGGACACGTTCTTGAGGACATTGACGGCGCCGTAATAGGTTTGGATGTTACATAGGCTCAGCATCGAGGATCACCTTCCTTCTCTCTTTGCGTCGCCCAGGTACGCATCGATCACCTTCTGGTTGCCCATGATCTCTTCGGGGCTTCCCTCAGCGATCTTTTGGCCGTAATCCAACACGATGATCTGCTTGGCGAGGCTCATAATGAACCTCATATTGTGCTCGACGCACAGAATCGTCGTTCCTGAGGTGCTGATCTCTCTGAGCTTCTTGGCCAGCTCCTGAGCTTCGTGCGAGTTGAGCCCAGCGCACGGCTCGTCGAGAAGCAGGAGCTTGGGTTCCATCACGAGCGACCGGCAGATCTCGACCAATCTCTTCTGCCCGTACGGCAAATCACCAACCATCTCATCTGAAAGAGCATCGATCCCCAAGAACTCCAGCACTTCCTGGGTCCTGCCGATATTCGCTCTCTCTTCCCTGCGGTGCAGCGGCAGACGGAGACAGGCATGGAGCAGGCTGGACCTGGTTCTTGAATGCAGTCCGACCATGACGTTTTCCATGACTGACAGGTCGGGGAAGATCTTCAGGTTTTGAAATGTCCTGGCTATCCCGAGGTAGGTCCGCTGGTAACTCTTCAGCCTCGCAATGTTCTTTCCGCAGAAGTGGATTTCGCCGCCGGTCAAGGGGTATTCTCCGGTGATCAGGTTGAACAGTGTGGTCTTGCCCGCCCCGTTTGGGCCGATGAGCCCGGTCAGTCTGCCCTCCTGCAGCGAAAAGGAGATGTCGCTCAACGCCTTTATGCCATCAAAGGTTTTCGTCACGCTCATGATCTGAAGAAAGTCCACAGCCGATTCCCTCACGGTTGCTTTTGCCCAGGCGTCCGCCTCGCCCTCAGCTTCCCGGCGGAAGCATGCCTGGCGAGATCGCTGACCCCTCCCACTATTCCCTTGGGGAGGAAGAGCAGGAAGAAGCCCAGGACTAGCCCGTAGATGATCAGGTGATACTCCTCGAAGCCATACAATAACTCGGGCAGTATGGAAACGATAACTGCGCCCACTACCGGACCCAGGAAGGTTCCGGCGCCTCCCATGACGGTCATCAGTACGGCTGTCACTGAGAGGTCCAGAGTGAAGCACTCCGGGCCGATGAATTGGTTAAGAAAGGCATACAGCACTCCCGCCAGGCCCGCATACAGGGCGCTGATTGTCAGGGCAATGGTCTTGTAGAGGCGCACATTTATTCCCAGGGAAGGGGCCGCCTCCTCGTTTTCCTTGATAGCCAGGATGGCCCGGCCGAACCGGGACCGAACGACGTTCCTGGCCACGATGTATCCAAGCACGACGAACAGGAAGGTGAGGTAGTAGAAAGAGACCCCGTGCACAGGAACACCGAAAAAGCTCGGCACCGGGATGCCCATGAGGCCCACCGGCCCTCTGGTGAGCTCGCGCCACTGGACCACAACCGATTCGACGATCACGGCGAAGGCGAGGGTCGCCATAGCCAGATAATGGTGGTGCAGCTTGAGCACTGGAAGGCCCAGCAGGAACCCAACCAGCCCGGTGAACAGGACGGCAATTGCCAGTGCCGTCCAGAAGGACAGGCCAAGCCTAAGCACCATCAGAACCGAGGCGTAGGCCCCGACAGCGAAAAAACCTCCGTGCCCGAAGGATACTTGTCCGCAGAAGCCGAACAGCAGGTTGTAGCCCATTCCGTAGATCACAGCTAGCCCGATCACGATGGAGATGTGCAGCACGTACTGGCTTCTAACGAGGAGGGGAAACGAGAGGATCGCCAGCAAGACGCAAAGCCAACCCACTGTCCCGATCACCTTCGGCGCCCCCAGCCTACCGCTCATCCTTTTCGTCGTATGCATGGCGTTTGTTCCCTACTCGCTGACGCCCAACAAGCCCTGGGGCCTGATCAGAAGAACCAGGATCAGGAACATAAACGACAGCCCTTGCATAAGTCGTGTGGAGATGAAGCCGCCTACCATGTTCTCCGAGAGACCGATGAGAAGGCCCCCGATCACGGCTCCAAAGGGATTGCCCATCCCACCTATCACGGCGGCGCAGAAGCCCTTCACCCCTAGCATGGCACCCATATCGCTCGAGACGAAGGCGAGGGGTCCCACGAGCACACCAGCCACACCGCCCAATATGCCGCTCAACACGAAGGAGGTCATCACCATGGCCCGGACGTTAATCCCGCTCAGGTAAGCCATCGTAACGTTGAACGCGGAGGCGCGGTACGCCTTGCCGTACATTGTGCGCTCAAAGAAGTACCAGAGTATCATCAGCAGAATTGCGGTCACAGCGATGATGATAACACCCTGGGCCCTGAAGAGATGGCCCGCGATTTGCACATGTGGGACTTTTAGGATTTCCTTCGCCTTCAAAGGGTACTTGCCCCAGATGGCTTCGGCCAGGTTCTTTGATATGATGCCGAACGCCAGCGTCACCATAACGATGCGGATAGTCTCCGCATTCCTTCTGCGCAGCGGGTTGATGCCCAGAACCTCCAAACACACTCCGATCAGGCCCATCGATACGATGCAAAGGATGAGGGCGATCCCAAAGGGCAGGTTCAAGGACGTTGTGAAGGTTACATAGAGCATGGCCCCCAACATCAGGAACTCGCCCTGGGCAAAGTTGAATATCTTCGAGGAATTGAAGATCAGCGCGAAGCCCATTCCCACCAACCCGTAAATGCACCCCATGTAGATGCCCGAGAAGACAATCTGTGATAGCATGCCACTTATCTCTCTGCTGCTCGTTCAGGGTTAGCACTGAAGGGTGAAGCTCGTGCCCCACCCCTCAGTCCCCCCGGTTTTGCGATCACCTCGGCGGCAAGGTTACGAATTCTCCGCCACGGACAATGTTCATGACCAGATCGTCGGCCATGAGCGCATCGTGCCTGCTCTTAGACCAGCGTGCCCCAGGGGTGCCCACGCTCCCTATCACACCGTCGACGGCGACTCCTTGTTCCAGGGCGTCTCTCAACGCCTCTCCAGCCTGTCCCTTGGTTTTTTCCAGGCCCTGGGCCAGCAGGTACACCGCGTCGTAGGGCTGACAGGCGTTGGATACGTTGAAAACCCCCACGATGTTGAATCTCTTCCTGTATTTCTGCTCGAACTCCTTCCACTGGGGCTTGTTGAGGTCGGTGGTGTCCACAAACATAGCGCCTTCGACATCCTGCCCACCAAGGTCGATCGTGGACTTGTTGGCGTAACCGGGCCCCAGGTGGGCTATGCTAAGGCCAATGCTCCTCTCCGCCTTAGCCAGGTTTACCACTGCTGCCCCGTAACTCCCCAGGTAAAGCAGGATATCCGGATCGCCTTTCTGGATCCGGGTGGCTTGCGGCATCAAGTCGAAGGTGCTGGTGTCCAAGGACTCATCGGCCACGAACTTCAGCCCACGCTCGGTCATCATCTTCAGCATGGTCTGGTACCAGTGTTCCCCATAGGCGTTTGTTTCGTGAATGACGGCGATCCGCTTGAAATTGTCCTCGAGGAAGTTCATCTTGCACTTGGCCATCTCGACGTCCGTCACCGCGCTGCGGAAGACGTAGTCCCATTCGGGCTTTGTCAGGAGGGAATTCTGACCGGGAACGATGGTAATAATCTTGTTGGGCTGGGTTACTTCTCCGACGGCCAGGGCACAGCCGGAGTTGGCGGGACCGAGCAGGATGTCAATCTTGTTCTCGAAGATGAGCTTTTTGGCCCCGTTGACAGACTTGGCGGGAGTCGCTTCGTCGTCGATAACGATCCATTCGAACTTCTTGCCTGCGATCCCTCCCCTGGCATTGATTTCCTCCATGGCGAGAATCGAGCCATCCCTCATGGTCAGACCGATGTCCGCTTGAGGACCTGCCATTGGCCCCAGGATACCCACCTTGATGACTCCGACCCCTTCCTGCGTCTTTTCCTCAGTGCCGCCTGCCTGGAGGCAAAACGGTAAGAAAGAAAAAACGATGATCAGAATGATAGCTAACCTAGTTTTATTCTTCATTTTCAATCCCCTTTTGGTTTTAATAAGATCTTTTTATCTGAGAACAGTCTTCCTAATGTTACATGGCCAACCTCCTCTATTCTTGACCAACTGGTGTTCCTATGGTATTACCATGCATGGTATTACCATGCATTATAAGACATCCTAGCGAATTGTCAAGAAAAAAATTTAAGACTACACTTGTTTCTCGTGTTTTTCCGGGGTACTTTGCCAGAGTTCGGGGCAGATGCCGGCAGAATCTACAAGGACCACGCTATGTCCCGTGATCTCAATATTGGGCAGCGACCGGAGCTCCTCGAGAAGCTTCTCGGACACGTAGATCTCTTTGAGGTGGAGAGTATCTCGGATCCGCATGATTCTCTCCTGTCCCGGGGCGACAGCACCGCTGGAGCGCAAAGCGATGTCAACGGCCTGTTCGTCCGATTCGGCAACGACCGGAACCTTGGCCCTGGACAGAAATGAGCTGGTATAGGTGTTTTCCAACGTCGCTTGGAAATCAATCTTGTCGTAGAGACGACGGCTGATCACATCCGCCAGGCCAATGCCGAGGGCGTTGCCGTGGGAGTTAGCCGTCAGATTCCGGGCGAAGATAGCTTTGATTCGAGGGTGATCCGGCTCTTTTTCCCCCCTGATTTCAATTCTACCGATGATGTTTGTGTCCATGCCGACACCGCTGATATCTTTTCCTATCCAATCGACAATCAGTAGGTCGACGCTTTCTGAGGGAAGGACGGGCATTAGGGTTCGGGCCAAATTCAGTAGATGCGGCTCCTGGGAAAGGATCGCTTCAGCCGGCAACACCTCGATAGCCGCGGTCTGTTCGTAGGCGTTTTCGACGATCGCCACGCCTCCCACAATTTTCCCAGTGTCGAGGATTCTTTTCGCACATTGGGGAATAAAATCTTTCAAGCCGGGGACTCCGAAACGGTGGATTTCAAGAGCCTGTTCGTGCTTCCCCAGGCCGATAACAGCCATCTTGACCAATCCACTCTCGTACGGACCGTGATAGTCCGTATGGGGTTTGATCCGATTGATCAGGATGATTCCATCCGCTTTGTAAGCGTGGAAATCCATAAAGAGTTTGACAGGCAGGTCGGAGGAAAGACACACCACTTCCATTGAGGATCGTATCGGGGCCCCAATGGTTGATTCCCGCACTCCGTAGGAGGACAGCACCTCCATCTGTCCCTCAGCGGTGGCCCCGCCGTGGCTGCCCATGGCCGGCACGACGAATGGCTTTGTGTTTTTTTTCTTCAACCAACTCACGGTAGTCCGGACGATTCGGTCGATACCGAAAATACCCCGACTGCCTACTGCCAGAGCGATGGAGGAACCTGCGGTGACACGGCTGGCGATCTTTTCCAGTTCTTTGGTTAGGTATGATTCAAGGTCATCGATTTTGGGAGCCTCGAAACTCTGAATTACACCAAATAGATTTAGGCGGGGGACGCCTTGTGTCTTCATGAGGCAGCCAGTTTTGCAGCCAGCTCGATCGCAGCAACCATGCTATCTTCGGAAGCGGTGCCCTTACCGGCTTTGCCGAAAGCTACACCGTGATCCACAGAGGTACGGATGATCGGCAGGCCAAGAGTTATGTTGATGCCGCTCACACTGGTCCACTTATTCTGCTTGTTGTCCCAGCAGAAGCCTTTCATCTTCACCGGAATGTGGCCCTGGTCGTGATACATTGCCACAGCTACATCGAATTGTCCTCCAGAAGTTCTGGAAAAACAGGTGTCTGGGGGCAGAGGGCCATCGATCTGCATGCCGAGTGACCTGGCCTCGGATACCGCGGGAGCGATCTCTTTCTGCTCCTCATCCCCAAATAGGCCGCCGTCGCTGGCGTGGGGGTTGAGTCCTGCCACGGCGATGCGGGGATTCTTGATACCAATTCGGTGTAACATATCCCAGGCCAACCTGATCACGGCTAGGATCCTCTCCCGCTTTACTTGCTCGATTGCTTCCCGCAGAGAAACATGTGTCGAGATGTGAATCACCCTGAAATCTCCATCAGCCAGCATCATGGCATAGTCTTTGGTCCCGGTGAGAGAGGCATAGATCTCCGTGTGTCCCGCGAAGGAAACGCCGGCCATATTCAGGGCTTCCTTATGGATCGGGGCAGTTACGGTGCCGCTGATTTTTCTTTCCATTGCTAACCGGATAGCGGCTTCGATATATTCGAAGGCCGCTCTTCCGCACATGGCTGAAACCTTGCCGTATTCGAGGTGGGCTGGATCTATGTTAGCCAGATCCAAGACGTTTATCCGTCCAGGATGAAAGGCTTCGGCTGTAGGAATATGGTCACGGTCGAAACGCTGAATTTCGAGGTCCAGTTTGGTGATCTCTCGGGAAGCTTGCCGCATGACGCGGAAATCTCCAATCACCAGAGGAAGACAGATTCCTTGAACATATTCACGGGCCAGGGATTTTACAATGATCTCGGCGCCGATGCCGGCGGGATCCCCCATGCTGATTCCCAATAGAGGTTTCACTTTGTTGACACTCCTAACCTCGGCAAGGTAGTTTGAGCACAAATGGTGGAACTGCTCGTACTCGCCGATGATTTTACTGGTGCTCTCGACACAGGGGTACAATTCGCTCAGCAGAGCATACCAACTCTGGTTTCTACCAGGATCCAGCAGCTTGATCAAGGGGAAGCGGAAGATTTCTCGGTTTTCGTTCTGGATATGGAGAGCAGGCATGTTCCGCCAAACGAGGCTAAGACCATAGTGATAAAAGCGGTGGAACTTGCTTTGCACCGAGGAGTTCGCTCTTTTTACAAGAAGACGGATTCCACTTTGCGAGGCAACATCGGCATTGAGCTGGCAGCTCTGCTCGAAGCCACCGGCGGCTCATCATTGGCCTTTGTTCCGGCCTATCCTAGAAATGGCCGAACTACGGTTGCCGGTAGGCAGTACGTCGATGGCGTTCCCGTTCACCTTTCTATATACAGCCGGGACCACCAAAATCCGGTTTGCAGCAGCTACGTGCCGGACATCATCGCCGTGCAGACCCCGATGCCTGTTCAGGTAGTCGAGTGTTCCGAAAGCATGAAGTTCGAGCTACCTGAAGCGGGAGGGAGACGGATCATAGTATTCGATGCTCGGACTGATGAAGATCTTCGATCTATCGCCAATCTGCTGAAACGGCATGGGCTTGTCCGAGTAACCGCAGGATGTGCTGGGTTCGCCGAGTATTTACCCACAACCCTGGGTTTGACAAGAGGAGCGGTGAGTGAACTCGACTGTCCGGCCCAGCTTCTCATCATCTGCGGAAGCACAAACCCGGTATCTCTCGAGCAAATCGAGGCGGCAGCGCGGTGTGGAGTCGAGCGGATTGTTCTTCAGCCAGAACAATTGTTGGGTAAAGGCGGAATAAAAGTTCAAGCGCGAAGATTGTTGTTCGAACGTGTACAACGGACGGTGGCCGCTGGTTCAGACGTTATTCTTCAGACGGCTCGGGGCGCGGAGGAAATCCCGCGCTTCCAGGCGTATTTCCGGGAGCATGGGATACAATCACACGCGGTTCCCCGGTTGGTCGCCCGGGCAGTTGGCGACCTGATTGGGAAGATCCTGCGTTTCCACGGCAGGCTGACCCCGGTTGTCTTCGGTGGTGACACAGCCGTAGGAATCATGGAAGCGCTGGGGTTTTCGAAAGTTCTGCCGATCGAACAGATAGCACAGGGTGTTGTACTGTCCAGACTAGTCGGCGATTGTTTAGATATGCCCCTGATAACCAAAGCTGGCGGCTTCGGCCCTTTGACGATTATAAGGGAAATACAACATTTCATGTCCTAAAAAAAATATCCAAGCAGATGGAACTTGAACATCCCCTCCCTCTATGTGGTTATTGAGGGCAATAGATTCTTTTCTTGCCAAAGTTAATTCTCACGTCCGAATCGTCAGTTCCAATAACCCAGGGGTCGTCAGGTTAGTGACCCACCCCTCTCGGTCTCAATCAGTCTCGATCACTGACATTTGCATCGGCGAGCCACATCGGTAGCAGATCAACGGGTCGACTTCGTGGATCTGAGCAGTGAGCTTGGCCCAGGGAGGCCGGCTTTCTTTGTCAGAAACTGAATAGACTTTTTCCAGAAAGTTGCACAGCTTGAGAAACTTGCAGATGCTCGGTCTTCCATGCGATAAGAGCAAGGCGGGCTATATAGGACAAAATCGGCCATTTGCCCTGTAAGACATATGGGAGGGGAAAAAAGCAGTAGCAGTAATGAGGGGGGAGACTAATACATTGTGCATATGTGAATAATTCGGGATTGACCTTGATCTTTGAACGAAGTATGAGGACTCCTTGTGGAAGTTGTTGCTGCCATT
>Ga0307420_1000479_pt1 | contig 18594 bp, 15 predicted proteins | sample SalMarWE160240MG_2_FD_202167 | JGI IMG/M metagenome (GOLD analysis project Ga0307420, IMG submission 202167) | Salt marsh sediment microbial communities from the Plum Island Ecosystem LTER, Massachusetts, United States - WE1602-40 | ecosystem: Environmental > Aquatic > Marine > Intertidal zone >... | reverse complement strand
CAAAGGGGCCCTTTTTAACGTTCACATCCACAAACCAAGTTTCGCTTGAAAAAACCTCAACCTGAAACAGGCACCCAGTCTTTCCCGCCGCCGAACCAGCATATTTGCCGCCTATTAGGATCCTAATAGTGGTTCGTTGCAGAAACCTATAGAGGGGTCTATTCGCGCATGAGCTTTCCGCCTTTAAATAAGGGGGGTATAGACTGTTCCACGCATAACAGTAGCGCCGCATTCGCTGTTTTCTACCGAGGATTCGTGTTTTTTGTTGGGAACAGATATAAGGTTGACAATGCTCGTATCTAGTTGATAGCATGGACAAATCAAAGCGTTTTAAGAACATATTTATCGCGGCAGCCGTGTTGCTGCTCATCGCACTCATTTTCGCTGGCATTTACTGGCAATCCACGCCACGAATGCTGTATCCGCAGGAAATCCGCGAATACCAAGGCGAAAACCTTTCCTCGATAAGCGACTTCGAAGAGAACTCCATCAAAGGACCGCAGCACATCAACGAAAGCACGTACAGCCTGACAATAACTGGACTGGTGAATAAAACACTAGAGTTTTCTTACAACGATGTAATTAACGGGTTCCAGAAATACCAGAAAGTCATAACGCTCCACTGCATAGAAGGATGGTCTGTGAAAATTCTCTGGGAAGGATTTTTGCTGAAGGACCTGTTAAACGAAGCGGGAATCACCCCTGAAGCCGTAAACGTGATTTTTTACGCTTACGACGGTTACTCAACGTCCCTTCCGCTGAACTACATCCTGGAAAAAAACATACTCATAGCATACAAGATGAACGGGTTAACGCTTCCGCCTGAAAGAGGATTCCCATTCGAGCTTGTAGCGGAGAGCAAATACGGCTACAAATGGATAAAATGGATAACAGCGATTGAACTTTCCGACAACACGAACTATACAGGCTACTGGGAAAGCAGAGGCTTCTCAAACGACGCTAACGTACCATAAAAACCGCGAAAACTAAGACAAATGCCGACGGCAAGTTCAGAAAACTTAAAAGCAAGAGTGTCACACTTTAATAAAGCAGTATAAAATAATCAACATGTAATCACATGCATCGCGAAAACATACTCGCGTCATGCGGTTAACCCTAACTAAATAACTTGCAACCTTGGAGGTGCACACTTACGGGACCATCCCAAACATTCACCATAAAGTATGTTATAGAAGCAAAGTTTGAAATAGAAGGCGTAGTAGAAAAACCAGATGTCATAGGAGCAGTTTTCGGGCAAACAGAAGGACTTTTCGGACCCGAACTCGACCTGAGAGAACTCCAGAAAACAGGACGCATAGGCAGAATAGAAATCGATTTACACTCAAAAAACGACCAAACAACAGGCGCAATAACAATCCCAACCAGCCTAGACCGCGTAAGCACAGCGCTAATCGCCGCAAGCGTCGAAAGCATAAACCGTGTCGGACCCTGCTCAGCCAAAGTTTTTCTAGAAAAAATAGAAGACATAAGAGAAGCCAGACGAAAAATCATCATAGACCGCGCCAAAGAAATCCTGCACAAATGGAACATCGAATCCATGCCCAACGTAGACGAAGTCTACAAGCAAATCTCTAACACCGTAAAACTCGGCAAAGTCGAAAAATACGGACCAGACGAACTACCTGCAGGCCCAGAACTTGAAAGCTCCAAAAAAATAATAGTTGTAGAAGGACGAGCAGACATCATAAACCTAATGCGATGCGGAATTCTAAACACAGTAGCCCTTGAAGGCGCAAAAGTTCCAGAATCAATAAAGAAACTCACCAAAGAAAAGGAAGCCACAGCGCTTTTGGATGGCGACCGCGGAGGCGATTTAATTCTTAAAGAACTCCTACAGGTCACAAGCATCCGCTACGTCGGCCGTGCCCCAAGAGGAAAAGAGATTGAAGAGTGCAACTGCAAGGAAATCACTGACGCGTTAGACGCTAGAGTACCAGTCAACAAGCCATACAAACCTAAGCGGGAAAAACCAAAAGTTGAGGTTCCAACCGAAATCAGCAAAGCAGCAGAAACGTTACAAGGCACACTTGAAGCGATTCTCCTCGACGAGAAGCTTAAGCAGATAGAACGGCTACCGGTGAGCCAGTTGGCTGAAAAACTTCAACAAGTAAAAGACGTCGACACAGTAATATTCGATGGCATAATCACGCAGCGAATAGTGGATGTGGCTGGCGAAAAAAACATCAAACGAATAGTGGCATCACGAGTCTCAGAAGCTGTTAAGCCAGCGCTAAACGTTGAACTCATAACCTTCAAAGACGCGGTAGAAAGCTAATTACCCATGAAATCCAGCAGGCTTTTTGATCCCTGCTCTTTTTCAGTCACCTTAAGCAATTCTTCTTCGGTCACGCCAAAAAACTGCAACACACGAGCGGCTGCAGGCACAACCTGCTTAGTCACATAATAGTTAACATCCACCTCGTCGTACGCAGCAAAAAGGTAGGGCTTAACTCTTTGGTATAATCTACCTTCGCCAGCCAAGATAACGTAACCCACTTTGTCACCAACGGTTAAGCGCCAACCCTTATCCCTCAGCCTTCTTGCCGCTTCCACATGCGAAGCCTTTACAGCGTACTTTTCCACAGGTTTCGTCAGTGTTTTCCAGATTATGAGGTCACGAAACGGCACTTTTCGCTGCCGAACCTCATCAACAACGCTTTGCACGTAAACAACAGCTTTCTGAGATGACCTTTCCTTCAAGATTATCTCCAGCACATGCTCTTGCACTTTCTTGGCGACCTCAGCCCAGTCGCCGCGAATAACTTCTAACCCAACTATGTCGAGGCTTCCATCCTGACGAAGCCCAGCATAACGTTTTTTAGCTTCAGTGAAGAAAACACGCACATAAACTTCACCGCGTTCCACATCTAAACCCAGCTTGCTTTCAATTTCCTTCTCCAGCTCCCGAGTCTTCCTCTCATCATTGGAAACGAACAGACTGTCAGTGTCACCGTAAACCACCGTCAACCCTGCGCTTTCAGCCATATCTATTGCCGTTTGAAGCTTCTGCCTTCCCCACGCGGAAGCCGCTTCCGCCACGGGTTTGATATACCATCTTGCGCCTGTCCAGCCTGCGTAGCCGTAAGCAGCGTTCGTTATGACTTTAACCGCCTTCTGCCGTGCATCTAAGACACGGTATTCAACGCTTTCCAGACTCAGCTTTTTCATTTTGACGCGGATTTCACCTCTCACGCCAATTAGGTAAGAAAGTATTTCCTTGTAGAATCCAGGAGGAGCCTTCCTAAATTTGTGTTTGACTTCTGGCGCTTCGAAAACGCCGCTTGCCGGCTTCTGCTCCTTCGGAGACACATAAGTGTCGGGTGAGAGATTGTAAGCTATCATTATGCTGGGATACATGGATTTAAAGTCCAAAACCACGATGTTCTCGTGCAGTCCCGCTTCAGGCTTAAGCACCAAGCCACCAGCGTAAGGTCTGTAAGGCTGCTCAACTCTCTTAGGGATGAGTTCACCGATTTTCTGAGCGTGCTTGATCAAGAACCATTCTACGCGGAATCCAACAGCTGCAGTCATAACGTGGTCTAACGGCAGGCTTACGAGGCTTGAGAGCTGCATGGCAAAATCCAGCAGTAGCTCCCCGACACCTTTGAGCCTACGAGCGTTGTCCAAACTAAAGCGGTTTAGGCTGTCCCGTTTGTGTTTGTCGTCCCAGTAATCGGCGAAATCAACATCTTCTATGATGGCGCGATGGTCCATTTTCATGACGCCCAAGTTGTCTGCCATGTTCACGAGATTCTTGACTTTAACGCTGGGAAATTCGTCCACAAAATCAGCCAAGTCAATGTTAGCTATGCCAGTTAACGAAACGTGACCATACACGCTCGTATGCGGCTCTGTGCATGCCCGATCAATGTTAAGCTTCATTTTCAACTTGTGACATCTTTCCATCAGGTAAGTCCAGTCAACCTTGTTTGCGCCGTAACTCACGATGATGTAAGGGTCGAATTTATGAACATAGCTTATGAAGTCTTCAATGATGGTCTTGTCGTTTCCTTTTTCGTCAGCAAGGAACTGCTTTTCCACGCCGTTGCCAGTGGCCGTTGATATGATTACCACGGGGTTTCGGTCGGGTTTTGGCGTGCCTTCATGGCTGTAGCAAATCATGGAGAAGCTTAGGACGCGTAAAGGCGGAACCTCTTGCTTTTCCAGCAGTTGTGGAGGCGCCTTAGCTTGGTAGAGTTTGCCTGTTCTGACGCCTAACGCGTTTTTTTCTTCCACCGCGTCTACTTCGTGCCATTCGCACGGAACCACGTTGTTGTCGATAAGGTACTTCATGGACAGGCGAACGTCGTCTTCGAGGCATTCTTTTACCCCTTCGAAGCTTCGAAGTGACCGTGCAAGCTTTGCAGTATCTTTTGGGTTTCTGCAGTAGACTTTCACTGTTTGCACGGGCTTCCCGAAGAAACGTCGCTGGGCAACTTCTGTTTTCACTATTGACTCTGCAAGTACTTTTCTGATTTCCTCGGCAACCTTCGACGGGTCAAATTGCTCTTCAACCACGGCGTAAAAATAGTCAATAAAATTCTTGTCAATAACGAGACATCTGTTGCCTTTGTCGTCAACTCCCCACAGCCACAGCTCAGCCGTGCTGCTTCTTAACTTTGAGCTGATGTCTAAAAGCCAAAACGTAACCTTCATTGGCTATCGCCACTTCAGAATGGTGAGTGAAAGCCTATAAACTTTTGAATTCACGCCTGAAGAGTATAATCTCGGTTTAGCTGCCCCCTCCCTATTATATAGTGGGCTTCAGCGTTGAACTGGCTGTTAATGAAGAAGCCATCTGAAAAAAGCATGTGCGTAACTAGAACAAACCTCTTATATTTCAGTGTCCAAAACTTTGACTGAAGGCATTATGTTTCAGGACAATTCTCTGAAAGCACTGGAAAAGACTTTTCAGGAACTAAAAACGAAACTTGACGAGATAGACTCAGAGGCGATAAGGAACAGGAAACAAGACTTTCCCGTAATGCCGAGGAATGAGTTGGAGCAGGTTTTGAGAAGCAAAGCTAAAACCCAATACAAGAGGAGGCTGCTTCTGACTCAGATAGGTTACGTGCGAATTAACCTGTTTTCAGAGTATTATGAGCGATTGCAGCACGCCGAAAGAAACAAGGAGTTTGAAGACGCTGCAACACTCATGAATAACTACATAGAAACAATAGCCGTCCCATTTATACCCGCAAAAAGGCAGTCAAAATTCAGGAAGCAACTGAACGCTTGGTTCTCAGATGATGAAAACCCAGACCCACTTAAATACCTGCGCGAATGGCGAACCAGCTATGAAACATGGCTCAAACACACCGGAACTATGTCCGACCAACAACGTGAGGAAGAGTTTGCTAAGCTTAAGACGAGTTTCTTTACGGTTTACACGCTTTCGTTTTCAGCCAGCAACTTTCCGCCTGTAGCCCGATAGGCGTTTCAGGTTTTACGCTGAAGCAGCGCGATAACGTCTGGGAAGTCTATCCCCAACGCTTTGGCTTTCTCCACAGTCGGCACGCCATTAGGTGTCCAGCCGCGCCGTTTGTAAACCGCGTCCTTCAGCTTCTCGTACTCCTCTTCACGATATGTCCTAAGCGCAGCCATTTTCTCCTCAGTCGACATGCCCGCCGGGTCAATGTCAAGCTTTTCTTTGAGCTGCTTGTCGTAGCGTTCGCTGCGGCTTTCATACTCCTCTTTTGTAACTGGTCCAACTGCACGGTACGGCACCGTATCTTGCGCTCGTGTTCCAGAGCCCATGCGAAGGTTAAAGACGCGTTGGAAATTGTAGACTTTCTCGCTCATCACTATCAGGTCATCAGCGGTTACTTTTCTGCCTGTGACGGCGTGGAACAGTTTGGCGTAAGTCTCAACATGCGCCATCACTTTAGCGGGTTCCTTCGTCTGCTTGTTGCCTTCGGGAACAACATCGTTCCATGGAAGCTTGCACAAGCCGTTAAGCCCAAACCAGGTTCGCCACATCGGGAACCAGTGCAGGTTCTCAGCCTTCTGCTCGAAAGTAGGCATTAAATTATGAACCATATCAAGGAAAATCAGCCATGCCTCGTCATGCTGCGGACCTTTAAGCGTCAAGCCGTACCCGCCCTGCTGCGCCAAAGACTCCTTGGTCACGTACTCTGAGAATTCTAAGCCTTTGGATTCCATGCCGATGTCCTGCAGGGTCTTCGCGTCTGAGCCGTACTTCTCTGCAAACAGTTTCTTCATCTGCCTTATGCCTTGACCCACCACGACGCCGAAGCCTTCGCCCCGCGCCATCTGATGCACAAGCTCCATCGCCGCGTTCTTGTTGCCGAAGCACAATTCTAAGCCTCCTGTGGCTTTCTTGTCGATTAAGCCCATCTCATAGCATTCCATGGCGAAGGCAGTTGCGGTTCCCACGCTGATCGTGTCCAAACCGTAAATGTCACAGTAAAAGTTCATCTCGATAACGTGGTCCACGTCGAAAATGCCGCAGTTGCTGCCCACACCCGCGGCTGTCTCGTACTCGGGTCCAGTGACGAAAACCCGTTGCCCCTTGTACGGTCCGGTCGCAAGCTCAAAATTCTTCACCACATGAGCGCATGACATGGAGCAGCCCATCCAGCAGCCGTCAAACCCTGCATCAAATTTACTTCGGTAAATTTCTCTGCCCAGCTTTTCCGCCTCAGGATGACTACCATACTTGAAATTGTCTACTGGTAACAGGTCAAAATTGTTCATGGCAGACACGAGCTGTGATGAGCCGATAGCCGCCATCTCATTTTGTTTCGGGTCAAGCGCCCTGATTTCGCGATTGTAAGAGGTGCCGATTTCCCTCACTAAATCGGCGTCAGCTGGACCGTTATTTTCAACAGTGATTTTCCCCGAATACTTGACTACAATAGCCTTTACCTTCTTATCGCGCAGCACGGTGCCGATGCCGCCTCTGCCCGCCTGCTTGAACCTGTGCACGCGCCTTGCAGCGTCGTACCATGAAATGTTCAAGCAGCCAATTAATGTGTGCTCTGCGCCCGGACCAGACGCCACCACAGATATGCTAAGCGGATTGTCGCCGCCGTACTTCTGCGCCGTAGCCTCCGTAATCAGCTGTGTCTCCGAAGGAAGCGCGGTGGCGTCTTCAACTTGGACTCGGCTTGCGTCACTGTCGATGATTATGACCACTTCGGAGTCAGGTTTGCCCTGCACCTCAAGCGCATCCCAACCAGCAAATTTCAGGTAAGGACCAAAATAGCCGCCGACGTTAGAATCAACCACGATACCCGTCAAGGGCGAAATGGCTACAGCGATGCTCTTTCCGCCGCCCGGATAAACAGGAATGCCGCCTAATGGTCCGCATGCTAAGCAAACTTCGTTTTCAGGATCATTCCATTGTATAACGCGGTTTTTCGGAAGCGCGTTCCACAACAGCCACAGGTCAAAGCCTCGTCCTCCAGTAAACGTTTCCTTCATTTTCTCTGATACGGGCTTGCTTGTAATTTTCATTCGTGAAAGGTCAACATGTAATGTTCTGTTGTTATAGCCTTTTTCCAGCTTTCTTGGCTCATATTTGAAATCTGCTTGCATCACGTTTTCACCAAAATGCACGTTTTGTAGTAAGGTGCGAAATGACAAATAGACCTTTCGTTATGTTTTCCGATTTTCTGCGAATAACGGGCAGTGATGATTATTTTCTGATTTGCCCGCTGCCCAGTATGCAGTATTTCGTGGTTGTCAGGTGCTGAGCACTCATGGGTCCCCGCGCATGAATCTTTTGCGTGCTGATTCCGATTTCCGCGCCCAAACCGAACTGGTTTCCATCCGTGAACCGCGTGGAAGCGTTCCAGTAAACCGCTGCCGAATCCACTTCCCGCATGAAACGTGTCGCCTTCTCAAAGTTTGAAGTCAAAATCGACTCGGAGTGTTTGGTGCCGTACTTGTTGATGTGAGCAACCGCATCGTCCAAGTCTTTCATGACCTTTACGCCTATTATCAAGTCAAGGTATTCTGTGCCCCAGTCCTTTTCAGTTGCAAGTTTCACATCTGGAACTATCTTCACGGTCTGCTCGTCGCCGCGCACCTCCACGCCTTCCGCTCTGAGCGCCGCGATTGCCGTGGGCAGGAAACTCTCGGCTATTTTTTGATGCACCAGTAACTTTTCTGCGGCGTTGCATGTGCCTGGTCTCTGGCACTTCGCGTTTATGATTATGGGAACCGCCTTTTCCAAGTCAGCATCTTCCTCAACGTAGATGTGGCAGTTTCCCGTGCCCGTCTCAATTACCGGAACCCGCGCCTTCTCCACCACTGTTTTAATCAAATTTGCGCCTCCGCGGGGAATCAACACATCCACGTACTCTCTCATTCGCATGAGTTCTTCCGCCGCGCCGCGCTCTGTAGACTTTACAACCTGAACTGCGTCAACGGGCACGCTTGTGGTCGCCAGTGCGTCCCTGAGCACCTCGCCTATCGTCACATTGGAGTTTATGGCGTCCGAACCGCCCCTAAGGATCACCGCGTTGCCTGACTTGATGCATATCCCAGCGGCGTCCGACGTGACATCTGGACGAGACTCGTAAATAACTCCCACAACGCCTATTGGCACACGCAGCTGCCCGATTATCAAGCCGTTGGGTCTAGTCCACGAGTTCACGATGGCACCCACGGGGTCGGGCAGCGCAGAAACCTCTCGTAGGCAGCATGCCATGTTTTCTATCTTACCTTTATCTAAGGTTAACCTATCGAGTAGTGCGGGCTTCAACCCTTTGGCTTTAGCAGCCTCGGCGTCTTGCTTGTTCGCGGCGAGAATTCTATCGACGTTTGCTTCAAGCGCATTCGCCATTCTGCATAGCGCAGTGTTCTTGGCTTCTGTTGAGAGCTTAGCAAGCTGATAAGAGGCTGCTTTTGCTTTTTTGCATATTTCAAGAATCATTTTTCTCCCTCTGTAAGATGCACATTCCGATGGTCAATCACATCTTTGGGTCGCGTAATTCCCAATTCTTTCTTGACCTGAGCAATCTTTAACCCTTTTATAGTATTTAACTCCCCGCTGTTATAATTTGGGTTTCCTCTCGCAAACTCAACGTTGTTTTCGTCAACCAAGCTAACAATGTCGCCCACATTGAAGTGCCCCACCACTTTGGTCACGCCCACAGGCAGGAGACTGGATCCCTCAAGCATTGCTTTTTTTGCGCCTTCATTGACGAAAATTTGCCCCTTCACGGAGGCACCGTAAGCTATCCACCGTTTTACAGCCGGCATGTGACCGCACGGTTTGAAGTAGGTGCCGATGTTCTTGCCTGCGAGGATGTCGATAAGCACGTTTTCTCTTCGCCCGTTAGCAACCACCACGGGTATGCCACATCTGGTTGCGATTTCGGCTGCCTTAACTTTGCTCTGTATGCCCCCTCTTCCCAAGCGGCTTTTGCCGTTTAGTGCGTCTTTCAGTTCCTGTGTGATGTTTTCAACGGTTTTTATCACTTTTGCCCCTGGTTTTTGCGGGTCGGTCGTGTATATGCCGTCAACGTCAGACAGGATGACCACAAGGTCTGCTCTTATGGTGTTGGCTACAAGAACCGAAAGTATGTCGTTATCGCTGAAGTTTACTCGGTACCCTTCGGTTAGAGGTGTCAGTTCGTCAACAGAAGTCACGTCATTCTCGTTTATGATGGGCACCACATCCAGCTTCAGAAGCATCTCCAGCACGTTGCATGTGTGCACGTAAGAAGCCCTGTTGGAAAGGTCCTCAGCGGTGAGAAGAATCTGTGCCACTTTCAATCCATGCTTCCTGAAAAGTTCACGGTACTTAGCCATGAGCACGCTTTGTCCCGTGGCCGCCGAGGCTTGCTGGAAAACAATATCGTTAGGCTTCGGAGGTATACCCAGTTCAGCTATGCCTGCAACTATGGCTCCAGAAGTCACTAAGACAACTTTGTCCCCTTGCTTGACTGCGGCGGCTATTTGTTTGGTTAGTCTGCGCATTTCTTCTTCGTCCAGCTTTCCTTCTCTGGCTGTTATGCTGCTGGTTCCAACTTTCACCACGACTAACCTTGAAGACATTCGACATCCCTTTTGTGCAGTATGTCCATCTTCCTTAAAAATTCAGTCCCTTGTATCAAGCGAAAAGCTTCAGAGAAACGTATATTTCCCTACAGATTATTTTTACCTCGTCTACGATTAACAAGCTTGGCGGAAACAGAAACGTGAAAATAATAGGAAAAAACCTACGGCAAGGCTTCGTAAAAGTCGTTCCCAGCTCTGACGATGACCTTTGGCACCTGTACAACGTCATCTACAAAGGTGACGAGGTGTACGCTTACTCATCAAGAAACATAAAGTCCGACAGAGAATACTCCAGACCAAAAAGCGGCGAACGCATCTCAGCGTTCATGGGCGTCAAGGTTGAATCGGTAAGCTGGGACAAGTTCTTGGGCAAGCTGCGCGTTCACGGGGTAATTATCCACGCGCCGGATATCATGCCGACAGGCGCTCACCACACGCTCAGCATAGCGCTGAACCAGCCCTTGACAATCGTAAAGAAGCAATGGCCTAAACATCTCCTTGACAGACTTAAGCGGGCAAGCAAAACCGAAAAACCGATGCTAATTCTAGCCATAGACGACGAAGGCTTCGCCGTAGCAGAAACCCGCCAGTACGGCGTGGATATAAAAGTGGAGGAACGCATGAAACTGCCTGGGAAACATGAAGCCGACAAACGTTCAGCCGCCACAAGAGACTACTTTAAACGGGTAGTTAACAGTTTAAATCAGCTCTGGACGCCGAGGCGCAGTCCAATAGTCATTGTAGGCGTAGGCTTCGTAAAAAACGACTTTGCAAATTTTCTCAGAGAGGAGGCTGCGGACATGGCTAAGTCCGTGGTGGACGTTAAAAGCGTCAACAACGGCGGCGTAAGCGGCATCTACGAAGCGCTACGTTCAGGAGTACTCTTGAAAGCAGCCAAGCAAATGCGCATTGTTGACGAAACCGCGGTCATGGAAGAAGTCATGAAAAGGCTGGGAAAAGGCGAAGCCACAATCACCTACGGGCTGGAGAAGGTTGAGAACGCAACACAGATGGGCGCAGTGGAAACGCTTGTTTTGGCAGACACGATGCTGCGCGAAGCAGAGGAAGAACCGCGCTTGCATCTGGAAAAGCTTATGCGCGAAGTTGAACAGCGAAGAGGAAGTATAACCGTGGTCAGCACTGAGCATGAGGCAGGCGCAAAGCTCCTCGCGTTAAGCGGTATTGCGGCGATTCTGCGTTTTCCTGTTCAATCAGATTTTCAAAAATGACCCGCAGATGCTCCTGTTCACTTTTCAAAAGTCTTCTTTTTGCTCAGTCCACGCCTGATGCTTTTCCAGTAAGCTTCGGACTTGCTGTTGGATGAAGTCATCAGCGCTTAGGAAACCCGTGTCCAAGTCGCGTACAGCTTGCTGAAGTTTCTCGTAATCTTCTTTTGGCACTTCGACGTACTCGCACTGCCCTTTCAGCGAGTTGAGTTTGAATCTTATGGCTTCGCGAATGAGTTCTTCGCGTGTGGTGTAGCCGAGGTTTTTGTTTGCGTCTATGAAGTTTTCGATTTCCACGAGCAGTTCTGGTGGCAGCATGACTGAGGTGGAGAGGAGGTTTTCTATGGCGTCGGTGTAGGTTTGCATTTTCATGGTTTGGGCGGTGATTTCTCCGAGGAGGGCGGTTAGTTTTTGGTGGGCGTCGTCTGATATGCGGAGGGTTTTCATGTTTTTGCCTCGTGTGTATTCTGTTCAGTAAAGCTAATAAAGCTTTTCAGTATACTAAATATACCAAATATACGAGGTTTGCGCGCATGAAACACAACATAAGCATAACCATGGACCAAAAACTCTTCAGAGAACTCGAAAACATCCGCGGAAGAGAAAAACGCAGCACATTCATCGAACACCTAATCATCCTAGGCTTAAAAACCTACCAAAACAAAAAAGAGGAAATAGGAACTAAACACCACAAGACACCGCTAACCGTTTTGCCTCCTCTAAGCCTACGACAGACGAACCATTAGCCTCGTTACTGTATGCCCCACTTCTTCGTCACCTTCACGATTATGAAAATCACGAAGGCAACGATTATGAAGGTTATCAAAGCCACCAGAAAGCTACCGATGCCAAAAATCTGACTTCCAGCTTCAGCCGTATAAGTCGGCAAGTCCGCAAGACCGGGAATAGCCAACCCAATCGCAGGCAGAAGCAAATCTTTGACCAGAGACTGCACAAGACCGCCGAGATAGACGCCCATGATGAAAGCAACTGCAAGCCCCAGAACCTTATAGTTTTCCACGAAGGTTTTGAACTCATTCCATAAGCCTGTGGGCGGTGGTGGAGGAGGCTTAGTTTCGAGTGCTGCACGTATTTTCTTCAGTTCCTCTAGCATTTCTTCGTCTTTAACCAAAAAATTCTCCCTCTAAAAGACAATCATCCATTTCGATTTATAAAACTTTAGAACGGCAAACCGCCCCAAGTTAAAAATTCAAAGAAAAATTCAATAATGTATCGTAGCATCTAATTCTAAAAACTGTTCTACATAAGTAATTTAAAATCTGGGTGTATTACGTGGTGGGCCGAGCCGGATTTGAACCGGCGACCTTTCGATTATCAGTCGAACGCTCCAGCCGTGCTGAGCTACCGGCCCGTGGTGTGCGAACAAACTTAATGGCATGTTGGTTAATAAGAATTTGGTTAACTGTACATTTATGAAGTTTGTTTTTGAAACTTTTAAAAAATCGAGCTTTGTTGTGACTGGAGCGTGAGATTTTACCTCAGATATAACAACTATACTCTAATGGTTTTCTATTGGCTGAGCTCAATCCATCTTTTTAAGCATCTTTTTCAAGATCAACGTCAATTCCTCTTTGCCAAATCGTTTCAAAATATTCTGCAGCCATCGATACAAGGCAGGGATTATCTGACCACAGAGCAGCCTCTCCAATTTCAGATTCAGGGAAGACAGCCATGTTCATTTCTTTTTTGTCCAATATCGATATTTTTGCTTCGAGGTTAGAAGGGACAATTCTAAGCGTAAACCGTGCGTGTCCAAAGTTTCTTATTATTTCTGGCAATTGCTCGAGATTAGGGAGTAGTTCCGTTATCCACCTAATCTCAAAGCCTCTATTTAACGCGTTACTAAACGGATCAGACAAGTAAGTAAGCCAAGACGCCAATTCTCGATATGGCGTAATATGATCAATTTCTTGCTTAGAATTTGCTATTGAATCCTCTGCCCTATGCAGAATTGCGTCAAAGTCCCTAATTAAGACGAAACGATCACCCACTCGCCTAGTCACGACGTTCGCGGTCCTTTTACTCGTGTTCTCAACAAGTTCTTTAGCTTTTAATTCTAACTCTGAAAAAATCCTCTTTTTTCTTTTCAGCAAAATTGAGGTGGCTGTTTTCAATGTAATCGCTTTGAACTTCATTGGTTGAGCTATCACTTTTACGACTAAACCCAGCTACTCAAGTTCGGTTAGGATTCTGTAGACATCTTGTCGTGCAACGTTTGAAAACCTAAATATCGTGAGTGCTTTCGAATCTTCACCCAGCCTAACGAGGGTTAGATATACTTTTGCTTGAGAGCGTGTAAGACCAAACTCCATTAATGTTTGAACCTCTTTTGCCCAGAGTTTCAACTAACATCCCCTCTTAGGGTTAATATTTTAAAATCTGAATATAAAATTGTCGTATGACACTCTTACGGCACTCTCTTTTATACTTTGAAAACCGAGAGGGCTATCACCAAAAAAGGAGAAAAAAGAATGACTAATTCAAAAAACAAAACCGGTATTACGATCGCGATATTTCTAATGGCAACTATTGCTGTTTCGCTAATATCTTTCTTACCAACCGCGAACGCTGCTGAAACCACTTACCACTCCTGGGTTTATTGCGCTGCCAACCCCCAAATCGTAGGTATAAATCAAGAAGTGCTGCTTCAATGGTGGACTGCAGACATGCCACCTGACATCGGTGAAATCATGGCTGATGTGGCCGGAGGTAGAGCTGCATGGTACGATATAGGATGGTACCTAACAGACCCTGAAGGGAACACTGAAACCGTAATGATCGACAGAACTGATCCAGTGGGCGCTGCTTGGAAGCTATACACGCCTGATAAGATTGGCACCTACACGCTTCAAGCTTGGTTCCCTCAAACAATTAAAATCGAAACTGACGGGGATAAAAGAACGTATCTAGCAGCTGAAAGCTCTAAAGTGAACTTCACCGTGCAAGAGGAACAAGTACAGCCTTGGCCTGAGACTCCACTTCCAACAAGAACTTGGCAACGACCAATAAACTCGGCAAACAGACTATGGTACGAAGTTGGAGGAAACTGGCTTGGCGATCAAGCCCAAAATTACCCGTATGGATCTCGTGGCGGAAATACGATGAACTTTGTAAGCGGTAAAGGACCTGAAAGCTCGCATATACTGTGGACGAAGCCATATTACGCTGGAGGCGTCATGGATGAAATGTATGGTTCAATAGGCTACGAAACCGCGCACTACCAAGGTCTCGGCTTGGATGTGTTAATCATTAACGGTAAGCTCTACTACAACTACCGCGGAGACGCACATGTGTCAGAAGGCTATGTCGTTGCTGATCTGTACACAGGGGAAACGCTAGAGTACATAAATGACACTATGCCTTCAAGAGGCCAGATATACAATTACGAGTCGCCTAACCAGCACGGAGGATACCCATACATGTACAGAACTTCCGGCGTATCGCTGCCCGAAGGATACACAACTGAATCAGGAAAGCAAACTTGGGAGATGCTCGACGCTTACACAGGAAGGTCTATATGCAAAATAGCTAACGTGTCGTTCGGTACTATGTATTTCTGGTTTGTTATGGGTGCATTTCCAGTCTATGGCAAAGACGGAAGCTGGTGCAACTACAACGTTGAAAATCTTGCAGGATACGGCCAACCCGCAGAGTATTATCTTCAAGTGTGGAACAGTACTGCAATCCCAACAATGCTTGGCGATAGAGTCGGAACTTCAGCTTGGCAATGGCGACCCTCAGGAGGCGCTTTCGGAAGCGGATGGCCTACGCCACCAGGAGGCTACTGGATACACGACGGAAACAATGGCTTTTCATTGAACGTGTCATTACCGACATCGTACGTGGAAGGCCCGTCAGGTGAAGCGGGTTCAATCCTTTCAGTACGCGAAGCTGAACTAGCAGTTATCGGAAACGCAGGACAAAACAATGAGGAAGGAATTGTCAACGGCAAACTGGTAGGTGTAAGTCTTAAACCTGGAGAAGAAGGCACAAAACTGTGGGAAACAACGTTTACGCCGCCCTATGCATCGATGGCAGACAACGTTACGTCAGGAATGGCTTTCAGCAGTTTCGGCATAGATGGTGTGTATGTAGAAGCCGGTGTCTTCACCTTCCGTTCACCGAAGCAGTTGAAACGTTGGGGCTACGACCTCTACAAAGGCGAACAAATATGGGAAAGTGAACCCGAAGTACAAATGAGCTACTACGGTGCTAGTTCAAACTACTACGAAGGCAAATTATACTCCTACGGCTACGGTGGACAAATAAGATGCTACAACATAACAACAGGAGATGTCTTGTGGAACTACGACGCTTTAGTAGAAGGCCTAGAAATCGGCTACGGCGGAAGATACCCAATAGGTATTTTTGCAATCTGTGACGGAAAACTCTACACGGTTTGCGGTGAACACTCACCCACTCAGCCGCTATGGAGAGGACAAAACCTACGCTGCATCAACGCAACAACAGGAGAAGACATATGGAAAATACTAGGCTTCTTCGGAGGAATGTCCCCCACTGAATCAAACACGTTTATGGCAGACGGCATGATAGTAGGTCTCAATCTCTTCGACAGTCAAATATACGGCTTTGGCAAGGGACCCAGCGCCACCACAGTTTCTGCACCACAGACTGTTCCTACAGTAGTATCCAGCGTAACGATCACCGGAACAGTTACAGATCAGACAGAAACGGGCAGACGCAACACCAACGACATCTTCGAATTCAGCCTCAAAGGCACACCAGCAATATCCGACAAAGACATGAGCGCATGGATGGAATACCTGTTTATGCAACAACCGAAACCAGAAAACGCAGAGGGCGTGGAAGTTATCTTGGAGACTCTTGATCCTAACGGCAACTACTACGAGATAGGCAACACCACAAGTGACATCGCTGGCAATTTTGGCATTAAGTTCACGCCAGAAGTTCCAGGACAGTACCAAATCATCGCAAGGTTCGAAGGCTCTGCATCCTATGGACCCTCATATGCCACAACCTACATAAACGTTGACGAGGCACCGCAAGCTACGCCGACGGCGCCTCCTCCAGAACCATCGATGGCTGACCTCTACTTTATGCCTGCAACAGTCGGCATAATAATCGCAATCGTAGCAGTCGGGCTAGTACTGGTGCTAATGCTGCGAAAACGGTAAACGACCAGCAAAAACCAACCAATCTTCCCCCATTTTTTTGGGGCACATAAAAAAGGAGACCGATAGGGGCTGAGAGGGCTCTGCGGAAATTTAGTTAATAGTAGCAGTCTGTTGGCAAATTTCATCATTTCTCCTTAAATCTCTGTCGCGCAGAGTCCCAGCAAACCCTCAATAGCGCCACTTGCCCAACAAACAAGAGTCATTGGCATAAATCGCTCCTCCGCACATTGTGCATCTCGCATCTTTAATATTAAACGAGTTTTGAAAAAAGCTTCACGAAAAAAAGAAGTGAGAAAGTTATTTCTCAGTTTCTTCCTTCTCGGTATGTTCTTTTACCCAATCGTTAACCGCTCCGCTAACCTGAATTTAACAATTAAAATTTTGCTTAAATAAGAATTTTCGTAAATCTTTTAATTGCCATACGCTATTGTTCTGTGCAGGTGGGCCCGTAGTCTAGCACGGATTAAGGCGTCGGCCTTCGGAGCCGGAAACCGTGGGTTCAAATCCCACCGGGCCCGCCAATGGTTCCGAACCCAAATGGGTTCGAGTCCAGTTTCATCCTCTTTTGGGGTTGGACATAGGCTTTTCCATTTTGTCATATTTTAGCCCATTAGCGCGCGCAACATAGACAGAACAGGCATCGGCAAAAATCCAGCCTCCCCACGACAGCAACATCCCTTTTTCCCTAACGAACCAGAGAACAACACATGATGACGAATTCCAATGCTACGTACGCTGCGCACTGCGTGTGAAATGCCACAGGTTATAAAAAATAAAATAACTCAATTGTACAAGAAGGCAAGGATAGCTTCAATAGAGCGAATGAGCTATTCTTTTGTCAGAAGGAGAATGAAATGCGGAAGAAAGGAGAAACAGGAGTACAAGATCGGACAAAACCTAAGCCTATGTAGAAGAAAGTAAGAGAAGAGAAGCGTAAGAAGAAAAAGCTTGCCAGACTTGAACGACAACGATCCAGATAAGCTTCGCGCGCTATTCCCTCGTGCACACCGCTTTTTCCAACAAAAAAAGGAGAGAAGGATTGCTTATTTTATTGAGACTTTTCGTTTTTGTTTTGGTGCTTTTTTAGGAAGCGTTATTTCAAGAACTCCTTCTAACAGGTTGGCGCTGCCCTCGTCCAGTTTTATTTCCTCTGGCAGCTCAACCATCCTGTAGAACGATTCGCAGGCTCGCTCCTTGCAAATGTACGCTTGCTCTTTCTTATCGTATTTCTAGCGTATTTCCAGCCAACCTTGCCCGTTATCTCTACAGAATCCTCTTTCACTTCGATTTCGATGTCTTCCTTCTTGAAGCCTGGCATCTCGGCCTTCAATATGTAATCTTTTTCGCGGTCTTCTAGATCTACCGCTGGAATACGAGGTTCAGGAAATAGAGACAGTTCTCTGTCCCAGTAAGATGGAAAGAGTAGGTCTTCAAAATCGCTTCGGAATCTTTCAAAGACATCGTCAAACGCTCTCCAAAGGTCCAGCGGGGCAGCAGGAACCATTGCGGTCTTTTTCTCTCGCGGTTTGCTTGAAGCGGGGGCTTTCTTGGTTGTAGCTACGACTTCTGTTTTTTCGTTTCCTTTTCTTCGGTGGTTTTTTTCTTTTTCGGCATAATGCGCCATAATAGAACATGTAGTTTCCGAGGTTTACTGTTTCCTTTTCTGGTTTCTGTTGAAGATTTGAATCAGTCCATTAGTTTCTTCAACATGTTGCAGGGAAATTTATTCCAATGGTCGCGAAGTAACCTTTCCAGCATGTTTTAGGGGTGAATTAAACTTTGGAAGGTCAATCAAAAAGCATATTTGGGGTCTGGTACTTCATACTGAAGCATGCAGAAAGACTGGGTCAATAAGCTGTTTGTTGAACGTTCCGATTTATTCTTGAGACTTCTAAACCAAAGATGGTCAGGAACTGAAGAACTCGTTGATGGAATAACCAAAGTACTTGATCGTTTTGGAATCAAGGCGGGGCATCTACTTGATTTGTGCTGTGGAAATGGCCGTATCTCAATCCACATAGCGAAAAAAGGGTTCAAAGCTGTTGGAGTTGACATATCCCGCGCTTTTCTAGAAGATGCAGAGAGAAAGGCAAGGGAGCATGGAGTCTCGAACCTAGTGACTTTCTTGGAAGGCGACA
>Ga0307420_1000475_pt1 | contig 18693 bp, 11 predicted proteins | sample SalMarWE160240MG_2_FD_202167 | JGI IMG/M metagenome (GOLD analysis project Ga0307420, IMG submission 202167) | Salt marsh sediment microbial communities from the Plum Island Ecosystem LTER, Massachusetts, United States - WE1602-40 | ecosystem: Environmental > Aquatic > Marine > Intertidal zone >... | reverse complement strand
ACCTGCGTCTGATCGGCCCCAACTGCCTGGGAGTGATCGATACGGCGACGCCACTCAACGCCTCGTTCGCGCCCGGTACGCCGCCCGCGGGTCCCATCGCCTTCATGTCCCAATCCGGCGCACTGGGTACAGCTGTGTTGGATATAGCAATGGCTGGGCGCATTGGCTTTTCCAAGTTTGTCAGCCTGGGCAACAAGGCGGACGTGAGCGAGATCGACCTTCTGGAGGCGCTGGCGGACGATCCAGAGTCGAAGGTGATTCTCATCTACGTCGAGGGCGTGCCCGATGGGCAGCGGTTCATCGAGGTGGCGCGCCAGGTCACGCGCAAGAAGCCGGTGGTGGCGATCAAGTCCGGTGTGACCGCCTCGGGCTCGCGAGCTGTGTCGTCGCACACAGGCAGCCTGGCCGGTTCGGAGGCGGCCTACAAGGCGGCCTTCAGACAGGCGGGCGTCATCCGCGCCACGTCGATGGAGGCGCTTTTCGACTACGCCCTGGCCTTTGCCTACCAGCCGCTTTTGCAGGGGGATCGGATCGGCATCGTCACCAACGCCGGTGGGCCGGGCATCCTGGCCACCGACGCGCTGGAGCACGCCAAGCTAGAAATCCCGCGCCTGAGCCACGAGACGGTGGAGGCGCTGGAGGAGTATCTGCCGGGCGCGGCCAGTGCGGCTAATCCGGTGGACGTGCTGGGAGATGCGTTGGCCGACCGGTACCAGCACGCCGTCGAGCTTGTCCTGCACGATCCAAACGTGGATGGGGTGATGGTGATCCTCACACCGCAGGCGATGACGGATATCGAGGAGACGGCCCACGTCGTGGGGCGGCTGGCACAGGGAGCGGATAAGCCCGTCGTGGGCTGCTTTATGGGGGAGGCGCGCATGAACGCCGGGGTCGAGATTCTGCGCAAATACGACGTCCCCAATTATCCATTTCCCGAGCGGGCGGCGGCGGCGCTGGCGGCGATGAGTGCCTATCGGCGCGAGCTGGGGCACCCTATCTTTGAGCCGGAGCCATGTACGACCTGCAGCCCGGTGGTGCGCGAGTTGTTCGATAAAGTGCGGGCAGAGGGGCGCGTGTCCATCGGCGATCTGGAGGCGTGGGATGTGTTGAAGGCGTACGAGTTCCCGATCCCAGAATCGCGGCTGGCCGAGACGCCGGACGAGGCGGTGGCGATTGCCGAGGAAATCGGCTATCCCGTCGTGCTCAAGATCGCCTCGCCGGATATTTTGCACAAGACGGACGTGGGCGGCGTTAAGGTGAACCTGGACACGCCAACCGACGTGCGGGATGCTTTCGACCTGATGGTCTACCGGGCCGGGCGTTATGTGCCAGGTGCGAAAGTCTGGGGTTGCCAGGTGCAGCAGATGGTGCAGGGCGGCCGTGAGATATTGCTGGGTATGAGCCGCGATCCACAGTTTGGGCCGCTGGTCGCCTTTGGATTGGGCGGCATCTACGTGGAGGCGCTCAAGGACGTCGCCTTTCGGGTGGCTCCTTTTAGCCCGCAAGAGGCGGAGGAGATGATCCGCGAGATTCGCTCCTTTCCCCTTTTGGAGGGTGTGCGCGGCGAGCCGCCTGCCGATTTCGAGGCGATTGTGGACGCTCTCCTAAAGGTCAGTCGCTTGGTGACCGATTTTCCCGAGATTGTGGAACTGGACATCAACCCGCTGATGGTCTTTGAGGAGGGGCGCGGGGCGATGGCGATCGATATGCGGTTGGTTTTGGCATCCGAATCCTGAACCTTGCGAAGGTTTGAAGTGATTTTTGAGCCAATAACCAAGTTCAATCTACAACCTTCGCAAGGTTAGCTTTAAGGAGTAGAGCAATGAAAGCATTGTACGTAACTTCCCTACACACGTTCAGTGGAAAGACGGCGCTTTGCCTGGGGTTGGGCCTGCGCTTTCAGGCCGAGGGGTACAAGGTCGGTTATCTCAAGCCGCTGAGCACACATCCCTGGCAGGTGACGTGCGGCACGACGGACGAGGACGCGGACTTTGTGCGCAAGGTGCTCCATTTGGTCGAAAATCCGTGTGACTTGGTCAGCGTCGTATTGAATCAGGATTTGCTGATGCAGGAGCTTGCGGGCAAAGGCTCTCAGGACCTGTTGGCAAAGGTCAAAGGAGATTTTGAACGGGTGGCGCTGGGGAAGGATGTCATGCTGCTGGAAGGCGGCGCTTCGCTGCGAGAGGGGTTCAGCGTAGGGCTGGGCACGCCGGTCGTGGCGCAGGCGCTGGACGCACCCGCGCTCGCCGTGACGCCCTACCTGGATCGGATGTCGTTCATGGACGATTGCCTGGTCGGCAGCCTGAGGTTGGGAGATCGGTTGGTAGGCGTCGTCGCCAACAAGGTGCCCGGCGAGGAGATGGATTTCGTGGTCAACGTCGCCGCCCCATATCTGGAGCAGCGGGGCATCCCTTTGTTGGGGGCGCTGCCCCATCGCGAGCAGCTTCAGGCCATCAGCGTCGGGGAGTTGGCGGATGTATTGCAGGGCGAGTTCTTGTGCCTGCCTGATAAGGGGGACGTGCTCATCGAGCGCATGATCGTCGGGGCGATGAACGTGGAGCAGGCGCTGCCGCGCATCCGGCGTGTCTCCGGGGCCAAGGCCGTCATCACTGGCGGCGACCGGGCCGACATGCAACTGGTGGCGCTGGAGACGGCGACCAAGTGTCTGGTGCTGACCGGTCACCTGCGGCCTGTGCCCGAGGTGCTGCGCCGCGCCGAGGAATCTGGCGTACCCGTACTCCTGGTGCGCGGGTCCACGATGGAGACGGTGGGGGCCATCGAGCAGGTCTTTGGCAAGACGCGGCTGGGCCAGTCGGCCAAGCTGGATCAGTTCGAGAAGCTGTTGATTGAGCATTTCGATTTTGCGCGATTGTGCGAGGCACTGGAGCTGCAATGTCCGAGTGCATAGTCGTCACGATCAAATCTATTCTTAGGAGGAGCGATGTTTGAAACTGAAATTGATGCGATAATGGCGCGCCAGATTTTGGACTCGCGGGGTAACCCCACCGTCGAGGTCGAGGTGCTCCTGGCGGGCGGCGCCTGGGGGAGGGCAGCAGTGCCTTCCGGCGCGTCCACCGGCGTCCACGAGGCGTGGGAGCTGCGCGATGGCGACGAGGATGTTTACAGCGGCAAGAGCGTGCTCAAGGCGGTGGCCAACGTCAACGACGTCATCGCCGACGAGTTGTTTGGCTGGGATGCCACCGAGCAGGCGGCCATCGACGCACACATGATAGAGATGGATGGCACGCCGAACAAGAAGAATCTGGGGGCCAACGCGATCCTGGGAGTCTCTATGGCCGTGGCACACGCGGCGGCCAATGCTTTGGAGTTGCCGCTATATCGCTACATCGGCGGCGTGTATGCCCACGTGCTGCCGGTACCGATGATGAACATTCTCAACGGCGGCAAGCACGCGATGGACGGTCCCGATCTGCAAGAGTTCATGGTCATGCCCGTCGGCGCGGAGAGCTTTGCCGAGGCGCTGCGATGGGGAGCCGAGATCTATCAAGCGCTCAAGGGTGTGCTCAAGGCTAAAGGCAAGTCCACCGGCGTTGGTGATGAGGGTGGTTTTGCGCCTAGCCTGGCGGCGAACGAGGAGGCCGTTGAGGTGATCCTCGAGGCAGTCGAAAAAGCCGGCTACAAGCCCGGCGAGCAGGTGCGCATCGCGCTCGATCCCGCCGCCAGCGAGTTCTACGAGGATGGCAAGTACGTGCTGGCCAAGGAAGGGCGCACCCTCTCCGGCGCGGAGATGGTCGAGTTCTACGCCGATTGGGTGGACAAGTATCCCATCATCAGCATCGAGGACGGCCTGGCCGAGGACGACTGGGATAGCTGGGTGTTGATGATGGAGCGCGTGGGCGACAAGGTGCAGATTGTGGGCGACGATCTGCTGGTGACCAACGTGGAGCGCATCCAAAAAGGCATCGAGATGAAGGCCTGCAACGCGCTGCTGTGCAAGGTCAACCAGATCGGCTCGCTCACGGAGGCCATCGCCGCTGTTGATATGTCCCACCGTGCGGGCTGGGCCGCCGTTGTTTCCCACCGCTCGGGCGAGACGGAGGATGCGACCATCGCCGACCTGGCGGTGGCGCTCAACGCCGGCCAGATCAAGACCGGCGCGCCCTGCCGCTCCGACCGCGTGGCCAAGTACAACCAGTTGCTGCGCATCGAGCAGGAGCTGGGTGACGACGCCGTCTACGCCGGGCTGGCGGCATTCCCGCACCTGCGCGGCTAGGTCGTCAAATCTTCTGCGAGTGTGCCATTTGCGCGACTACTTGCACCCGCTTTGCGTTGGGTGTGGGTAGTTGCGCTTTCGTTTGTATGAAAGTTGGCCCGCTTGGTAGTAGATTGTGATAGGGGTGTGTTGTGAAAGGCCGACTGTGGCTCGAGGTGATTAACGGGAATATTCAGCAGCTTCTGTCCGAGTCTTCGCTGCGCGACAGGGAAATTGAGTTGCGCGGTCTGCCGGATTTGAGCTTGGAGATAGTCGTTGATGGCAAAGTGTATAAAGGCCTCGATGAGATTTCCGATGTAACTGTCCGCGATCTGATCCAGGCGGCGATAGACGAATGGCAGAATGAAGCGGAAGCAGCCGCTCTCGTACAGGCGCCGCTGCCCGCTCAGCGCTCCGCGCCGTTCACAAGCAGGACATGGCTAATTGCCTGGCTGGCTGCGATGGTACTCGTTTTTGTACTGCCGCCAATGTTTGTTGCGCCTGCTCACATGGCCATGAGGTTCAGTCTTTTGTGGGCCGGTGGGATGCTCGGTGGCTTGATTGGCGCCCTTGGGAGCAGGGCGATGGCTCGACGTGTAGTTGGGAGCGAGAATCCAAGAGCTTTGATGTTCTGGGGGCTCCTTGGAGGTGGGTTGGCTGTTTCGCTAGGCTTTGCTGTTGCTGCAGGCATCCTCTCACTTATTCCATAATGCCTGGTGCCTCTCTTGAACGCCGCGCATGCTCTGAGGGTGGATACGTGTCTAAATCTCAAAGACTGTGGCTGATTGGTTTTGCGGGATCTATGCTGCTCTTGACCGGACTGGCGTGTGGCGTGCTAAACCCCACACCTCTCCCGGTATCGACGCCTGTACTAAACACGCCTACGGCGCTTCCTGTTCCCACAGCCACGCCGGTGCCCACGCCATCGCCGAGCCCGACGGCGGCGGTGGCGCCCACGCCGCCGGAGCCTGTGATGAGAGGCATGATCGAGCCAGGTGAGACGGTGCAGGGCACGCTGCCGATTTTGGGAGCCGACGTGTGGACCTTTGAAGCCGGTGCGGACCAGTACCTCACCATCGGTATGAGCGCCCTCGACCCAAGCGCGCTGGACACGTACCTGGAGCTTTACGACGGGGACGGTGTGCTGGTAGCTGAGGACGACGATAGTGGCGGGGACACCAACTCGCTCATCGTCGAGTTTCCCGTTGTCGTGACGGAAACCTTGACGATTCGCGCGCTAACCTATAGCGGCTCGGGCGATTACGTCCTCAACGTGAACGTCGTCGCGCCCTCAGGGGGCGGCGCGTTGGGGTATGCCGCGCCGGTGGCGGGCGTGCTACCTGCACCGTGGAGTCGGTACGAGTGGACGTTCGAGGGCTGGGAAGGGGAGGTGGTCAACGTCGCGATGCGGGCGGCGGACGACGTGCTGGACTGCTATCTGGAGCTCTATGGCCCCGAGGGCGTGTTTCTGACCGATGACGACGACAGCGGGGCGAGGTACGACGCGCTCATCGAGTACTATGCGCTGCCCGCCGACGGCGTCTACAGCGTGGTCACGCGCGGCGGCGAGTTCGGCGTGACGGGAGTGTACACACTCACGTTAGAGCTGACAGAGATGGTGGTGCAGGATACCCTCGCCTACGGCGACAGCGTGCACGCCACGCTGGAGCCCGACGCGCGCCATCACTGGCTGTTCGATGGGGAAGTGGGCGACATGGTCGACATCTCGATGCGGGGTGGGCTGGATGCATATCTGGAGCTCTTCGCGCCCGACGGCGTGCGGGTGGCGGTCGATGACGACGGCGGCGGTGGCTCCGACGCCGCCATCGCCGCGTTCGAGTTGCCTTTGAGCGGCACTTATCGTATCATAGCCAGGGGACACGACGACGAAGACGTGGGCGAGTACGAATTGACGTTGGTTGGACCATAGGTCAACGGGCAGGGAGTTGGAAAGATGGCGCGTACAAAGATTATCTGCACACTTGGGCCGGCCTCCGAATCGCCGGAGGTGATACGCGGCCTTGTCCGAGCGGGTATGGACGTAGCCCGGATCAACTTTTCCCACGGCGATCACGAAACGCACGCGCGGTCGATTGCCACGCTGCGCCGGGTGGCCGAGGAGGAGAGGCAGTTGGTGGGTGTGATGGCCGATCTGCAGGGGCCCAAGCTGCGCGTGGGCGAGATCGAGGGAGAGGGGATCGAATTGGACGAGGGAGATATCGTCACGTTGACCACTCATCCTCGAGCGGGCGTGAAGGGCGATATTCTGGTACCGCATCCACAGTTACTGCGCGACCTGCGGTCCGGGCAGACGGTGTTGCTGGACGATGGTCACTTGGAGCTGGTCGTCATCGGCCTGAGTGACGGCGGCCTCAAGTGTCGCGTGATAACGGGGGGAGAACTCACCTCTCGCAAGGGGATCAACGTGCCTGGGGCTGCGCTGCGCTTCTCTGCGTTGACCAAAAAGGATAGGGAGGATGCCGCGTTTGCCCTGGAGCAGGGCGTGGATTTCATCGCTCTTTCCTTTGTCTGCCGCGCGGCTGACGTGCGCGAGTTGCGGCAATTCTTGCGGGCCAAGCAAGGTGACGTTTCCATCATCGCCAAGATCGAAAAGCCGGAGGCGTTGGCCGTTTTTGACGAGATCCTGGCCGAGGCGGATGGGATCATGGTCGCCCGGGGGGATCTGGGGGTGGAGACACCCGCCGAGGCGGTGCCGTTTCATCAGAAGCACATCATCCGCGCCTGTAATCAGGTAGGCAAGCCGGTCGTTACCGCCACGCAGATGCTGCAATCGATGATGGACAATCCACGTCCGACGCGGGCGGAAGCGTCGGACGTGGTCAACGCCGTCTTGGACGGCACGGACGCCGTGATGCTCTCCGGCGAGACGGCAGTGGGGCAGTATCCGATCGTGGCGGTGAGTGTGATGGAAAAGATCTGTACCAATGCGGAGGTCCATCTGCCCTATGGGCGCCTTTTACGCGATGATGTCTGTGGCTCCGCCCAATTGACGAGTGCGGAGGCGATCAGCGCTGCTGCCGTCGATATCGCCAATGAGATAGACGCCCGGGCGATTATCACCGCCACAATGTCGGGTATGACGGCGCGTATGGTGGCCCGCCATCGCCCATCTGTGCCCATCGTGGCCGTGACGCCCGATCAGGCGACGTTGTACCGACTGGCGCTGGTGTGGGGTGTGGTGCCGGTGCAGGTGGAAGAGTTCAGCACCACGGACGAGATGGTGGAGGTGATGGTGCAGGCCGCGCGCGAGGCGGGCCTGGTGGACTGGGGTGACTCGGTTGTGCTGATGGCAGGTGTTCCCTTTGGCAGCGGCGGGGTGACCAACATGCTCAAGGTGCACGTCGTGGGTGAGCAAGAGGAGATGTAGAGCGGTTCGCAGTTGACGATTCGGCACCACAGAAGCACGCTGAAGGTCCGCCCTACGGGTGGGATCGTGCTACAAACAAAGCCCTCGGATTCCCGAGGGCTCGTGTTTTGATGAGGTGGATTTACTTGGCTTCTTTAGCGGGGGGCGTGGCAGCCTTCTCCGATTTTGGTTTCGGACTGTTGGGCACGGGTTCCACCACTTGCGGGGTGACGTTCGTGCCGCAGTATGGACACAGGGCCCAGCGCAGGTGAATCGGCCGGTTGCACGCCGGGCAGGCGTGCTTGAGTTTGGTGTGACAGGAGGGACAGAACAGGTATTCTCCTCTGACGCGCTGCCCGCAGCCGGGGCAGATCTCGGGCTCCTCGATGGCCTGCAACAGCGCCTCTTGTTCCAGGGAGCGCTCGTACGTATCCGCCAGCGTCTCCCTCGGGCGCAGCATCAGGTACACCATAAATCCGATAACGGGCAGCACGAGCACCAGCAACGTGGCAAGTAGCTGGGCCAGGATGTCGCGGGAGCGGGCGTGGATGTCGCGGAACACCCAAATTCCCATCCCGCCCCACAGCGCGATGGTCATACCCCCACAGGCCGTGGCGAGGATGGTCAGGATTAGAGGAATACTGTCTAGATCCATAGATAGAGTTGCTCCTTAAGCTGGTTTGAAGTATCTACTCAGTCGCTCCCGCCGGATTGTCAAATCCAAGCTGAACAGGGTGAGTGGTTACGTTTTGAAACACGTGGGCCGTATTATACCATCGGCTGCCGGGGGGGCAAATCTGCCGGTAGGCGCTTTTTGCCCAGGTATCTCTCGAGTTCCCATGCCGTCCGGGCTGCGAGCCCGGCCCATGTGATCCCGCTCACCGCCAGGCCTACCTTCCAAGTTCTGGGCGTGAACGTCATTCGAACGACGTGTTCGCCTGGTGGCAGCCTCACCGCACGAAACGTATAATCTGCCCGCAGCACCTCCACCCGATCACCGTCCACGGTGGCCTGCCAACCGGGATAGTACACCTCGCTCAACACCAGCCATCCGTCTGCCGGCATTTCGACCGCCAGCACGATCTCATTTATCCCATACCTCACAAACTCGACCGTGCCCCCCTCAATCTCCAATCTCCGATCTCCAGTCTCTGATAGATGCCTAGCCTGGCTCTCTTCCAGAATCACTGTCTCTGTCGGGTTGAAATCTGCAAACAGCGCCTCCCAGGCGGCCGTGTGGTTTTCTACTATCGTGGCCTCGTGCACCATGAACGCCAGCGGGAGAGCCTGGGTGTTGAGATAGACGTCGATGCGTGGATTGTCCGCGTACACCGGCACCAAACGCTCGTCGCCCGGCGCCTGTTCCTTGGGGGCCAGCACGTATTTTGCCCCCAGGAGGTTGTACAGTGTTGCACCGCGCTCTCCTTTCGCCACTTCCAGATAGGCGTGATACGGAGCCAGACCCAGCGGGTTAAAGATGCCGCCGACGTCGTACAGGCCATGCACCGGCGCTGCATCCGGCTGCCATGCCCCGGCGGTGGCCTCGATGCGGTAGAGGCTGGCGTCTTGGCGCAGAAAATCGACCACGTCTTGGTGCTGGAACCCCCACGTGGGGTCGTTCGGTTCTATCTCCAGCGTGGAACCCAGTACGATCAGGTCGGTCGCCAAGAGTCCCACGAGTAGCCAAGCGATCCAGCGCCGCCGCTGCACGAGCCAGATCAGTATCCCGCTCAGCGTCAGAAGCGCTGCGGCGACGCAGATGCTCATCGTAGCCTGGGTTACGCGTTCGGAAGGTACATTCCGCGCCTGTCCCAGCCCCAAGGCTAGCAGGGCGATTCCGACCGCTATCGCGCCCAGCCCGACCCAGGTTGAGATCGGGCTGGCCCCGTGCAACAGCCGATCGAGCCCATAGGCCGCCAGTGCTGCCAGTCCTAGGTCGGCCAGCACGGTCATGCGGGCCGGTACCCGCACCTGGTCGAACATCGGCACGTAGCGATACAAGAGCCCATACAGCGGTGTGTGCTTGCCCATTGCCAGCAGAAACCCGAGCGTTGTCAGAAGGACGAAGAAGCCAACGGGGAAGAGGGGTTTCGGGTCGTCGGCTCGCGGAAACTTGAACCCAGAACCTGGAATCTTGGTCTTGGCGATCCAAGATGCGCCGGCCATGCCGATGCCCACCGCTGCCAGCACCAGCGTCGCCACGCCCGCGTATCCCACCTCCACCCGATCCCAGTCGCCCCAGAAGCCTATCGCACTGCGCCCGTAGAAACCCGGTGCCAGCAGGCCGACCAGGGCTTGTGGCGGCAGTGAGTAAGCCGTGGCCTCTGCGTACGGTAGATGGCTCCTGCCGGTGTGTTGCGCCATCTCGCGCGCGGGTAGCAGCATCAGCGCTGCGCCCCCGATCCCGACCGCCACGATCAGCGCCGCACGTATACACATTCCCAGGATCCCTGTCCATACCTCTTTGCCTCTTGCCTCCTGCCTCTTGCCTCTTGTCATCTCAATGGCGAGTCGATACACCACGTACCCTGCCAGCGTCAACCCCACCAGCAGCAGCATCTGCCCGTGGCCGGCCAGCGCAGCCATCGCCAGCACCGCACCGGCCCCGGCCGCCCAACTTATTGACCGCCTGCCTTCTTCCGTCAGCGCGCGATGGGTGAACAAGATAAGCAGGGGCAGCCAGGCGGCAGTCGCATTGAGGTTCAAGTTGCCGATGTGCGTGACGAACAGGTCGGAAAGGGCGAACGCGACCCCTCCCAGCAGCGCCGCCGGACGTCGCAGACCCATTCCTCGCAGCAACGCCAAGCTGGTCGCGCCCGCCAACCAGACGTGAAAAACGACCAGCCCTTCCAGAACTGCGTAGGAGGGTTCTCCGAACAAAGCAAAGGCCAGCAGATTGATCGGGTAAAATACACCGGACTGGTTATCGGCGGCGTAGGGAGCACCGCTGTAGAGATGGGGGTTCCACAGGGGAATCTCGCCCGCCCGCAGGCTGCGGGCCGAGAAGCGATACATCGGCCACAGGAAGGAGACCAGGTCGCCGCCGCCGTGGGGAATCCAATAACCGGCGAACATCAGTGGCCAGAAGAAGGCCACCACGATCAGCGCGAGGAGTGCCAGGCTCAAAAGGCCTATGAATAATCTACGGTCGTGCATCGAAGCGCCTTGATTCTATATCGCAGTATGGCCGCGCTCCGAAAAGCGCGGCCATTTTTCTGCTGATCGACTGGCGCAGGATGATCGCACGTGTGTGTAACGCGTCAGCGTCAGTCGCTTTCAGAGTCCAGCCCGACCAGCCGTGTCCACTCGCTATGGATGCCAGCCTCAGTCACGCCATAGTAGACGCGCACTTTGCCGTTCTGGCGTTGCACCAGATCGTAGCGCGCTTGGTCGGCGTGTTTGCGTTTCTTGAGCATGGCGATTTCACCGCGCCAGTCGACTTTGGTGGCATCTACCGGATGCTCCTCGGCCTCTACGATGGCATAGTGCCACAGCCGCCGCGCTGATTGGCGGGTGACGTTCTTGACCACGTTCCCGTTGCGCAGATCGCGCAGGGTGTGGTAGCGTGTGCCTTTGCGTTCCTCCGTCTCTACGACCTCTACGCCAGTACGGGGAGGTTCGATGTGGTGGCTGGGGAGCGTTTTTTCGTGAGCGACTCCGGGCGCGCCCAAAGCACGTTTGACCAGATTCGCGATCTCGTCTCGCACTGCCAGGCCGGTCTCGGTCTCGCTACGTACATAGATTTTGCTGTCGTCGATGGCATAGGGCGGATCGCCGCCGCGAGGCACCACCAGCCGTATCACCTTGGCCTCCCCCGTCGTTTGCACGTCTATTGTGGCCGGCAAGGGAGGGGTGATGCGGCGCTCGATCTCTTCCTGCAGCGTTTTGACCGCCCGCGAGGGATTGCTAATTCCCTCGATGCGCTCCTTGGGATTGGCGCTGATCCCGATGTAGAGGGTGCCTCCGTTCGTGTTGGCAAAAGCGCACACATCGGCCAAGATGGCGTACAGCCTCCCACCGCGCCGCGTATACTCGACGTGAAAGTCCTGCACGATGGAGGCGCCTTCCTCCCGCGCTGCCTGGATATAGTCCACTGGCGCTTTTGTCGCTCGGTAGGGGCGCGTGCGGGCAAAGTCGTCGCTCTGGAGCACCTCGCACAGCGCGGCAAAGCTGACCTCGGGCAGGAGCACCTCCGTCACCCGATCGCCGACCCCAAGGTGTTTGGCGTTTTTGGGATCACGGTGAACCCGGTGCGCGTCGGAGCCCTGGATGCAGCGCATGCGGCGTGGATATTCTGGGCGCGAGCCGTCGAAGAAGCGCGCCGTTGTGCGGCGACCCTTCTTCTCCAGGTCGGTCACTTCCAGTGCGTGCAGGTGGGGATCCTGGGTGTACGCGATGCGTGTCTGGCCGCCAAATCCCATCCCGCGCATCGCCACGCCGTGACTGGTGTTGGCGTGGGCGGCGATGACGATGCCGCCCGCCTCGTCGATCACCCGGTAGGCGGTCAGCACATCGCTTGTCGCTCCCACCTCGCCGCTGCCGGCATCGAGTTTGTCCGGCGGGATGTTGAGCTGGCGCAGGATGAATTCCAGCTCGCGCACGACTGTCCCTGGGGAGAAAATGCCCAGGATGTGAAAGCCTAATGTGGCCGTAAACTCGAATCCGGGCAACACCAGCACCTTGTCCAATAAACGGCGGTATTCTGCCAGTTTATCTTTTTCCTCATTGCGCAACCTGCCCAAGTCTTCCAATAGCTCTAGTTGATGAATCTCCTCTGTCATCTCGCGATAGCCGGCCACAGAATTGTGGTCGGTGAATGCGATAATGTCGAGGTCTTTTTGCTCTGCAGCTTTTAGGATATCCAGATATGATGCGTTGGATTCCTGAAAATCAGTAGAGGCGGGGGTGTGCAGATGCAGATCAACCCGCCGCCACTCTTGTTTGCTGTTTTTTCTTTTTTGTTTGCTCATTCGCTTGTATCCTGTTTTCCTAGTAGTTCCTCGACGAGTTGCAACAGTTCCGATGGGCGGAAAGGTTTCAGGATAAACGTGTCGGCGCCCGCGCGCAGGCACTCATCACAGCGATCCATCCCCGATGTCATGATCACTGGTATCGTTCTTGTCGTCTCGTCTGATTTGAGTTCCTGCAGCACGCCAACTGTGTCTCCACAGCCGGCGTGCACGTCCATCACCAGCAGCACCGGCTTGATTTGACGCACGGTTGGCATCAAGTCATTCGGGTCGGAGATGATGGCTGCCTGGTATCCTTCTAGCTCGAATACCGTTTTGAGAAGACCCGTGAAGGTCCTATCGTCGTCTAGCACAAGGACGGTGCCGGTTTCCATGGTTTGGTTTCGCTCCTGATGTTCTAAATGCCATTTGCTGCTAACGCAGCCTCAAATACATCGTCCACTTGTTCAACTAGGACAAAGTTGAGGTTTTTGTGTGCTTCGTCGGGAATATCTTCTAAATCCTTTTCGTTTTGTTTTGGCATGATGACGGTCTTGAGACCAGCTCGGTGGGCTGCCAATACTTTTTCTTTGATGCCGCCCACGGGGAGGACTTGGCCGCGCAATGTAATCTCACCCGTCATGCCCACGTCGTCGCGTACGTTGCGGCCTGTGAGCAGCGATGCCAAGGCGGTGGCCATTGTGACCCCGGCCGACGGCCCGTCCTTGGGCACTGCCCCTGCCGGTACGTGTAGGTGAATGTCTATTTGTTCGAAAATGTCGTCGGGGATGCTCAAATCCTTTGCTTTGGCGCGCACGTAGCTCAATGCGGCCTGCGCCGATTCTTTCATCACGTCGCCCAGCTGGCCGGTGACCATGAACCCTTTCTCCCCGGGCATCTTGGTGGCTTCAAAGAACATCAGATCGCCGCCGGCGGCCGTGACGCCCAGACCGGTGGCCACGCCGGGTAACTGGGTGCGCAGCGCCGTCTCGGGAAAGTAGCGCGGCTTTTTCAGGAACTTGGCCACATTGTTCTTTGTCACCTTGGTGGGCTTTGTATCTTCCTCCTCCGCGATGTGGGTCACCACCTTGCGACACACCTTGCCGATCTCCCGTTCCAAATTGCGCACCCCGGCCTCGCGGGTATAGTCGCGGATGATCTGGCGCAGCGCGCCGTCGGTAAAGCTGAGCTCCTCTTTGCGCAGGCCATTCTCTCGTAGCTGGCGTGGAATCAGGTACCCCTGGGCGATGTGTACCTTTTCCGTCTCCGTGTACCCCGAGAGCTGGAGGATCTCCATACGATCCCTTAACGGAGCTGGGATGGGGTCGAGCAGGTTGGCGGTGGTGATGAACATCACCTGCGAGAGATCGAACGGCACGTCCAGGTAGTGGTCGCGGAACTCGCGGTTCTGCTCCGGGTCCAGCACCTCCAACAGGGCGGATGCTGGATCGCCCCGAAAGTCGGTTCCCAGCTTGTCCACCTCGTCGAGCATAAAGACCGGGTTCTTTGTTTCCACCCGCCGCAATGCCTGGATGATGCGTCCAGGCAGCGCGCCAATGTAGGTGCGCCGGTGGCCCCGAATCTCTGCCTCGTCGCGCACGCCGCCCAATGACTGGCGGACAAACTTGCGCCCCATCGCCCGCGCGATCGACTGGCCCAGGCTCGTCTTGCCCGTCCCCGGTGGCCCGACAAAGCACAGAATGACGCCCTCTCGCTCTCTGCGGATCAGGTCGGTCGGCTCGTTCGCCTCAAGTTCCTCCTTGCGTTCGGCCCGCAGCTTGCGCACGGCTAGGTACTCGAGAATGCGCTCCTTGATCTCGTACAGATCGTAGTGGTCCTCGTCCAGCACTTCCCGCGCGTGGGAGATGTCCAGGTCGTCCTCCGTCTGGATGCTCCAGGGCAGGCTGGTCAGCCAGTCCAGATACGTGCGGATGACGCCGTATTCGGCGGCAGCGGTGGGGAGCTTGCTGAGACGGTTGAGTTCGCGGCGGGCCTCTTTCTCCGCTTCCTCTGGCATCCCCGACTCTTCGATCTTTTTGCGGAACTCCTCCACCTCCATCTGCTGCTCGTCAGCCTCGCCCAGTTCCCGTTGAATGGCCTTGAGTTGCTCGCGCAAAAAGTACTCGCGCTGCGTCTTTTCCATCTCCGACTGGGCTTCGTGCTGGATCTTGCGCCCCAGTTCCAGCACCTCGATTTCTTTCGACACGACGCTCACCAGGAGGTGCATCTTTTCGGTGACCCGGTCCAATTCCAGCAAGCGCTGCGCGTCCTCCAGTTCCATGCGCTTGACCTGGTCCGCGACGTTGTAGACGAGCTGCAGGGGGTCTTCCATGTCGCTGATTACGGTGACCATTTCCTCGGCGACCGTGGGGGAGAGCTCGTTCAGGCGGCGGAACCCATCCACGATGTTCCGGCGCAGCGCTTCAATCTCTGGCGAGGTATCGGCGATCTCTGGGATGGTGGATACGCGCGCGGTCAGATAGGGCGTTTCGCTCGTAAACTCTTCAATCTTGATGCGCAACAGGCTGTGAGCGATCAGCGTGATCGTCCCATCCTGGGATTTGAACAGGCGTTGGACGGCCGCCACCGTCCCGATACGGTGGACGTCATCGGGTCCCGGCGTCTCCAGTTCCGGGTCGCGGCTGGTCACCAGGCCAATCAGCCGTTTCCTGCTCACCGCGTCGTCGACTAGCCGGATCGAGCGGGGCTGGCCGACGCGCAGGGGCATTGCCGTCATCGGGTAAACGACCACACCTCGCAAGGGGAGGATAGGGAGATGTGATGGTACTGTTAACAAGCTGCTATCTGAATCGTCGTCTGATGAACTAGTTGCTTTTCTCGTAATCATGGGATAGTTTAGCAAGTGTAGCAACTCGCTCGCGTTTTCTCTGTCCTCATCTGTCATGTTTGTTTCACCAGTTCTCTTTCAAAGCCGACGCCTATTGGCTGTCAATGTTTGTTGGTCCTGCAATCACATCGTGACCCCATTGTACCACAATTACACGTCTGACTCAAACGTCTGCCAGGTGGGCTTTGGATGTCCAGTTGACAGTTTTTCCCCTTCCGGCTACAATATCGCCCACCTAGGAGGAGTAGAAGTAGCTGATGAAGAAAATGACTAGCGCCGAAATACGCCAGAGATTTCTCGATTTCTTTCAAGATCATGGCCATGCGATCGTGCCCAGCGCCAGCCTGGTGCCGGTGGACGACCCGACGCTGCTGTTCACCAATGCCGGGATGAATCAGTTCAAGGACGTTTTCCTGGGGTTGGGCGATCGGCCTTACACTCGCGCTGCCGACACGCAAAAGTGCATGCGTGTCTCTGGCAAGCACAACGATCTGGAGGATGTGGGACACGATGGCACTCACCATACCTTCTTCGAGATGCTGGGCAACTGGTCGTTTGGCGACTACTATAAGAAGGAAGCGATTGCCTGGGCGTGGGAGCTGCTGACCGAGGTGTTTGGTCTGCCTGAAGAGCGGCTGTGGGCCACTGTTTTCAAGGACGAGTTGGGCGAGTTGGAGACGGATGAGGAGGCAGTCGCGTTCTGGCGCTCGGAGACAAAGATCGACCCCGATCACATCTTGTACTTTGGCCGCAAGGACAACTTTTGGGAAATGGCGAAGGTTGGCCCCTGTGGTCCCAACAGCGAGATACATCTCGACCAGGGGCCTGATGCCTGTGACCGGCGCGACGATCCCGACCACGTCTGCCGGGTCAACGGGGACTGTAGCCGCTTCCTCGAGCTGTGGAACCTGGTCTTTATCCAGTACAACAAGGACGAGGACGGCAACTTGCACCTGCTGCCGGACAAACACGTGGACACTGGGATGGGATTCGAGCGCTTGGTCGCCGTACTTCAGGGAGTGGACTCGAACTACAAAACCGATCTGTTCATGCCGATCATTCGACGCATCCAGGAGATGACGGGCCACACCGACGCGCAGGTGGCGGAGAACATCGTCGCCTACTGCGTCATCGCTGACCACGGGCGGGCGGCCACCTTCCTCGTCGGCGACGGGGTCCTGCCGGGCAACGACGGGCGCAATTACGTGCTGCGTATGATCCTGCGTCGCGCGGCCCGCTTTGGGCGCAAGATCGACTTGACGGAGCCGTTCCTGGCAGATGTGGCCAAAGTCGTGATCGAGACGATGGGGACGGTTTTCCCCGAGCTGGCGAACCGCCGCCAGTTTATTCTCACCACGATCACGCAGGAAGAGGAGCGTTTCTTGCGCACGCTGGACTTGGGTTTGGCTCGCCTGGACGAGGAGTTGGCCGAGTTGGAGGAGCGGGACGTAAAGGTCGTGCCGGGCGATGTGGCCTTCCGGCTCTATGATACCTTTGGCCTGCCCCTAGAGATCACGCGGGATGTAGCCGGGGAGCGCGGGTTTGAGGTGGACGAGGCCGGCTACCGCGCGGCGCTTGATGAACAGCGCCGTCGAGCCCGCAAAGCAGATAGATTCGAGATCCAAGATGAAGAGACGCTAAAACGCTACACGGGTATTCTCGCAGATATCCAGCGGGACAACCTCTTGGGTGAGGAGGGCGTCGTCCATGACCCCTATTTGGCGACCGAGCTGGAGACCACGACAGCGGCGATCTTGCGTGATGGAAAGCGGGTCAAATCGGCCAGGGTGGGGGATCAGGTCGAGATAGTGCTGGCGGCGACGTCTTTCTACGTCGAGTCCGGCGGCCAGGTCTCGGATACCGGGTTCATCTTGGCATATCCGCCGGAGGGAGACGAGCCGATTTGGGAGATTGAGGTGAGCGGCGCGCTTCAGCCGGTTCCCGGCCTGATCGTTCACGTGGGTCGAGTGCGTCGGGGCCGTCCCAAGGTTGGCGATGCCGCCTGGGCCGTCGTGGGCTATGAGCGGCGGATGGACATCGCTCGCAATCACACGGCCACCCATCTCTTGCATAGCGAGTTGCGCTACATTCTGGGCGAGCACGTGCAGCAGGCTGGCTCGCTGGTCACGCCCGATCGCCTGCGCTTTGACTTTACACACCCGGCGATGCTGACGGAGGACGAGTTGAACTTGGTGACCCAGTCGGTCAACGACGCCATTCTGGTCAACTACCCGGTGGAGGTCAGCCGGGAGGACTATCGGCAAGCCGTGAGCGAGGGTGTGATCGCGCTGTTTGGCGAAAAGTACGGCGACGAGGTGCGCGTCCTGCGCGTCGGGTGGCCGGGCGAGCCCTTCAGTCAGGAGTTGTGCGGCGGCACCCACGTGCACGAGACGGGCGAGATTGGGCTGTTTCATATCGTCTCCGAGGAAAGCGTGGGGGCCGGCGTGCGGCGCATCGAGGCGGTGACCGGGCGGGTGGCGGTGGAACTGGTGGAGCGTCAGATTGGCATTCTCAAGCGCACGGCGGCCTACCTGGGCAGTACGCCGGAGGAGGTGGATCGTAAGGCGCTGGAGTTGTTGGATGAGCTGCAGTCGGCCTGCAAGGAGATCGCGCATCTTCAGGAAAAGGTGGCTCGCCGCGAGTTTGAGACGCTGTTGGACGACGTGCGCACGGTCTCTGGCGTCTCCCTGCTGAGCGCTCGCGTGACCGCTCCGAGCATGGACGTGCTGCGCGAGATGACGGATTGGTTCCGCGACCGGCTGCACTCCGGCGTCGTTGCCCTGGGCACAGTGCTGGGTGAGCGTCCTGCGCTTGTCGTTGCCGTCACTCCCGATCTGGTGGAGCGCGGTGTGGATGCGGCCAAGCTGGTGCGTGGCATGGCGCAGATCGTGGGCGGTGGTGGTGGGGGCAAGCCCGCGCTGGCCCAGGCCGGCGGACGCGATCCCAACCGGCTGGATGAGGCTTTGAGCCAGGCGCCGCGCATGCTTGAGGAAATGCTCTGACGAGATGGGGTTTTTAGTTTTGGATACTTGCAGGTGGGTCGGGAGTAGCTGGTGACGGCGATGCGTTGTCCAGAGTGCGGTTCGACGTTGCGTATTGATGACCAGTTCGCGGATCTGGTCACCTGTGAGTTTTGTGGCGCGGTATCCTCGGTGCGCGGTGCAGACGCGGTTCCGCCGGAGCGAGAGACCGCGCCGGCGCGAGTATCTCCCCAGGCCAAGCATCATTCCTCTTGTGCTGTCATCGAATTGCAGACCCAAGATGACCTCGCCTCCATCCGGCATCGGCTTGATCGTGTGGAGGATGGGCGCGTTGT
>Ga0307420_1000472_pt1 | contig 18751 bp, 16 predicted proteins | sample SalMarWE160240MG_2_FD_202167 | JGI IMG/M metagenome (GOLD analysis project Ga0307420, IMG submission 202167) | Salt marsh sediment microbial communities from the Plum Island Ecosystem LTER, Massachusetts, United States - WE1602-40 | ecosystem: Environmental > Aquatic > Marine > Intertidal zone >... | reverse complement strand
CTTCCGTTGAAGCCTTCCTGTAGTAATCATTACAATTGGGTTCATTCACAATATCCCACATTAAAAGGCCTTCTTCATTTTTTAAAGCATTGACCATTGCAGTTACATATTTTTCACCAGCTTCTATTGCCTCCTTTTCTAAAAGTTGAGGAAAGCTGCCGTTAAACAAAATAGGCATAACAGTTACTCCATATTTATTACATGTACGGACATAATTAACTACTCTGTTAATATACTCTTCAGGATTACTCTCATAACCTCTTTGGCTAAGCCAGACACGAGTGCTGTTTAACTGAAGCCTGTTCATAAATTCCAAATCCCTCTCCAGGATTTCCTGGTTGGGACTTAAAGAGTGGCAAACTCCACGGATGAAACTGTAATCTTTCAGTGGTTCTTTCGCAGTTAACGAACCTGCTGACAGGTATATAATCCCCAGGAAAACAATTAATTTATTTTTCATTGTCATAAGGTTTTAGGTTTATAAAAATATGATGCAAGTTACAACGCAAAAAACCAAAGTCAATCTTTTTTCCCCACATAATTGGAAAAGCCGATGACTTTGACCATATTCTGCCGGAACAAATTGACCACCTAAAGCTGGAGTCATGTGCCTGTGTTTTAGCAAAATATGTTAAATGTTATCTGGCCGGCCAGATGTGGTCAGGGTGTCCGGCTTTTGCTCCTACGCCAAGGCTTCGGAGGATAAAAGGATTGAAGATTTCTTAGTAATTATTGTAGTATATAGTATTATGCTATCTCTAATGTTATTAATATTGTAAGAGGTTTTCATCAGAGCTGTTTAAAAACATCTTCCTTAATCTCGTAAAATCATGAAAGCCAGGCTGTTGCTGATTTGTTTTGTTTTCTTATTGTCCGCCTCATCCTGTTATGAAGTAAAATTTACTCATTCACAGGTAATGGATATGGCAATATTGGATAAGACAGAAGATGAAATACTTAATAATTTCGGAATACCTGCCGAAAGAGAAGCTGAAGGTTATTTTGAAGTATGGAGTTATTATGATTATAGACAAAAACCTATAAGTATTGAACTTCCATCATCTTCTGCCGGCAAAACAAATATCAGGGTAAATCCTTCATACGGTGTAGCAAACAGGACTGCTGATATTTATGAAGGAGGAGTTATATACCGGAGAGCCAATGATTACATAAAAGTAACTTTCCAGAATGGAAGAGCTATCCAGTGGAGTACCTCAGGAATTGATTATACAGTTGAAGAATTCAAACCTCCAAAGACTGTTTTAACAATCTTTGGAAGTGTAGCATTCAGTGCGTTACTGGTAATTCTACTTCTTTAACTGTATAAAATACAGTAGAGATTTTTTTTCACAATTTAATCTTATTCGCTATGAAGCATCTGAAGATTTTATTAATTCTTATTGTAAGCGCAACTATTGTAATGGCAGGTTGTTCTACATGGAGTAAAACCGCCAAAGGAGCTGTTATCGGAACAGCTGCGGGTGGCGCTGTTGGTGCTGCTATCGGACAGGCTGCGGGCAATCCGGCCCTTGGAGCAATTATTGGAGCTGCTGTTGGTGGTACTACCGGTACTATTATCGGCCATAATATGGACAAGCAGGCTGAAGAACTGAAAGAAGCGGTTCCCGATGCTACCGTTGAAAGAGTCGGAGAGGGAATCACTGTTGAATTCAGCAGTGCTGTTCTATTTGCAGTAAATAAATCGGACCTTTCAACAGAGGCCAGGGGAAATCTCGACAAGCTTGTAACCGTTTTGAATACATATCCCGATACAGATATAGAAGTCCAGGGACATACAGATGACACTGGTACAGAAGTATATAACCAGACATTATCTGAAAAACGTGCCATATCAGTATCAGGTTACCTTACAGAAAAGGGTATTGATGCCGTCAGGGTTACAACCAAAGGTTACGGTGAACTGGCTCCCAAGTATGATAATACCATCGATGAGGGAAGAACCCGGAACCGGAGGGTGGAATTTTTGATAACCGCTAATGAGAAAATGATTGCTGATGCTGAAAAAGAAGCAGAAAAATAAAATCCTCTTAAATAAGCTATAGAATGCTGTATTTCAAAGCATAAGCCCAATAGGATTTTTCAATGAAGATTCGAAATAATAAGGCCGTTCTGATAAAAAGCCGGCCTTAATATTTTTCAAATTCCGTTTAAATAGCAGAACTGCCTCTTTCACCTGTACGTATCCTGATACATTCTTCAAGAGGTGTTATAAAAATTTTTCCGTCTCCCACATGACCTTCAATACCATTTGTTTTAGCTGATTTTAGTATTGTGTCAACAGTTATATCAACAAATGAATCATTTACTGCAATTTCAATCTTGATTTTCGGAATCAGATCAGGTATAATCCGCTGTCCCCTGTACATTTCCTCTATTCTCTGCCGGCCGTGTCCCGAAACACAACTGACTGTAATTCTTGTTATTTCAGCAGCTATCAGTGCTTCACGTACTTTATCTAGCTGCACTTCACGTATTATTGCTGTAATAAGTTTCATGATCTTGTTTTTGCATGTTTATTAACTCGGATTAAGCATCCCATATCCTCTTTCACCATGGTATGATCTGTCAAGGCCTGCCATTTCTTCACTTTCTGATGATTTGAATTTAATAATCCTGTCGAGTGAGAAAATTATTAAAAAAGTCATTATAGCGGCAAATGAAATTGCTACTGCAACAGCCAGTATCTGTACACTAAGCTGGTTCCATATTGTCCATGTTCCACCTGCCAGAGAAGCCGCCTCCTCCATCCATGATTTACGTATAAAAAATACCAGGAATATAGCGCCGGCAATACCTCCTACTCCATGGATACCAAATGCATCAAGGCTGTCATCATAATTAAGCCTGTTTTTTAGCTGGATAGCCATATAGCACAGCAATGAAGCAATTATGCCAAGTATCATGGCTCCGTATGGCTGAACGACACCGGCAGCAGGTGTTACAGCTACAAGCCCTGCAAGTATCCCCGAAGCGAAGCCGAGTGCTGTGGCTTTACCCTGATGAATACTCTCAATTATTATCCATGTGAGAGCTGCTGCGGCTGCAGCAACCTGGGTTGCTGTCAAGGCTTGTGCAGTGCTCAGACCACTTGATACTGAACTTCCTGCATTAAATCCAAACCAGCCTACCCATAAAAGGCCTGCTCCCAACATTGTAATAACAAGGTTATTGGGACGGATTACCTGGTATGGATAACCACGGCGTGAACCAAGGTACAAAGCAGCAACAAGTCCGCTCACACCTGCCGATATATGAACAACCGTGCCGCCGGCAAAATCAATTGCACCTTTTGCTCCTATATTGAAGAGAAATCCATCAGATGCCCATACCCAATGACATAATGGATTATAAACCAGCAGACTCCATAATGCGATAAAAATACAGTATGCTTTGAATGACACTCTTTCAGCAAATGCTCCGGCAATAAGAGCCGGTGTGATAATCGCAAACTTCCCCTGGAACATTGAGAAAACATATTCGGGAATGCCTGCATCCAGGATATTTGTATCAATCCCTTTCAGAAAAAAATAATCATTATTCCAGCCGAACAGGCCGCCAAGAATATTGCTGCCGAAACTCATTGCATATCCAACCACGACCCACAGGACACTTATAATTCCCATTGCCACAAAGCTGTGCATGATGGTACCAAGAACATTTTTAGACCTTACCAGTCCGCCATAAAACATGGCAAGTCCGGGTACCATAAGCAAGACCAGGGCTGTCGAGGTAAGCATCCATGCTGTGGCTCCGGTGTCGATAGTATTTCCGTCAGAAGCATACAGCCCTGAGACCGTGAAAACCAGAAACAGCAAAAGCAACAGGATTCTTTTAAAATTTGACTTCATAAAATATGATTTAACATTAAAAGCTTAAAATTTTCGTCAAACATATATTTTTTTAGGGGGTATAGCAAATATATTGCATATATTTTTATATTTAACTATATTTATTATGGGGGTATTATATTATTTTTAGCTTTTTCAATACTTTATCCCCTGTTTTCGCAGGGGTAATGATTGAAATAATAATAAATTACTATATTGGAAAAAAAAGACGCCTGTATAAGGCGTCTCCACTGTCAAAATAAAGATAGAAATTGTTAAAAGGTAAATCCCGCGACAATGTAAAATCTTTCCCTGTCAGGATTGAATATTAATTGTCCTGTCACAGGAATATTGAAAGTTTCCGTTACCCTGATGGTCTGCGATATTCCTAATCCAACATTACAAATATTAAATTTATCTTCACCATCGGAAGTATTAGTAGTATGCCATCCGTCACCTGCACCCAGGAAGAGATTGAATGACCCAAAATTATATTTTGCTTCGAAGTATTTATCACTGCCTTTCGATCCTGCATTTCCTGCTTCATTTAATATGTAGTTGGCGCTCAGGCTTAAGCCCCCTTTTGTAAAACCCAGGCTGGTTTCAAAGGCATGACTGCCTGAGAGTTGCGAATAATCAAAGTAGTCGAAGTCGGGATAATAATAATCGGTGATTCCTAAAGTAAATCCTGCAGGAAGTGAAAATGTCAGGTAAATATCTGCTTCCTGGTAACCATTGAAGTCAAATGATCCCCAGGCACCGGCTGAAAAGAATCCTGCCGTGAATTTCAGGTTAGGCTGAAAAGCAGGGCCATCCCCGTATCTTGTCCCACGCCATACATAATTGCTGTAAATATCGGCTCCTATTGTAAAAGGAGATGGGTTTTCTTCCTGGGAAAGTATTACATTACTGATCATCAATCCTGCCAGGATCAGAAAAACTGAAGATATTTTATTTGCGTTTTTGAAAATCACAATAACATGGCCCTGAAGACAAATATATTACTAAATAAGGAAATTCTTATTAAACCTATAAACCCGATGCCTTTAATATTTTCAGGTTTGTTTCAACACCGTCAAGATAAATAAGCGTCCACGAAAGGGTATTCGTTAAGTTATGGAATACCCGGTTTGGATCATCATCATACTGCTGTCTGAGATCAAAAATTGACGGGATTGCTTTTGCGAGGTCCTCACATCCGGGCGTATTTTCTAACTCCTTAATAAGGGTTTTCAGGCTGTTATCAAGCTTTTCTCCCACAATCTCATTACTCGCAAGCGATAAAGCAATTATAGCAGCATCCGGTGAATCATGTCTTACTAATACGTTACCCTCAGCATTTTCCCATTGTTCAGCTGAAGTTCCCTCACGTTTAAGAATCGATTCCTTATACTCATATACAATTTTTAATGCCTCATCAATCTTAACACAAACTGTCGATTGTGAATTCCGGGCTGGAAGCTGATTCAAAACCTTTTCGACCTTAATATAATGAGTGGAAAGATTATAACTGTCTCTGAGTCTTTCCGCAGAGACATTTAACGCGAGTAAGGCTGAAAATACTGAAATGGCTGCAAGAAGCAGGAGAACAAAAACCGTATTATAGATATTAAAATTTTTGTTTTTCGCAGTTGTGACCAGGAAGACCGGAAGAAAAACAATATAAGGGAAAGGAATTGAAATAGACATCGCTATTCCGGCACCAGGCCAGTGCATTATTTTAAAAAGCATTCCTGTGAACACAACAAAACAGGTGAGCCATGTTGCGACATGAAGCAGCAAATTCTGCTTGTTTCCTTCGGCTTTATAATGGTTCCTCAATGATAATGGCAGAAAAGCCAGGATAAAAGCAGCAATTCCGAGGATCAGCATATATCCTGCTCCCGGCCAGTGGTTAACTTTAAAAATGACCCCTAAAAATATAATCAGGGCAGTAACTATACCTAATATGTATATTTTTTGTTTCATGATCTCATCTATTAAGTTGATTATTTGTGGTTTGCAACATGTTCCAGCATATTTGACTCAATAGCCAGAAGATTGTTTTTCAGAAGTTCAAGTGAATGCAGGCCGGACATTAATGATATAGTTGTACGATCAGGAATTGTTCCGGGTATGTATACCGAAGGCTCAATAAGACCTGTATACTTTTGAAGATCTTTTCCCGGTAACAATTCTGATATATACTTCGTATATTCCGCAACTGCTGAATTAAGTTTTTCACGTGAGCTGCTACCTGGTATAAGAAAATCCCTGACCGGAATTCTATAAAAAGGTTTTGTAAGCATATTGTATTGAATCTCGGTTCCTGTCTCAGTCTTGCTGATCTGATCAGTGCTTACAGCTGGCTTACCAGGCTCTCCTTCTGACTCCTGTACCATTTTTGTCTGAATATCGCCAATAAGAGTAAGCAGGCTGACAGTTTTCGCATGAAGCTGTTCCATCTGAGGATAGTACAGTGAATCATGATACATTATCATAATGGAATTATTGTACTTGTACAAAGAAGTGCACAATGCTTTCTGCTGAGCCTGGTGAGAATAAAAACCTTCCTCATAGTTTCGCTGAAGGTTAAGATTGATCAGTGCTCCCGGAATGATAATTGCAAACAGACCTATTATCATATAAATGAACTTTGGACTGATAATATTCTCTTCCTTCCATGTAAGCCAGGTATACCATGGTAAAACGATGACGTACAGGATGATCATTCCTGATACCGTCAGGGTAGCTGCCAGAGGCCAATGTTGTATCTTAAAAAACATACCTGCAGCATAACATATAGCTCCAATTGCTCCGATAATGTAAACCGGTCGTTTTGGTTTGTTTTCCTGCTCCTGCAACTTGCTGAAAAGCAATGCCGGAATAAAGAACACTACTCCAAAGAGTGCAGCCAGGGATAAAATGATACCAGCAGCAGGCCAGTGCTGTATCTTGAATAAGGTACCTAATATAAAGAACATCCCGGCTAAAAATGCTGAGATGAAGAGGAAGAGTTTCTTCCCGCTGTGAGTCTCTTTCCAGAGTACTCCGAGGGCCGAAGGCATGAATACTAATGCCAGTGTTACAGCTCCGAGGGTCGTCATAGCACCGGCAAGGGGCCAATGCTGGATCTTGAATAATGCGCCAAAGCCAAGCAATACTGTGCCGGCAATGCCTGAAATTTTCATAGTGTTTTTCATTTGTCTGTATTTTGTGTCAACTGCATAAAGTGTTTCTTCCTGTATCTCTTTGATTCTGCGTGATCCCATTTTCTGTTTTACCCTGCGATATGCCTCACTGAAATCAAGACCTGACTGCATCTCATTCTCTACATCGCAGCAAACATGATCAATAAGGTCTGCAAGCAGGTGGGAAAATATTATCTCTTGTCTCCTTATGTCATGGCTTATCTGGTCAATATTCTGAAGACTCAGCTCAGGCATAATTCAAACCGGTTTTAGGTTCAACAATCCGTTGAAGCGACTCAATATATTCACTAAGTTCTTTGAGCTTTTCTGCAACAACGGAATCCCCCTTTGGGGTGAGATTGTAATAAATACGGATACGGTTATTGAAATTTTCTGATTCTGTGATCAGAACGCCTTCGCTTTCAAGCTTGTGAAGAACAGGATATAATGCCCCGTAGGTAAGTTTTATCTTTCCCTCGGTCAGCTCCTCTACCTTTCGGGTAATTTCATAACCATACATACGCCTGTTTTCTTTCAATAGTTTCAGTACTATTGTTTTTAATGACCCTTTGATAAGTTCGTTTGATATCATGGTTTTTGTATATTTAATTATCTTATATATTGCAAATATAAAATATTAATTTTTAATAATACAAATAATTTTGAAAAAAATTTCGATTATTTATCAATATCAGTTCAACTATTCACTATCTTATTTGTTATATTGATATAAAAATTAGAAATGAAAATTTCAAAAATATTCCCGGTTACAGGAATGTCGTGTGCTTCATGTGCTTCAAGGGTGGAGTCATTTGTTAAGACCATACCGGGAATTAATTATGCATCGGTGAACCTTGCCGACAACTCCCTGAAAATTGAATTCCTGCCGGAAATAATCGCACCCGATGAACTAAAAAAGAAAGTCCGGGCTATTGGTTATGATATAATAATTGACGAAACAAACAGCCAGGAACTTAAAGAAGAGGTTCAGTATCAATACCTGAAAAGAATCCGTGGAAATACCATCGGTGCTGCGATTTTTAGCATTCCCTTATTGATAATTGCGATGTTCTTTATGAACATCCCTTATGCTAACTTCATTATGATGGCACTGGCCACACCTGTTGTTTTCTGGTTTGGCCGCCAGTTTCCGTCAGGAGCCTGGAAACAAATTAAACACGGGTCAGCAGGAATGGATACCCTGGTTGCCCTGAGCACAGGCATTGCATATTTATATAGTGTTGTTATAACTTTTTTCCCTGACGTTGTACAAAGGGCCGGTATTAAACCTCATGTTTACTTTGAAGCCTCCGCAATTATAATAACCATTATACTGCTTGGGCGTTTGCTGGAAGAGAAAGCAAAATCAAATACATCATCAGCTCTTAAAAAACTTATCGGGCTGCAGGTTAAAACAGTTACTCTTGTTCTCCAGGAAGGTGAATTGAAGGAGATACCTGTAAGTGATGTTAATCCCGGAGATACACTCCTGATACGACCCGGTAATAAAATACCTGTCGACGGGGTGGTAATCTCAGGAAATTCATTTGTTGATGAAAGTATGATCAGTGGTGAACCTGTTCCTGTTGAGAAAAATAATTTTTCGACAGTTTTTGCTGGGACAATTAACCAGAAAGGAAGTTTCAAGTTCAGAGCTGAAAAAACAGGTGATGATACACTCCTGGCACAAATAATTAAAATGGTAAGGGAGGCTCAGGGCAGTAAGGCCCCGATTCAGCATCTTGTAGATAAGATTGCTGCAGTTTTTGTCCCGGTAGTCGTTGCAATTGCTCTTATAAGCGGTGTGGTATGGTTCATTTCAGGTACAGAAAATGCACTGACTCACAGTCTTCTGGCAATAGTAACTGTTCTGATAATAGCCTGTCCGTGTGCCCTGGGCCTGGCAACTCCCACTGCAATAATGGTAGGTATTGGCAGGGGCGCTGAAAACGGGATCCTTATAAAAGATGCCGACAGCCTTGAGATTGCTCATAAAATAAATGCTGTGGTACTTGATAAAACAGGAACTATAACTATGGGTGAACCTGCGGTGAATGAAATAATCTGGAATAATGAGATTGATAAAGAAAATTTCAGTATTCTTCTTCATGCCATACAGAAAACCAGTGAACACCCCCTGGCAGAACCGGTAACAAGTTATCTGGAAGCCCGGGGAATAAAAGTCATAAAAGACCATGTGCATGCGGAAAGCATTCCCGGAATGGGGGTAAAAGCAATCATTGATGAAAAGGAATATTTTGTCGGAAACAGGAAGCTCCTGGCTGAAAAAGGTATTATCGTAAATAAATTCCTTTCTGACCGGGCTGAAAAGCTTGAGATAAAAGCCGGTACAATTTCCTGGTTTACAGATTCTGAACAGGTTCTGGCAATAATATCAATTTCCGACAGGATCAAAGATTCATCAAAAAAGGCCGTTCAGCAGCTTCATAACATGGGACTTGGGGTTCATATGCTCACTGGTGACAATGAATCAACTGCCAGATCAATCGCTGCAGAGGCAGGTATAGATAGTTATATGTCCAACACGCTTCCGCAGGACAAGTATGAATTTATAATCCGGCTTCAGAAACAGGGAAAAATAGTTGCAATGGCCGGTGACGGGATAAATGATTCACAGGCTCTAGCACAGGCCGATGTCAGTATTGCTATGGGTAAAGGTTCTGATATAGCAATTGATGTAGCAAAGATGACTATCATTTCATCAGACCTCACAAAAATAACACAGGCAATAAAACTCTCCCGGCATACAACAAAAACAATAAAACAGAATTTATTCTGGGCATTTATTTATAATATCATCGGTATTCCGGTAGCTGCAGGCCTTTTATATCCTTTTACCGGATTCCTGCTTAACCCCATGATCGCCGGAGCAGCAATGGCCCTTAGTTCAGTGAGTGTTGTAAGTAACAGCCTGAGACTCAGGTATAAATCACTTTAATATTTTCAATTCGTTTTGCATCAAGCCTCACATTGTTATTTTTGCTCATCTATAAATAAATACAGGGTGTCGGAATTGAGTCCGGTAAAAATGCCATACCCGTTAGTAATGTTTGTTGACGGATTAGTAAGGTTTTGAGAACTTGTAGTTGTTTCATCATAAAGGGAAGCATAATCTGGTAAAACATGATATAATATTATCCGGTGGTTTCCGAAATACTGGAATTCCTGCGGCATCAACCGCAGACCGGCTGAGGTAGTAGGTGTCTTATTGAATCTGCCACCGGGTATATCCTCATCACCAAAATCACGTACCGGATCAAGTGTTTCTTCTATATTTTCTATTACAACAATATAATAGGAAGCATCATTATTATCCCAGGTAAGTGTAAGAGATTCAGGCATTTCCCATATCCCTCCCCCGGCTGTAGGTGTCGAGGTGCTGTCCATCCGCATAACTGAAATAATTGTTTCTGATTGTTCAAAATTAAGCGGTTTTACGGGAATCTCTGTATAAGCAGACACATGCATGGAGTTGTAATAAAAGGAGAGATCATATCTTTCACCCTCAGCTATAACCAGAGTTGTATCAACATATAACCCGTTCCCCAATGGTATAAGAATATAGTTGGTATTATTGTTCGAAATCGTTATTTCGAGGGAACTTAAATCATCTGATGAATACTCTACATCTGAAGAAAATGGTATTTGTCTGTTTACTGAAAGTGTCAGACACTTACCGGGACACAAATATGCTTCTATGATAGGAATATCAGTGAATTCTGAGTCATCTTTCTCAGTGCATGCCTGTACTGTTATTAACAGTATCAGCAATAATATTATCATTCTGAGTTTCATATTATCTTAATTTTAATGAAAGTGTAATGTTGGGTGTTATTCCGAGATAGCTTACATTCGTTTCGATTATTTCACCATCTTCAATTACATATTGTTTATACCATACATTTTTTCGATTATACAGGTTAAAAAGAGAGATACTGACATTGCCTAATTCGCGTCTCTTCTTATCACCTTTCCAACCCATTAGGAGTTTATATGTAGCAGCAATATCGAGACGGTGATAATCGGGCAGCCGTACACTGTTTTTTGATGTTACCGTGAAAAACTCTTTTGCCGTGCCATCAAGTAAAGTAATTGTGTAAGCTCCCGAAGGAGCCGTATACGGCCTTCCTGTTGCATATATCCAGTTTGCCGAGAAGTCCCATCGCCTGTGTTTATAAAGACCAACAATCTTAAACTCATGAGTAACATCCTGATTTGCCGGGAAATAGGCATCAGAATATTCGTTAAAATGATTTTTCGCCTCACCCAGTGTATAGCTTATCCACCCGTTAAGGCTCCCTGTGCTCTTTTGTATAAGGAACTCAAGACCTTTTGCATATCCACATCCGTTAAAGAAATTTTCATTATAGTCGATGCCCATAGGGTTGGCATTTATCCTGAGGGAATACTCTGTCAGATTGTTGATCTTCTTATAGTAACCTTCCACGCTCAGGTTATATCTGTCCATTTCGTATGATACCCCGGCAATATAATGGACCGCTGTACTTATGGGGACAGAGGTCCCATCTGAAAGTACCCAGAACTCCTTACTGCCTGACATAATATCCTCACGCATGACACGATTGGCAAACTGATAAAATTTGCCGGTTGATCCTTTAAGGATTAGCCTGTCGGTCAGGCTAAAGGAAAGTGATGCACGCGGTTCAAAATAGAGTTCGCCTGTTGTCTGAAAATAATCAGTTCTGATACCAGGCAGCAATTGAATTCTGTCTTTAAATAATTTTATCTTATCCTGTATATATAGACCTGTCAGTAATGCCCTGCCATCACGATCAAGTATCGTTACAGTATCGCTTTCGGCATAAGAATACTTAATATCATAAAATGTTCCGAAAAGTCCAAGCTGAATCTGACTAAACTGACTCATATCCCATTGATAATCAGACTTAATACTATAATCCTTAAGATCATTGTTCTCAAATATTCCACTCATGTTGGTCTCAAAATTACTATCCGGTTTTGCAAGTGTTCTTTCTGAGGAACGGTCCCTTTTATTATAGTAATTCGAATAACTGAGAATTGTGTTCCCATATAGTTTTGAATTCCATTTTCTTGACCATTTCAGGCTGCTGCCAATATTACCGTATTTCGTAAGGTCCACAGAATTCATACTGAAGTTTGAACGAGCCTGACCGAAGGATGGTATATCTGATGCAAAGCTGTTATCAAGCTTATCGGTGCCGTTAAAAATGCTTAGTGAGATAATATCTTTTTCTGTTGGTCTGTAAGTAAATTTACCGTTGAGATCATAAAAATAGGAATCCACTTCTGTACTTTGTGAAAATTTTTGCCAGGGTCCGGTTCCTACATCAGGAGCGTCTTCGGTAGAGCTTTTATTGAATTTCTTAAATATCATATCATAAATAGTACCCTGGTATGATTTCCTGAATGCTATAAAAGAGGTGAACTTTTTCCCAACAGGGATTTCAGCAAAAAGGTTCGTGCTGAGCAGACTGACATCAAATCCAAAGTTTATCTGTTTCTGATTACCCTCTTTGCTGGTAATCTCAGTCACTGAAGAAATACGTCCTCCGAATCTTGATTCAAAACCTCCCTTAAAAAGCTGAATGTCTTTAAGAGCGTTTGAGTTAAAGGCGCTGAAAAATCCATAAAGATGATCAACATGATAAACAGTAAAACCGTCATATAGCACCAGATTCTGATCTGGGGTGCCGCCTCGAACATACAGCCCTGACGATGATTCGTTTGAGGCACTTATCCCCGGCATAAGCTGAAATGATCTCATAATATCCCTTTCACCTATACTTGGCAATTGTTCCATCTTCACCGGGGTAAATTTTATAGTCCCGACCTCTGCCTTATTTATAAAAGCCACATCATCTTTATATGCAGTTACTTTTACTTCCTGAAGGGTATGGGATTGCTGCTTTAATTCTATACGAAAATCCCTGTCCGGACTTTGTGGTGTAAGGAATATCAGCCGTTTTTCATAACCCAGGTACTGTGCTGCCAGGGTGCATGTGTCAGCCGGCACTTTAATAAGTGTGAAATATCCGTCAGCATTCGTCGCAGTTCCGATGGTTGTACCTTTTACCTGTACGGTGGCAAAAGGAAGAGCCTCACCGGTGGCATTATCATTAATTACTCCTGTCAGAGTATAATTCGTTTTATCCGGAGGTCCGAAATATGTCTTCTGTGATGTTGCAGAAAGTGGATCATTCTCAGGAATTATATCAAACTCCTCTTCAATATAGTATTTTGCAAGGTCTTCAGCCGGTTTTTTTTCTTCAGTGTACGCTACAGCCGATTCTCTGAAATCCTCCTGTATTGATCCTGTTTCTGCTATGTCGGCAGCTAAGTAATTATTTTCGCATTTTAATCTTATGTTTTTAAAAACAGGCTTTAGCCGATATTCTTCTATATCACTCCACTTTATAGATGTATCGTTTACCTGGAAGAACAGATTGCTCCTTCCAAACTTATAATTAAAAGTAAGAAGACTTACCAGTGCCTCAATGCACTCGAGCCTCTGCAGGGATCCATTTACCTTGCCGGGTAAGTATACAAAATAATAATTGGTGAATGCAGATGAGTATTTTAAGGTATCCTTCTCAAATAAGTCACATGCCTCTTCATTCTCTTCACCAAGAATGAAGATAAAAGGACGTCTTATCATTGTATAATCACTGTCGGCAGTAAAACTCAGATATCTGAAATAACACTTGCTCCCGGGGGCATTAAAATTATATTCTCTTTGCTGTGCAAAAGCCAAAGCAGAATAAAATGTGAAAATTGTTATCAGTATTAAACTGCAACGTACAGAGTAAAAATTCTTCCCCATTCTTAAGGTTTGTTAATTTAAGTATATCAGGAAAACGTTTAAAAGTATATGCATAAGTATATTTGATAAAAGAAAATAGGTAAACAGGCTGAATGTGTAGACGAATTTAGTGGTAAGACAAAAAAGAAGTCTTTTGAGACACTCTTACCCATCTTTGTGTAATTAAGTATTATCTTTTATACTAATGCCGGGCTTCAGTAAGGTTTTGTTTGTAAACATCTTTCCCAGGACTTTAGTCCAATATTTTTTTTGAAAAAGTTTGTATTTAATAAAAATATGTTTTACATTTGACCAAATGGTTAAACTATAAGGTTAAATTTTTGAGTTAAACTATATGGTTAATTGAGATGACAGGAAAGAATAAACTTACCGAAGAAAAGATATTTGAATCGGCAACAGAGGTATTTATTGAAAAAGGGATGGATGGTGCCCGAATGCAGGATATTGCCAATCATGCAGGAATAAATAAGTCATTGCTGCATTATTATTATCGGACCAAAGAACATTTGTTCAACGCCGTCTTTGAAATGATAGCAGGCCAGATGTTTAAAAAATTTGCTCCGGTATTTGATGAAAATGTCTCACTTGAAGATAAGATAAGGTTCTTCTTCAGGGAGCATATTGCTTTCATGCAAAAGAATCCAAGACTTCCTGCATTCATTTTGAACGAATTACACCGGAATCCCGAGAGGATCAAAAGGATCATTCAAGGTATTGATATTATTAAATTATGGACCACGCTGGAAGCTCAGCATAAAGATGAACTCATAAAATACAATATCACCAAAGAGACGATTCCACAGTTAATGACTTCAATAGCTGCGATGAGCGTCTTCCCTTTTATTGCCAAACCAGTTGTCAGCAGTATCATGGAAAAGATGGGATATAATTTTGAGATTTATATTGAGGAGCGGAAAAAATATGCCGCGGATTTTGTAATAAATGCGATAAAAAAGTTAAAAGTTTAAAATACTGAAAATGAAAAAGAGAGTTTTAATTCTATTCATTTTAATAATACCCTGTGTGTCAGGACTTAAAGGACAGAAGATCCTGACGCTGAAAGAGTGCTATGATATGGCAATGTCAGCAACGCCGATTGCCGAAGAGAGAGAGGCTTATTCACAGATTTCAATGGTGAAGGATAAAAACCTGTCGAAAGGCTGGCTTCCCACACTTGATGCCAACGGCAGCTTTATCTACAACTCTTCGGTCGTGGATATGACAGATGTACTTGGCACCATACCCATTCCCGGCATTGCCGATCTGATACAACCGCTGCCTCACGAACAGTATAAAATAACAGTGGATATCAACCAGGTTATTTACGACGGAGGAGCGATAAAAGGTGCAAGGGCTCTTGAAAAGGCCGACCTTAATATCAACGAGAAGCAGACTGAAACCGACCTTTATAAACTTCGCAGCCAGATAAACACCTATTATTTCAACTTGCTTCTTCTGGATAGACAGCAGGCACTGCTGCAAAACTACCTGGAACTGATAAATAAACGAATTGCATCGATGAATTCGGCTCTTGCGAGCGGTGTGATCCTGAAATCAGATATCGATGTAATTGCATCTGAAAAGATAAAGCTTGAACAGCAGCTCAGTGAAAACGGGATAAGGAAAGCATCGCTTCTGAAGATCATGGCAAGCCTCACGGGGAGGGAGATTGATGCTTCAACCGGGTTTGTGCTTCCGGTAATGGAGGGAAATCTTACAGATGAATTAACACGTCCTGAATTAAAGATATTCGATCTGAGAAAAGAGCAACTTGATGCTTCATTGCAGCTACTGCAGAGCAAACGGATGCCAAAGGCTTTCGGATTTGCTACTCTTGGCTACGGCAACCCTCCCGGAAGTAATTTTTTCAAGGATGAATTTGCACCTTACTACATTCTTGGGGCAGGTGTTAAATGGAATATCTTCGACTGGAATAAAGCAAATAATGAAAAACAGGTAATAAATCTTCAACAGAATATAATCGATAACAGGAAAAACGATCTGACTGAAAATCTTAAGAGACTTCTTGAAGCAAAACAGGCTGAAATAACAAGTCTTAAATCGCTCATTGAATCCGATTCAGAACTTATTGCAATAAGAAAAAGGATAACTGCAGCGGCTGAATCACAGTACGAAAACGGAACTATTACTGCCACCGAATATATGAATGAACTGAATTCCGAAAGGCAGGCTCTGATAAATTACGAAATACATAAAATTAATCTTGCCATGGCAAAAGTGGAGTATTTAAATATAAGCGGAAAAGAAATAGAATAATATAAATAATAATCACAACAATATGAAAACCAGATCATTAATAATCATCGGAGCACTGCTGACAACCGGCTGCGGGAACAACGCTGATGAGGCAGATGCCTATGGTAATTTTGAGGCCACAGAGGTGTTTGTCTCAGCTGAAACAAGCGGCAGAATCCTTAAGTTAGATATAACAGAGGGTTCTGAAATTGACAGGGGAACAGAGATTGCTCTTATCGATACGACTCTGTTCCATCTGCAGAAGGAGGAAATCAATGCAGGAATGAGAAGTGTTCGGACGCGCATTAATTCAATAAATGCCCAGAATGACATTCTTGACCAGCAGATCGAAAATCTGAAAATTAACATTGCAAGAATTGAGAATATGCTGAGAGATGATGCGGCAACAAAGAAACAATATGATGATCTGACAGGACAGGTTGCAGTCCTGCAAAAACAGATTGCCGCCAATAGCACTCAGAAGATATCCATAGCAGCTGAGCTTTCGGTCTATGAATCGAAAAAAGCAATCCTTAATGAACAGGTTACTCGTAGCAGTGTTAAAAGCCCTATCAAAGGCACCATTATTGAAAAATATTCTGAAGCAGGAGAATTAACAGCAGCAGGCAAACCACTCGTTAAGGTTGCCGATCTGTCAATGATGAAGCTGAAAGTTTACATCAGCGGAGCTCAGCTTGCGAGTCTGAAAATCGGGAATGAGTGCACTGTAAGGATTGATGAAGGAGAAAAAGGGTACTCTTCATTTCCGGGGACAATCAGCTATATTTCAGGGAAGGCTGAGTTCACTCCAAAGATTATACAGACAAAAGAAGAACGAGTAACACTTGTATACGCAGTAATAATTGATGTTAAGAACGACGGAAACATGAAGTCGGGGATGCCCGGAGAAGCAATATTCTGAAAATAGGACAGGATGCAAAAAATAATTGAGGCATCGGGAATCAGCAAGAAATTCGGGGATACACGGGCTCTGATGGATATCTCCTTTGAGGTGTCTGAGGGTGAGATATTTGGTTTCATTGGTCCCGACGGAGCAGGTAAAACCACACTCTTCAGGATCATCACAACCCTGCTCCTGCCCGATGAAGGAAAAATGAGGATTATGGGACACGATGTCGTAACAGGTTTTATAGAGCTTCGTAAGAATATTGGATATATGCCGGGACGCTTCAGTCTTTATCAGGACCTTTCAGTTGAAGAAAATCTTAATTTCTATGCAACAGTTTTTGGAACAACAGTGAAGGAGAACTATGACCTGATTTCTGATATCTATTCACATATTGAACCATTTAAGAAAAGACTTGCAGGAAGGCTTTCGGGAGGTATGAAGCAGAAGCTGGCTTTGTCGTGTGCACTAATTCACAAACCCGCATTGCTTGTCCTCGATGAACCGACAACAGGTGTTGACGCTGTATCCAGGGCAGAATTCTGGGAGATGCTGAAAAAGCTTAAACAATACAATATAACAATAATAGTATCAACGCCCTATATGGATGAAGCGATGAGATGCGACAAGGTGGCCCTCATCCAGAACGGACAACTACTATCAATTGACCAGCCTCAAAAGTTAAGGCAGGGATTCACCGGGAAGCTGTTCAGTATTAAGGCTTCTGAAAAATACAGACTTATAAACGCTCTGAGAGAATACCCGGAAACAGTTACTGCCTATGCGTTCGGTGACTCTGTCCATGTGACCTTCAAAGAGGATAAGTGTGATAAAACAATATGTGAATACCTTGATAACAAGGGGATTACCAACGTGATGATAAATGAAACCGAAGCAGGCATTGAAGACCGGTTTCTCGAATTAATGAAGAAAGTATAATGTCAGGCATTCCGGTTATAACAGTAAAGGATCTTGTAAAACGGTTCGGGAAATTTGTTGCTAACGATCACCTGAGCTTTGAGGTATATGAAGGAGAGATATTTGGATTCCTTGGAGCCAACGGAGCCGGAAAAACAACTGCCCTCAGGATTCTTTCAGGACTCTCATCTCCTACCTCAGGAGAAGTTATTGTTGCAGGATATAAGGCAAAAAAGGATCCTGAGAAAATAAAAAAGAACATCGGTTACATGTGCCAGAAATTCTCTCTTTACGAAGATCTTTCAACCAGGGAGAATATCATGCTTTTCGGAGGCATTTATGGCATGAGCAAAGACCTTATAAAAAAGAGGACGGAGGATCTTCTGGAAAAACTCAATTTCCTGGAATACAGCGACAGGATGATCTCCGACCTTCCACTCGGGTTGAAACAGAAGCTGGCTTTTTCTGTTGCTATCTTCCATGAACCAAAAATCGTATTCCTCGATGAGCCGACCGGGGGGGTTGATCCAATTACAAGACGACAGTTCTGGGAGATGATATATGAAACAGCTGACAGGGGAATAACTGTTTTTGTAACCACACATTATATGGATGAAGCTGAATACTGTGATCGAATCTCGATAATGAGCGAAGGCAGGATCGTCGCGTTGGATACACCGGAGGAACTTAAAAAGCAGTATGATGCCGGAACAGTTGAAGATGTATTTGTAAAGATAGCGAGACCTCCCAATCCCCCTAAAGGCCTGCCTGCCTGACGGCAGTACAGGCAGGGGGGCTAAAATCCGAA
>Ga0307420_1000468_pt1 | contig 18827 bp, 15 predicted proteins | sample SalMarWE160240MG_2_FD_202167 | JGI IMG/M metagenome (GOLD analysis project Ga0307420, IMG submission 202167) | Salt marsh sediment microbial communities from the Plum Island Ecosystem LTER, Massachusetts, United States - WE1602-40 | ecosystem: Environmental > Aquatic > Marine > Intertidal zone >... | reverse complement strand
GATAGCGACTACCGTTATTGAGGTTGGTATAGATATTCCTGAAGCTAATATTATGGTTGTTGAAAATGCTGATAGATTTGGACTGGCGCAGCTTCACCAATTGAGGGGTAGAATTGGTAGGGGCAATAGGAAATCTTATTTTATTATGATTGCGGATGAAACGGATATTACGGATAAGGCAAAGTTGCGGCTTGATACTCTTACAAAAGTTTCTTCCGGATTCAAATTATCAGAGGTAGATTTACGGCTGAGAGGTACAGGAGAATTTTTCGGGGTAAGACAGCATGGCTTTCCTGATTTCAGATTTTTTGATCCTTTCAAAGATAGGAGCATGATTGAAGTGGTTCGTGATGCCGTTAAATGGGTAATAGATAAAAATATTGAAAATAACTTTGTAAAAGAAATTGAGAATATTAGAAAAAAAGCTGAGTTTTTAGATGTCGGATAGAAAATGGAACTTTATTAAGTTTTTTTCTGTCTTTTACAATGTAATATTACCTGGCAAAAAGCCTTAATAATATTATTGGATTACAAAAATCACAAAGTGACAAATTAGAAAGACCAGGAAAAGTAAAAGTCTTTGTGTCCTTTGTGTTTTCTGTATTCTAAAGTAAGAAGATATATCAGCCTGGGGTTGACTTATGCGGGTTTTTTATTATCTTACCGGTTGAACGAAGATTTGGATTGGTTTAATTTAAAAGGAGGATTATTAATGAAAAAAATAGTTTTTTCATTTATAATTTTAATGTTAGCATGTCCTGCGATTGTTTTTGGGAGTTCTCTTGAAGCCGGAGCTGTTTTTATGATGATTTTTCCGGGTTCGCGGGCAACTTCGATGGCAGGAGCTTTTACTGCTTCAGAAGGTGATGTTTTTTCAACCTATTATAATGATGCTGCCCTAGCCTTTGAAGATAATGCACAGATAGGGCTACAGCACGCTAACTGGTTACCGGGTTTGTATCCTGGTATGTATTATGAATATCTAACGATGTTATTTCCTCTGGGTGAAGATTTGAATCTGGATTTTGCTATCACATATCTTACTACTGGTGAAACTGAGACCGGAGATTCATCTTTTACAGAGTCCTGGATGACATATGATGTTGCTTTTAAAGCCGGCGGATGTTTGCAGGTATCCGATAATTTGGGTTTAGGTATAGGTATGAAATATATATATTCATTTTTGGCGCCCGAAAGTATTCTTAGATGGCTTTCAAGTATAACAGGGACTTCAATGCAGGGAGGAACAGGAAAAGCATGGGCTTTGGATCTCTCTTTATTATATGTATGGAATGATTTTATTAACACGGAATTATTTGGAATGGATTGGTTTAAGACACTTAGAATAGGAGCCGCGTTACATAATTTGGGACCGGATATCAGCTATATAGATAACGGTGGATCTGATCCTCTTCCAAAAACATTAAGGTTAGGGTTTTCTATTGCCTGTTTGGATGAGAAAGCGCATAAATTAAATTTAAATATGGATTTGATTAAAATTCTCGTAGATGTCGAATATTCAAACTTTAAGGATATCTGGAAAGATTCGTGGAAGGCCGTAGGTATAGAATATACCCTTAATGATCTTTTTTCCTTAAGGTCGGGTTATTTTTTAGATAAAGTTGGTCAAAGACAAGGACCAACCTTTGGCGCGGGATTTCAATATGATAAATGGAATTTGGATCTTTCGGTAGATCAAGAAATATATGACTTTCCAACAGCAAACTACAGAATCTCAGCTCAATATTCCTTCTGATGGTATAATTTTAGTAAACAAACCTTCGGGAATGAGGACAACGGAACTTTTAAATAAAGTTAAGTTCCTTTTATCGTTGAAGAAAGCTGGACATGGAGGGACTTTAGATCCATTTGCCGAAGGATTGATAATTATACTTTTCGGAAAAGCAACCAAGTTAATGGATTATATAGGGGATGAGAAAGAATATATAGGTACTATGAAATTAGGTGTAGTAACAGATACGGATGATCCCGATGGGGAGGTAGTGGAGGAGAATGAAGTTCCTGAATTAACTGAAGAAGAAATCAAAGAAACTCTTTCCGGGTTTAAAGGTCGTTTTAATCAAATTGTACCTCTGTATAGTGCTGTAAAAAGAAATGGAGAAAGATTGTATAATAAGGCAAGAAAAGGGGAAAAAGTCGATAAATTACCTGGCAGGGAGGTTGTAGTGGAAGAAATTGAGTTGCTTGATTTTTCGCCACCCTTTATAAAATTCAGGTGTTTAGCTCATCGTGGTACTTATATGCGTTCTTTAGCCAGAGATGTCGGTGCGATTCTCGGTTGCGGAGCGCATCTATGTAAATTAAGCAGGGTGAGTATTGGACCTTATAAAATAGATGATTCTTCAACGCTTTCAGATATGAAAAAAGGAGATTTTAAGGCAATTGAATTTCGAAAAGCACTTCCTCATTTAAAGGCAATAACTCTTAGAGAAGATGGTATATGGGATTTCGTTCATGGTGGTAAGGTGCGGGGTTTTTATCCGAAAGGGTTATATCAGGTTAGAGATAATAGAGGGAATCTTTTGGGAATAGGAAAAGGTGAAACTTATGCAGTTCAACCGGTCAAAGTGTTCCATAATAAATAATTTAGATGAGCTTCCCAGTGTTTCAGGGTTCCTTGCTGTGGGAAACTTTGATGGTGTTCATTTTGGTCATCAACAATTAATTAAAGAAGGTAATAAAAGAAAAGAAGTTTCGGTTCTTACCTATGAGCCGCATCCTTTGATTTCACTGGATAAAGTGCAGGAACCATTTTTGTTAAGTACTTTAAATGAAAAAATATCATTATTGGAACATTATTCCGTAAAAAAAGTGATTGTGCTTAATTTTGGTTCTGAAATATTTCAAATGTCTCCGGAAGTTTTTATAAAAGTTATAATCAAGGAAAAAATAAATCCAGAAGGAGTTATAATCGGATTTGATCATCATTTCGGAAAAGAAAGAAGGGGAGATGCTGGATTGCTCAAAAAAATGGGTGAAAAATTTGGATTCGATGTTATTATTTTTCCTGAAGTAAAAATAGGCAATAAAGCAGTTAAAAGTTCTGGGATTAGAAAATTTTTAAGAAAAGGTGAAATTGGTAATGTTTATAAATTTTCCGGACATCCTTATTTGATAGAAGGTAAAGTTGTTAAAGGTGATGGGATGGGGCGTTCGCTTGGTTATCCTACTGCAAATATTCAATTGGATTCTAAGTATAAACTGCTGCCTGATGAAGGATTATATTCATCTATAGTAGAGATACATAATGAGGAATTTCCGGCAATGCTTTATATAGGTTCATCTCCGACTTTTGGTATAAATCAAGTAAAAATAGAAGTTCATATTATGGGTTTTTCGGGACATATATATGGAGAAAGAATTAAGTGTTTTGTTTATTCATTGGTAAGAAAGAAGAAATTTTTTTCATCAGAGAAATCTTTAAAAGAGAATATTGGGAGAAGTAAAGAAGAAACGTTAAAAAGTCTTAAGGAGGTTTATAAATGGGAATCACAGCTAAGAAAAAGCAGGAATTAATTAAGAATTTCGGACGACATGGTAAAGATACGGGTTCACCTGAAGTACAGATAGCTTTAATGTCTGAGACTATAAGGGAACTAACTGAGCATCTAAAGGAACATAAGAAGGATTATCATTCTCAGAGGGGATTATTGAATTTAGCTTCAAAAAGGAAGAGATTGCTTAATTATCTGCGAAGAAAAGATTATAAGAGGTTCAGCGAGGTTGTAAAGACGTTGAATATTAGAGTCTAAGGTGGGGGGGATGTCATATGGAGTTTAGAAATTCTGTAGCAGTAGGAGATAAAGAAATACATTTTGAAACAGGAACTATCGCGAAACAGGCTTCGGGGGCAGTATTGGTTTCTCTCGGAGGTACCGTTGTACTTGCTACCGCTTGTTCGAAACAAGAAGGGCAAGAGGGCCTACCGTTTGTTCCTCTCGTTGTTGATTACCTGGAAAGAACATATTCGGCGGGTAAAATTCCGGGAGGTTTTTTTAAAAGAGAGGGAAAACCTTCTGATAAAGAAATCTTAATTTCGAGATTGGTCGACAGACCTATACGTACATTAATTCCCGATGGATATACATGTGAGACTCAGATAGTCGTTATGGTGCTTTCTCACGATCAGGAGAATGATACTCATCCTTTAGCTGTGTCCGGAGCATCGGCAGCGCTCGCGATTTCGGATATACCTTTTAACGGTCCTATAGGAGCAGTAAAGGTGGGATTAGTTGACGGTCAGTTTATAATCAACCCTTCGGTTGAACAGCTCGTCGAAAGCCGGATGGATATGGTTGTCGCGGGAACTGATTCAGCAGTTACTACTATCGAAGGAAGAATGAATGATGTTGATGAAGGTACTGTATATTCGGGAATTGAAGTGGCTCACAGAGAAATTCAGAAAATAGTACAATTTCAGAAAAGAATGATGGAACAAGTCGGCAAACAAAAGAGAGTTTTTGAACCGGCAGTTATACCAGCTGAAATAGAACAGGAATTAAATTCAAGATTCGGCAGTTACATTGATAAATTGAATGTAACGCCTTCAAAAGAGGAAAGACAGAACTTAAAAAGAGAAATTCTTGAAAACTTTAAAGAGAAATACGAAGAAGATGAATTGTGGAAAGTAGAGAAGGTTATAGATGATAAACGGAAAAAAGCTATGAGAAAAATGGTTCTTGAACAGGGCAAAAGAATCGATGGCAGAAAAATCGATGAAATCAGACCTATTGAATGTAAAGTTAAAGCATTACCCAGACCACATGGTTCTGCTATCTTTAGAAGAGGAGAAACTGTTAGTCTGTCAGCGGTAACCCTTGGATCCAAAAGAGACGAACAAAAAATAGATCGCTTGGTAGGTGAGGATTTCAAGAGGTTTATGCTCCATTATAATTTCCCTCCTTTTTCTGTGGGAGAGGTACGTTTTATGAGGGGCCCCGGTAGAAGGGAAATAGGACACGGCAATCTCGCGGAACATTCTTTGTTTCCGATTATTCCCGATGAAGAAAATTTTCCTTACACGATCAGGCTTGTTTCCGATATTTTGGAATCCAATGGTTCCTCTTCTATGGCAACAGTTTGCGCTTCTTCTCTCGCATTAATGGATGCCGGTATACCGGTAAAAAAACATGTAGCCGGGCTTTCGATTGGTCTTATAAAAGAAAACTCAGAACATTGCATTTTGACAGATATTCTTGGCGATGAGGATCATATGGGTGATATGGATTTCAAAGCCGCCGGAACCAGAGAAGGAATTACCGGTATACAACTCGATACTAAAATTCAAGATTTGACTCTTGATATCGTGAAAGAAGCGCTGGATAGAGCCAGGGAAGGAAGGCTGAAAATCCTTGAAATAATGGAGAAGACAATGCCAGCCCCGAGAGAGGCGCTGTCTGAATTTGCCCCACGAGTTGTAACTTTTGAAGTTCCGAATGAAAAAATTGGTAGAATTATCGGACCTTCAGGTAAAACCATTAAGAAAATAGTCAGAGAAAGTGGAGCTGAAGTAGAAATTGACGATGATACTTCAACGGTTACTATTTTCGGAAATGATAAAATATCGGTAGGAAAGGCTGAAGCAATGGTCAGAGGCGCTATTAAGGACGTTGAAACCGGTGAAGTTTATGAAGGAGAGGTAAAAAAATTGTTGCCTTTTGGTGCTATAGTTTCTATTGGTGGAGGGAAGGATGGTTTGGTTCACATTAGTGAGATAGCGCATTATCATGTTGATAAGGTTGAAGATGTGCTTTCGGTAGGAGATAAACTTAGAGTTAAGGTTAAAAGAGTTGGAGATGATGGTAAGATAGATCTATCCAGGAAAGCTCTTATATCGAAAGACGAGGACAATTCAACAAACAACAACAATAATCAATAGCAGCAGTTGGTTGTTTCTTTTTTTTAAATGAGGGGTTCTATATGAAAGAAGAGCGAAGAGTTTTAGGGATTGACGTTGGTTCTACAAATATTAAATCCGGATGGGTTTTAGACGGCGAAATAAGCGAGTTTAAAAATACTCCGATTAACCCTGATGAAATTGTATCTGAACTGTTTAATGTTATCGGAAGTTATGAGCTTGAGTCGGATTCTATTATTGGGGTGGGTTTTCCTGGTTTTATAGGAGATGGTGTTGTTCATAACCCGCCGAATTTGCCGGCGATTAAGGAATTGAATCTTCAGGAAAAATTACGCGGAGAAGTTAATCATCCCGCTTATGTTTTTAATGATGCGGATACTTATATCCTCGGTGAAGCTCTTTATGGTGCGGGTAAAGGAAACCGTATTGTTTTAGGTTTAACTCTTGGTACAGGAATTGGGGGAGGATTTGTAAAGGATGGGCAAGTGTATACCGGCAGTCGCGGATTTGCTTCCGAATATGGACATATGACTTTAGACCTCAATGGTCCGTTATGCCATTGCGGTAAAAAAGGATGTCTTGAGGCTTTTGTTGGAAGCTATGGTATTACAAGATTTTACGAGACTTTTGCAAACGAGCAATGTACAGTTAAGGAGGTATTCGATAGGGCTAAAAGTGGAGAAGAAAACGCTTTAAAAGCACTTAATAAAGTCGGATTTTACCTTAGTATAGGTATCAAAAATCTTGTGGAGGCGCTCGATCCTGATATATTCGTTTTAGGAGGAGGTGTAACGAAAGCGGGAAATATAATTATCGAATTGATAGAATCAAATCAACTTTCAGGTTTACGTCCGTTTGAAGATGTCCGGATAGTGATTGGAGCATTACCGGATAGGGCAGGGGCTATTGGTGCTGCTCACTGGGCGGAAGCTAAACATTATCATTAAATGGAAGAGGATTTCTGGAGCCATCTCGAGGATTTAAGAAAAAAAGTAATTATTTGCATTTTTTTCTTTATTATTTCAACCGGTATCGTATACCCTTTTTCCTCTGATATAATAAAACTTTTTACCGCATATGTAGAGAAAACCTATTTTTTTGCGCCGCAGGAAGCTTTATTTATAAGAATAAAAGTTAGTTTTATGGTTGGTTTAGTTATTTCTTTACCTTTAATGTTGCATCAGCTTTATCTTTTTGTAATACCAGCATTAACAGATGATGAGAGAAGATTTACTTCTCCTTTTCTTATATCTCTTGTTGTTTTCTTTTACGGGGGAGTGTTGGTAGCATACTATGTATTTTTACCATATATACTTAGAATGCTTTTGTCCTTTCAAACCGATTTTATGTCGCCTCTTCTTTCGGTTTCCAGATATTTTAGCTTTATTCTATGGATTTTGGCGGGTTTCGGTTTGTCTTTTGAAATGCCGGTTGTTTTTTTTCTTTTAAGTAAGCTGGGAGTGATATCACCAGGTTCTCTTGCCCGAAATTGGAGATTCGCGATAATCTTTATACTGGTTTTTGCGGCTATTATTACACCCACTATCGATATTGTTACTATGCTTATAACAACAGCCCCTTTGTTTTTTTTATATTTTATTTCCATCGGAGTTTCATTTTTCGCTGTAAGAGGACGAAATGGTCAAGAGTCACAGGTCGCTAGTCATTAGTCAAAATAAAACACAACCCACAAACCCAAATTATTCTCACACAGAGACACAGAGACACAGAGAACAAAAATTATTTTCTTCTTTTCTACTAAAACCTAAAACCCAATACCTAAGACCAAAATTGACTTACAACTTTGGACTATGGACCATTTAACATGTTTACAGGTATAGACTTATATTATCTGCTTAAAGAGTTAGATTTTAAGCGTGGTACGCGAATCGACGATATAGTTCGGAGAGGAAATTCGGTCTCCATATCCTTCAAAAACAACTTTATAACTGCAAATTTAAGTTCAAGATTACCATATATTTGCCTGAAAAAAATTAAAGGACAGGGATATTATTCTTCAGTATTTAAAGGGAAGAAAATCCTCGGAATAGAGCAGTTGGGTCTTGATAGAATTCTGGAAATGAAACTCGAGGATGATTTGAAAATTGTATTGGAGCTCTTTGGGCGAAGAAGTGATTGTTTGTTGCTTCGCGTAGATGAAATATTGAACTCGCTAAAATGTTTTAAAAATGGGAAATATAAAATTCCTTCTTCTCCAAAAGGGTTAAATCTTTCAGATGCTTCTGAAGAGGAAGTAGTCGATTCGATAATAAAAGAAGAAAAAATATTAGGTTTGACAGTTGGATTTATAAAAAGTTTGAAACTGAAAGGAGCCGGTTTCGTAAACGCTTTTGCGATGCGAAAATTCGGGCCAACAGTTTATGAGGATATACTTTCCCCTTATGTTCTGCCCGAAGGCAGGAAATTCCCTACTATGAATGAAGCAATCATATACTATTTTGAGGAGAAAGATCGGAAAGAAAAGAGAAAAAGATTGCTCGAAACTATAGGGAAAGAACTTGAAAAACAAATTCTCAAGAATGAAGAGATTTTAAGGCAATTAAATGAACCGAAGGATATAGCTATATATAAACAAAAAGGTGATGCTTTACTTACAAACCAGAAAAAGATAGATTTTTCCAAAGATAAAATAGTTCTTGATTATCTTAATAGGAAACTGGAAATCGAGATTGATTCATCCCTTTCAGTTATGGAGAACGCTCAAAAATACTTTGAAATTTTCAAAAAAGAGAAAAGAAAAGCTAACAGTGAAGAACAGAGAAAAAAGAAAATAGAAAAAGAACTGGAAGTTCTAAAGAAAAAAAGAGATAAGTTGAAAACAGCTGAAGACCTGTCCGAATTCAAGGAATTTTATAAGAAAAAGAAAGAAGAATCCACGGACGAGACTATTCCTTCTAAATTTAGGGTGTTTACTACAAGTTACGGTTCTAAGGTTTTGATTGGAAAAAATGCTGAGTCCAATCACGAGCTTACGTTCTCATTTGCTCGTCCCTATGATATCTTTCTGCATGTTAAGAACGCTCCCGGCTCACATACAATCTTAAGAGTAAAGGATAAAAATAGATTTCCTTCAATAAATGATATTCATGAAGCGGCTTATTACGCCGCTAGATTCAGTAAATTGAAGCATTCTACATCTGTTCCTGTCTCATATGCCCTGAAACGATACGTACGAGGTGCCAAAGGCCTTTCTAAAGGTACTGTGATAATGGAGAGGGAGAAGGTTGTTTATGTGGATGCGACAGGAAGGTAGTTCAAAGTCCTAAGTCCAGAGTCAAAACTAAATCCTAAATCCTATATCCCAATATATTGACTTTTAAAAAAATATAATTATATTAACTTTAATAAGTAAATAAAATGGACGAAGAGTTTCATTCCAAGTACCCCAATCCCTGTGGTTGGGTTCTTTCATATAAACCCATATTTATGAGTAACGATAAAAACTTGAAAAAATCCTGGGTTTTTTTGAGGGATTGGAAATTTTTTGTCTATCTTTTATCTTTCAAAAATCCGAAAAAAAACAAATGTTTTTAAGGAGGTTTTATTAAACAATGAAAGATTTCATTTTAACTAAAGAAAGTACCATAGCAAAGAAAAAGAAAATGGCACCAAAAACGCTTGGACCTGTTTCCAATCTTGAAGAGCATGTAAAGCCGGATTGGTGGCAGACAATATTTAATCCTTTTTATCTTAAGACCGACGGGGATGTAGTAAATAATGATAAGGCGACAAAAAAAGAAATCGATTTATTTACCGATATTCTTAATATTACAGCGGAAGATTCGATTCTTGATTTATGCTGTGGACAGGGTCGTCATTCTTTGGAACTTGCGCGGAGGGGTTTTAAAAACGTTCATGGGGTAGATCGTTCTCGTTACCTGATACGTAGGGCTAAAAACCAGGCTGGTAAAGAAAGTCTGAGTGTAAAATTCAGAGAAGGCGATGCAAGAAATATGATTTATCAGGATGATGAATTTGATTTTGGTTTGATTTTAGGTAATAGTTTCGGGTATTTTGAGACTATAAAAGATGACTTGAGGGTTCTGAAAGAAGTATTTAAGAAATTAAAACCACATGGGAGACTTCTTATAGATGTTACTGACGGGGATTTCATGAGAGAAAATTTTCAACCCCGTTCCTGGGAATGGATAGATAAGAAGAGATTCGTTTGCAGAGAACGCTCTCTTTCTCTCGATGGACAGAGATTGATATCTAGAGAAATTATTTCAGATGTTGGGAATGGTGTTGTTGTGGATCAATTCTATTCGGAAAGGTTATATAATAAAAATAGTCTTACAAAACTTCTTGAAGAAGTTGGTTTTAAGGATATAACTTTTCATGGCAAATTTAGAAGCGATTCGAAGAGGAACCAGGATTTAGGAATGATGGAGAAAAGAATAATCGTTACAGGGATAGCCCTTAAGGATTGGGCGCCAAGAAAAGTTACAGCCAGGCAAGCAACCAAAAATGTGGTTGTACTTTTTGGAGATCCAAGAAAAAGTGACCCTGTTAAACCGCTTGGAATATTCAGTGATGACGACTTTTATACTATAGACCAGCTTAAAGGAGCTTTGAAAGAAATAGAAAAGGAACAGAATTATCGTTTTTATTATCTTGATAATCATGATACATTTATTCCGGATTTACAGAAACTTAAGATAAGAAATGAAGTAGATTATGTTTTTAATCTTTGTGACGAGGGTTTTTTTAACGACGCGAGAAAAGAGCTTCATGTACCCGCATTACTCGATATTTTAGGTGTTTCTTATACGGGTTCCGGGCCGCAGTGTCTCGCTTATTGTTATGACAAGTCGCTTGTTCGCGGCGTTGCCTCCGAAATGAGAATTGCTTCTCCAGACGCTTTCTTTATTAAACCCGATAATACTACGTTTGAAATACCTTTCAAATTTCCAGTTCTCGTTAAACCCAATTTCGGAGATTCGAGCTTCGGAATAACTCAAAAAAGTGTCGCAAATACGATTGAGGAAGTAGTTAATGTGATTTCCGATATAAGGGAAAAATTTGGATACGATAAACCGATTCTTGTGGAAGAATTTCTTACGGGTAAAGACTTAAGTGTTGGGGTCATCGGCAATCCTCCGGAAGACTATACTGTTCTTCCGATAATCGAGGAAGATTATTCATCTTTGCCTTCAACTTTACCCAAGATTTGCGGTTATGAGGCAAAGTGGCTTCCGGAATCACCTTATTGGAATTTACGCTCACAGCCCGCAAATCTTCCTGATGATTTAGAGAAAAATATTGTGGAGGGATGCCTTGAACTTTTTGAGCGATTTGAATGTAGTGATTACTGTAGATTTGATTTGAGGCTTGATTCGGAAGGGACTCCGAAACTTCTCGAAATAAATCCTAATCCCGGTTGGGTATGGGACGGACATCTCGCCAAAATGTGTAAACTCTCTGGGATTTCCTATAAAGATATGCTCTGGATGATTTTGCAGGCAAATGAGCGAAGAACGGCTGCTTCGGGGAGGCACTCGCTATATTTTTAATTCAGTGGAGATCTAAAAGTAAAGAAATCAAAATTTAAAACCGACTATACCAGGCAAAGATTTCTTTTATAAAAGTTTAAATTTACTATAAAAAACAGGGAAAAACTAATTAAGGTGTTATACAATGGTTTTTGTATCCTTTTCATTGTTAAATATTTCTGTGTTTTGCTACCTTTTGGGTTGGTTTTGTTGTTTTTACTAATTCCCTAATCAACTAATATACTAATTTACGGTGCGAAGCACATTTCTCCTTGACTTTTAAATCAAAACTTTTAAATTCAAATAGGAAATAATGCAAAAGAACCAGGAGGTTTTTAAATTTGAAGGATAAAATAAGGGTCGCGATTATTTTCGGAGGAAAATCGGCGGAGCATGAGATATCAATCATTTCCGCGAAAAATGTGATAGACGCAATAGATAAAGATAAATATAAGCCCGTTCCAATCGGTATAGATAAAGACGGAACCTGGTATTTGAACGATGAATCCAAATTTATTTTAGAAAGCAGTAATCCGAAACTCGCGAAAATAAATAAAGCGGATATAAAAGTGGCTCTTGTTCCTACAAACAATTCAAATGAATTAGTAAGCATTACAGACAATAAAAATAAAGGTAGAATAGATGTCGCATTTCCCGTTTTGCACGGTACTTACGGTGAAGACGGTTCGATTCAGGGTTTGCTTAGAATGGCAAATATCCCATACGTAGGTGCCGATGTGTTAGGCTCCGCTGTGGGTATGGATAAAGACGTTTTAAAACGGCTCCTCCGCGATGCTGAAATTCCAACTCCGAAATTTGAAGTTTTTGATAAAAAAACTATAAAAAATATAAGTTTTGAAAAATTAGCTGAAAAACTTGGGAGGACATTATTTGTAAAGCCCGCTAATTTGGGTTCTTCCGTTGGAATAAGCAAAGTTGATAGCAAGGAAGAATTTGGGAAAGCAGTAGAAGATGCTTTTAAATATGACAAAAAAATAATTATAGAGGAATCTATAACAGGGAGAGAAATAGAGTGTTCTGTTTTAGGTAACGAGGACCCGATAGCCTCATTGCCGGGCGAAATAGTCGTTAATAGTGGATTTTATTCTTACGAAACAAAATATTTAAACGAAGAAGCTGCCACCTTAGAAATTCCGGCTAAACTACCGGAAGAGATAGTAGGAAAAATTCAAGAATACGCTGTTAAAACATTTAAGACGTTATGCTGTAGCGGAATGGCAAGAGTGGATTTTTTCCTACGAAACAATAATGAAATATTGGTAAACGAAATAAATACTATTCCCGGTTTTACAAAAATTAGTATGTATCCGAAATTATGGGAGGCAAGTGGGATAACTTATAGGGAATTAATCGATAGGCTTATTCAGCTTGCAATCGAACGGTTTAATAAAGAACAGAAATTAAAGATGTCCTTTGAGTGATAGTTTAATGTCCAATGTCCTTTGAGTAATCCTTATGCGAATCAAATTTGGGTGCGATTTAATAGAATTAAAACCCACTAAAATCCTTGCGGTTGCAAAGAATTACAGTAAACATATAGAAGAACTTAAACTATCTGTTCCCGACGACCCAAAAATATTTTTAAAACCCCCTTCATCTTTAATCGGTAATAATAATAGTGTTGTAATACCAAAAGCTTCAGAAAGAGTAGATTATGAAGTAGAACTCGGAGTTATCATAAAAGAAAAATGTTGGAAAGTATCAAAAGAAAAAGCGCTCGATTATGTGCTTGGTTTTACCGTTTTTAATGATATTACCGCGAGAGATATTCAGGCAAAAGAAATGAAAGAGGGTATGCCCTGGGATATCGCAAAGGGTTTCAATACTTTTGCGCCCGTTGGTCCTGAGATTATTCCAACGGATGATGTTGATTGCCATAATCTAAATATATGGTTAAAGTTAAACGGTGAGATGAAACAAAATAGTAATACTAAAAAAATGATATTTTCGGTTGAAGCTCTTATTTCTTACCTTTCACATGTTATGACTCTCGAACCTATGGATATAATAGCTACCGGTACGCCGGAAGGTGTTGGTCCCATGAAAGAAGGAGATTTTGTCGAGTGCGGTATTGAGGGTGTCGGGGTCTTGAAATTTAATGTTGAAGCGGAGAAGTAACTTTTAATATGAATATTTTAATTACTGCTTTCGAAGCTGTCGCAATGCTTCTTCTTATAGGTGTAATTGGTGCCTGGATGATTACAAGAAGAATGGTAAAAGAGAGTTTTTTTTCGCTTCTTTCACCTCTTGCTCTCGAAATAGCTCTTCCTGCTCTTATATTTACGAATATAATAAATAATTTTGATCCTCATGTAAAAACGAATTGGTGGGTTTTGCCATTGTGGTGGGGTTTTTTTATGATTATTGCTTTTCTTGTAACTTTGCTTGGTGTTGTTTTTGCCAGGAAAGAGAACAAAAGAGAATTTGGGATATCGCTTTTTTACCAGAACGGAATATTCTTCCCCCTGGCTATAATAACGGGTATGTTTGGAAAGAATTCCGGTTATATCGTTGATCTGCTAATATTTATTATATTCCATGCTTCTTTGTTTTTTACTACTTCTTTTTTGTTTTTTTCGAAAAAGGAAAAAATAAAATGGAAGAAAATATTCCATCCTGTTTTTATTGCTACGATTTTAGCGGTGGTTTTAAAGCTTACCGGATATAATGTATATATTCCTTCTTTTGTTATTTCTGGTGCAGAAATGGTAGGTGTAATGAGTATTCCTCTTCTTATGATAATACTCGGAGGTAATATATTAATTGATTTTAAGCATGTAGGGGAGTTATATACGAGCGAAATTATTAAATTTCTAATTTTCAAAAATTTGATTATGCCTCTTGTTATGTTGGGAATAATAATTGTGATTAAGCCATCGTACAATGTTGCGTTGCTTTTAGTGCTTGAAGGCGCGGTGCCGCCGGTTACCGCGATTCCGCTTATAACGGAGAGAAATGGAGGGAACCGTGCTGTTGTGAGCCAATTTCTTCTTTCGAGTTTTCTTTTTTCTTTAATATCTATTCCTTTAATAATGTATTTGTTTAATAGGTTGACGTAGCAATTCCTAAATATATAATATAGTATGCGGGGGGAAAAATAATGAAACAAACTAATAATTTACACAGAAGAAAAGATGAGGGTAGGGAAGATCTGATTGGGGAAAACCCCGTTGGAGATATGGGTCAGATTATATTTGCCCTTCTTTTTACGGTTGTTTGGATATTAGATACATTCTTTCTAAAATATACGATTTTTTTAAATAGACACTTCTCACTTGCCGTTAGAATACCTTTAGGAGTAATTCTGCTGTTGCTGTCGGGTTATCTGGCTAGAACGGGTCTTTCTATCGTATTCGGTGAGGAGAGAGAAAAACCGGAGGTAATAAGGAAAAGAGTTTTCGGTATCGTTCGTCATCCTGTATATTTAAGTGAAATTTTGCTTTATCTTGGATTCTTGATGTTTAGTCTATCGCTATATGCCGCGGCAGTTTGGATTTTCGCGATATTTTTTTTGCATCGCATATCTCGGTACGAAGAAGGACTTTTGCTTTCACATTTTGGGGAAGAATATCGAAAATATATGAATGAAGTTCCGATGTGGATTCCGTTGTTTCGAAAGAAATGAGTGATGTAATTTTTACTCCATTTTCAGATAAACCTGCCCCTGAGGTGATAAAAGAACTTATTGAATCAGAAGGTTATCTTGATGATGTTAAAAAGGGGGATTATGTAGGAATAAAACTGCATGTAGGGGAACTGGGAAACAAATCTTATATTAAACCTGAAATTGTAAGAGTCGTAGTCGATGAATTAAAAAAGCGTGGGGCGAAGCCGTTTTTGTTCGACTGTAATTCCCTATACAGGGGAAAAAGATGGAATGCGGTTGACCATCATGAAAATGCTTATCGGAATGGGTTTACCTATAAAGCGGTGGATGCTCCTTTTATCGTGGGTGATGGTATACGCGGTATGGATGAAACGGATATTGAAATTAAAGACTTACGGGATGAATCTGCCCATGTAGGTAAAATAATTGAAGATATAGATTATCTGTTTGTTGTAACTCATTTCAAGTTTCATGAATTATTTGGGTACGGCGGAGCGATAAAGAACATAGGCATGGGGATGGCTTCACGTAGGGGTAAATTATTTCTTCATTCCGATATAAGGCCGAGCGTAATAGCCTCAAAGTGTGTAGCTTGCGGTGCTTGTGCAGTAACCTGTCCAAGCAACGCAATTACTGTTGGCGAGGTCGCTAGTATAGACATAGATACATGTATTGGTTGTGGTATGTGTGTTGTAGCTTGTAAGTATGGTGCGATAGAGTTTCAGTGGTCTAACACCAGGGAATGCGTGTTAAAGACCGTATATTATGCAAAGGCTATAATTGACAAGATTGGAAGATGTAGTTATTTAAATGTCTTGACGGATATAACGCCTCATTGTGATTGTTACGGGTATACGAAGTTTCCCGTTGTCCGGGATATAGGGTTTATGTTTTCTAAAGATATTGTTTCGATCGATGCGGCTTCCGCCGATCTTGTCGATAAGGCAGAACCGTTAGAAGGAGTTGATTGGGAAAGAAAGGAATTTGCAACGAAGGATAAAGTAAAAGCACTGTTCGATATCGATCTGGATATGAATGAGTTTTTCGAAAAGGCTGAAAGTATTGGTCTTGGTAGTAAGGAATACAATCTTAAGGAAGTTAAAGCCTGAGAAAATAGGTTTCAGTTAAAACAAAATTAAAATGGGTTGTGTGATGGGGCTTTGTGATATTTGTAGTTCTGTTTGTTTTTGTTTTCCGACTCATGACGCGTGACTAATGACTAATGACTATGTTGGGTGTTTTGGTGTGAGGTCAGTTCTTACATTCCCTGCTTGCTTCGATTCTCCGGACTTCTTCCTCTTCAGCCTGAATCGGATACTCGCCTGTGAAACAAGCAGCGCAAAAACTACTTACTCCGTTAATCGAAACCGCTTCTATAAGACCTACTACGGATTGATAGGTAAGAGAATCGGCTCCTATCATATCTCTTACGTTTTCTTCAGATCTTTTGCAAGCTATGAATTCTCCTTTTGTTTGCATATCTATTCCGTAATAACAGGGATATTTAAGAGGTGGGCTTGAAGAAGCAAAATGAACTTCTTTTGCACCCGCACCTCTAATTAATTGTACTATTTTTTTTGATGTTGTTCCTCTTACGATTGAATCATCCACCAGGAGTACTTTTTTCCCTTTCATAATCTCTTTCACCGGTGAAAGTTTTATTCTTATCAATTCTTCTCTTTTATTCTGGTGGGGCATTATAAAAGTTCTTCCTATATAACGGTTCTTCATTAATCCTTCCCTGTATCTTACGTTTAGTTCTTCCGCAAGGGATATAGCGACGGGTCTTGACGTGTCCGGTACCGGTACGACTATATCTACGTTTATTCCATTTTTCTTTATTTCTTTTGCGAGATTTTTACCAAGATTTAATCTTGCCGCATAGACAGATATACCATCGATAACCGAGTCCGGTCTGGCAAAATAAACATATTCAAAGATACAGGGACAATGCTTTTCTTCGGAGATTTTTTTTGTATATAATTCACCTTCGGTGCTAAAAAAAACAGCTTCACCCGGAAGTACGTCTCTTTCAATCTTATATCCGAGTGTGTCGAGTACCACACTCTCCGAAACCACACAGAAACTGTCGTCCTTTTTTCCGAATATTAAAGGTTTGATACCGTAAGGATCTCTGAAAGCAAGAATGCCCTTATCTTTAATAAGAGCTACGACAGAATAACTCCCTTTGACTTTTTCAAAAAGTTTTTTAATGGATTCAAATAGAAAATCAGGAGAGAAGTGCGGTTTTTTGCTTAATTCTTCAGAAAGAAGGTGTAAAAGGAGTTCTGCGTCCGAAGTTGATGTAATTATTCGCCTATCATCTTTTTCCAATTTTTCTTTTAGAGAGTCAAAATTGATTATATTTCCGTTAAAGGCAAAAGCTATTCCATATGGAGTGTTAGATATAAAAGGTTGGGCGTTTTCTATGCCCATCCCTCCAAGTGTTGGATATCTAACATGTCCGATCCCAATATTTCCTTTTAGTAAATTGAAATCTTCTTGACTGAAGGCGTCTCTAACTAAACCTTCCCCTTTTTTAATGTTAAATTTATCCGAGAAAGTTACTATGCCCGCGGCATCCTGACCTCTATGCTGCATTATAAGAAGTGAATCATAAATATTACTTACAACTTCTTTATTGCTTTGTAATCCAACTATACCGCACATTTATATATTTCATCCTTTTTCTTACATTACAGGCAAATTTGACTTGCCCATTAAGTATTTATCGATATGATGCGCTGCTTTTCTGCCTTCGGAAATTGCCCATACAATTAAAGATTGTCCTCTACGCATATCACCTGCTGAGAATATTCCTTCTTTTGATGTCATAAAATTTTCGTCGGTTTTTACGTTGCCAAATTCCGTTAGTTCAAGATTTAAATCTTCGACTAATCCTTTAGGTTCGGGATACAGGAAGCCTACGGCAAGGATTACTAAATCTGCATTGATTTCGAATTCACTCGCCTCTATTTCCTTCATAACCGGACAGCTTTTTTCATTGCTCCCGGAAAATTCGACTTTGGAGCATTGTAATTTTTGAACTTTCCCTTCTTTTCCAATAAATCTTTTTGTCAAAACCGACCAGTGACGCTCACATCCTTCTTCATGGCTGCTTGAACTTTTTAATATTGAAGGATAATAAGGCCAGGGTTCGTTTTCCGTTCTGCATTCGGGAGGTTTTTCTAAGATTTCTATCTGTGTTATGCATTTTGCGCCCTGTCTTTTTGCAACGCCGACACAGTCTGCTCCGGTATCTCCACCCCCAATTACAATTACTTCTTTATCTTTTGCGTCAATCAGTTCTTCTTTCGCGATCTTTTCACCCCATACTCTTTTGTTGGATTGCATTAAAAAGTCCATTGCGAAATGTATTCCTTTTAATTCTCTACCTTGAATTTTTAAATCTCTCGGAACTCTGGAACCGCAGGCAAGACAAACCGCATCAAAATTCTTTTGCAGTTCCCCGGCGGTAATATCAACACCAACAAATGTATTTGCTTTGAATTCTATATTTTCTTTTTTCATTAGTTTTAGTCTTCTGTCCAGAATATCTTTTTCTAATTTAAAGTCGGGGATTCCGTATCGGAGAATCCCTCCTATTTTTTTATCTCTTTCAAAAACAGTTACCCGATGGCCTGCTTTGTTTAACTGATCAGCGGTCGCGAGTCCTGCGGGACCGGAACCAACTACGGCAATTTTTTTACCTGTACTTTTTATATTTGGATTTGCTTTAATAAATCCTGATTTGAATGCGTGTTCGATAACGGCAAGTTCATTTTCTCTTATTGTGATTGCGTCATCA
>Ga0307420_1000467_pt1 | contig 18850 bp, 18 predicted proteins | sample SalMarWE160240MG_2_FD_202167 | JGI IMG/M metagenome (GOLD analysis project Ga0307420, IMG submission 202167) | Salt marsh sediment microbial communities from the Plum Island Ecosystem LTER, Massachusetts, United States - WE1602-40 | ecosystem: Environmental > Aquatic > Marine > Intertidal zone >... | reverse complement strand
AAGATCTTTCTGTATGCAATTTCTCGAGACCCTTTTCCACCGCAAGCACCAGCTCTTCCAAATCAATCGGCTTTTTCAGGAAATTCATGGCCCCATCACGCAAGGCCCGGATAGCGCTTGTTTGATCCCCATAACCGGTAAAGACTATCGCCTCAAAGTCATCGTTGATACCTCTCATTTCGTGCAATGCCTGAAGCCCATCCTTTTTGGGCATCTTAATGTCCAATAAGACAATATCAATCTTGTTCTGCTCAAAGACATTGATGGCCTCTTGGCCGTCGGCAGCCGTAAAGACCTTCCAGCCCTCTTTTTCCAGCACCCTGGCAATGCGCTCGCGGGTTGCCCCCTCATCTTCGGCCAAAAGCACGGTTGGGAAAGGAAGAGACTTCTTGTGTTCAATGATTTTTTCTCGGGCCCTTCCCAGGGCCGTGTTTAACAGATCCAGATCAAGCGGCTTTTTCAGGTAGTCCAGGGCCCCTTCACGCAGCGCCGATATAGCCGTATCAGTTTCACCATACGCGCTAATGAGTATGACCTGCACACCCGTTGAAAGGCGCCTTACCGTATGCATCACTTCCAGCCCATCAACACCCGGCATCTTTAAATCGGTAATGATAATTTCGGGAGCTTCTTTCTTAAAAAGTTCCAGACCTGCTTCTCCATGTTCCGCCGTCAGAACCTCATACCCTTCCTTTCGGATAGCCTTGGCCAGTTTTTCCCTGGCGGTGTCGTCGTCTTCGATGACCAGAACCGTATACTTTTCCACTTTTTTATCCCTTGCTGATTCCCCATTTTTTAAAATGCCTTTGAGGCGGGCGGCCTTCTTTTTACTCCTTCGGGTTCAGCCCGCAATCGGCAGTATCACCCTGAATGTTGATCCCTTTCCCTCCTCACTCTCCAGTTCGATCCTCCCCCTGTGTTCCTCCACAATCTTGCCTGACACCGAAAGCCCCAGGCCTGTTCCCTTCCCCGGGTCCGTAGTGGTAAAAAAGGGCTGGAATATCTTGTCCCTTAAATCTTCAGGAATACCGCTGCCGTTGTCCTTCACCTCTGCGGCCACCTCCTTTCGATTTTCTACTTCATAGGTTCTTATTTCAATTCTCTTATTCTCCTTTCCACCACCATCCATGGCATTCCTGGCATTGGTGATGAGATTCAGAAAGACCTGCTCGAGACGGATCGGATCGCCCATTAACCTCGGCAAGGCGGGTGCTAATTCCATGACTACTTCGATATTATGACTTTTCAGTTGTTGATTCAAAAGTTTGAACGGCCCTTCTGTCACCGTGTTTAGATCGATCATCTCCTCGAGCATCCCTTCGGACTTGCGGGTGAAAATCCTCATGTGGTCGATGATTTCTGCCATCTTGTTCACCTGATTAACGATCTCGGTCAATTCCTCCCCCAACTGGTCTTGTTCAAACCGGTCTTTCTCTATATCCCTCAACAGGGACTGAGAGATGATCTTTATTCCGTTTAAGGGCTGGTTCAGCTCATGGGCCACACCTGCTGTCAATTCACCCAGGGCCGACATCTTTTCGGACTGTACTAATTGCATGGTGACTTCCTTTAGTTCTTGACTTGATTTTAGTAACTCCTTATTCGTTTTCTGAAATTTCTTTATCAATCGTACTCTCTCTTTTTCCATCTTCTTGCGCTCGGTGATGTCCTGAATGGTGGAACGCAAGCCAATGATCCACCCTTTCTCGTCCCTAATGGCCCGGTCTTCGATCAGGACCGGGAGCCTGGTACCATTTTTCCGCAAGTAGGTGCGCTCGAAGGATCTTCCAGGCTCTATTTCGCCAGCTACCTTGGCCGCAAAAGCCTTGATGCTAGCCTCCCTTTCCACTATGAACTCCCACACGAACCGGCCCAGCATATCCTCGGCGGTGTAACCGAGCATATCCAACTCCGTGCGGTTTACACGGGTGATGCGACCCTCGGCGTCGAACTCGTGGTAGCCAACCGGGGCCTCGTCATACAACTGAGAGAATCTCGCCTCACTCTCCCGCAAGGCCTCCTCCACCTGCTTCCACTCGGTGATGTCCTCCACAACCTCTACGAAACCCGTCACCGTGCCATCCTGCCCAAAGGTTGGAAAGGCATTAATCCTCACATTAAAACGACTGCCATCATCTCTTACACCTTCGGACTCAACCCCTGCGCGCTGAGCAGTAGCCATTGCCGGGACTCCGGGACAATGCGGGCAAACTGTATCCCGCTTTTCGAATTCCCGGAAACACTTTTTTCCTACAATATCATGAGTAGGTTTTCCAAACATCCTCCCGGGGTGAGCGTTTACCAATAATATATTGTAGTCGGAATCCATAAGGTTGATCCCAAGGTCAATGCTATCCATCAGACTACGATAGCGCTCCTCAGTCTCCCGCAACGCCTCCACCGGATGCTTGCGCTCAATAATGCCCTTGGATTTGTCCGTATTAACCATCATTATACCCTCCTTCTTGCTTGTGCTATGTCCGGTTTTGACTCAGTGTAGTCTTATGTAGTATTGTGATGTTCCCACCCCCTTCGACTGCACTTAACTGAATACCTTTGCGGCTTCAAATAAGTTGACAATTAGTCCTTACTGAGTATTATGCAGTAATCATGCCAAGTTATTAAGGAGATATAATTTCCCACCCCCTCCCCTCCGGGGCCGCTTCCAGCCCGGAGGGATTCCAGGCCGTAGGGTAGTCCCCTATGGGTCGGAGGCCAAAGCCTCTCCCTTGAAGGAGGGGCAGGTGAAAACTTGAATGTTTTTTATTGATCTGGAGGCTGCTCTGGCGGGTTGATTATCGTTTGTCGATCTGCAGATGGAGTAGAGATTTTAGACCTTGGTTCGCTCTATTTAGTTAATATTAAACAATTTGTCATAATTTATGATCTTAAGTATTTTTTCCACACCAGGACTTACATTAACAATATCAATTTTTGCAGCATCTCCGCCTATACGCTCGCGGAGCACTAACATCATTCCCAGAGCAGAACTGTCAATGTATTCGACATCGGCCATATCCAAGATGACGTTTGAAATAGAACCAATCTTATCTTTATAAGCATCACTAAAAGTCTTGTGAAGGGTAATGTCAAATCTTCCCGATACTTTGATGGTCAAAGTCTTTCCATCATCTGAAATGTTAGATTCTACCGACATATCTTTCCTCCTTTGGAATAGTCATGGATTACACAGTCATTAACCTACGACGTCACTTAGCGCCAAGATTTTCCTTCATCTTTATATTCTCCGTGTTTTTTCAATTTCAAGCATTATATCTTCCTCTTTAACTGTGTCTACACCTTTCATCCTGCAATATGCTGCAGCACCGTCAATAAGGGAAATTGCCTTACCAGGAAGATACTCATCAGAGAGGTACTTTCTGCTTAAATGAACAGCAGACATCAAGGCTGCATCCTCTATCTTTATAGAATGGTGTTTCTCAAAACAACCGGCGATACCCTTCAATATCCTAAGTGCTTCATCAGGCGCAGGTTCTTCAATTATTACTTTCTTAAACCTTCTTGAAAGTGCATGATCTTTAAGAAGGTACTCGGCTCCATCAAATGTTGTAGCGCCAATACACGGAAACTCTCCCCGCGCAAGTACCGGTTTTAAGGCATCTCCAGCCCCTATGGCCCCTTCTGCAGAGCCCGCATTAAGTAAGGTATGTATCTCATCGATAAAGACAATAATCCTGTTCTTGTTCCGCAGCACATCCTCCATTAATCCCTCAAGCCTCTCTTCGAACTCCCCTCTGTATTTTGTTCCGGCAACGAGGCCATTCAGAGAGATCAAATAGAGCATTCTTCCTTTCAAATTAGCAGGGACCTTACCCTTAAATAATGCCTTTGCAAAACCTTCTACCACGGCACTCTTGCCCACACCTGGATGCCCTACAAGTAGAGGATTATTGGTTTCCATCTGGGACAATATCTGGATCACCCTCTCTATTTGGGTATCCACACCTATGACAGGCTTTGATCTTAGAATAAAATCCTCTTCTGTGAGCAATAGGCCGAATTTTTCCAAAAACCCTTTTGTCCTTTTTCCGGCTTTTGGCAGTTGATTAAAAAAGGGGGTCAGCTCCGGAGGTAATTCATAGGGAGAGGGAACAAAGAAAAAGACCTTTTCTTCTCTTCCATTAAGACTACGTGACATCTCCTTGATCAGCGAGCGGATCTCACCGGTGTCAGGATGGATGCTATCTTTTTTGCCGATAAAATGATGGAAATCCTCGAAAATGTAATCCACCTGTGTCTGTGCCTTGTTGGTAATGAACTTTATAGCCTCTTTGGGGTCACTGAGTAGAGACTCTCCTGTATTTTCAGACAAGTAGTAGCTCATTGAATGATCATGGAGCATAAATCCTCGAGCATGATTCCATACGATTGAGGTTTTCCCTTCATCATTTATGGTATGTACAAGGTTATTTAAATCCTCCGGATGGTTATCGTATGGAGCAAGAAACAAATGCTGTGATGGCATTATAGACATTTCCGGGTCATGCTGTGTCGACTTCAATTTCTTCTCCCACCCTTACGTGCGCTCTGATTTATGGGCTGTTCTTCCATGTCGTAGCTTTAGGGAGACCTCCATCCTGCTTTCAGTCTCATGGAATACGTTCCATGCTTCCTTGAGCATTTCATCGTATTTTTTCAGTTTCGGCAACTTCTGTTCCCTTTCAGATGAAATCTCCTCTATAGCCTTTTCCATCTTATTGATCCTTCTAACTAGAACAACTTTTTCGTTTTTTAAGTTTTCATGTTCCTCTATCAAAGTGTTTCTTAGCAATAGAGTGCTCTCTTCATCCTCTCTGGAACTTTTTATCTTTAGCTTAATATTGTTAACCTCAGCGAGTAGTGACTCATTTCTCAATTTCAGTTTCTCAATCTTATCCGGATATTCTTTTATTCTCTTCTCGCATGATGCGATATAATCCCTGGCTGATAATATAGAACGATCTACCTCGTCTATCTCTGCTGAGGCCTTATTTATCTGGGCTTTATACGTTTCATCTTCTGCTTTCAAAAGCTTCTCTGTCTTTTCAAACTCTTTTTCGTCTATATACACTTCCGCAGGAATATCTTGATTTTTTATATCTTCCATACCCCTATTACCCTCTCATTATTTTGGTAAGCGGTCACGGGTTCAGAGTTCAGAGGTTCAAAGGTTGATGAACCCGGAATCTGTGAACACCTATTTATTCTTTTTAGTTCTTCCTGGTTTAATGTAGAATGAATTCTTTCAATTTCAGAGTTTGCATCCTTAAGCTCTTCAAGAAGCCTGTGATTTTCCTCGAATGTTTCGTTGAGTTCATTCTTATTCAAGGGATTTTATCTTTTCCATATGGGTAAGCTTCTCCCCTCTCAATACATTTATCTCGTTTTCATAGTTTCTATTCTTTTCAAGAACCGCATTCAGTTTCGACTCGAGGTAGTCTGTTTCAACTATAGCGTCTTTCTTATCCTCCCTTAAACTCGTAATCTGGTTTTGGTATTGGACCGCTTCCTTCTGTATCTTTTCTATTTTCAACTTCATCTCCCGGATGCTGGGCTGAGCATCATTTATTTCCTCTATTAAATGGTCAATTTCCATTTGCAGCTCTCTTTTTGAAGGTATTTCTTCTTCCATGCGGGCAACTGTATCCTCAAGATGAGATTTTTCAGCCTTCAGGTCAATGATCATCTCTTTTGAAGTCTCAAGATCCTTTTCGAGATTAGCGTTTAATTTCAAAACACTCTCAAGTTGTGCCTCCATCTTTTCTATGACCGCAATCATATCAGAGATCGTCTTTTCAAGATCAACAGCGTAAGTGCCCTCCTTTAGGATATCGAGTCCCTTAATTTCCGGCATGATGGCTTTGCTGGTCTCTTCGATCACATCTGATTCAGACATTATGGAAGCATCTTCTATGGGAGCATCTTCTTTAGATCCCTCCTTTATTTGTTCATCAACATTGAGCAGATCCGCGTGAATAGACCCGCTTTTCTGTTGCTCCTCTTTTTTTTCTAAAGCCGTAGGTGTCATATGTTCTCCTTTTTGTAATAGAGGACCTTTGCCTTTCTTTCAACAGCATTAAGCCTATTTTGCAGATCATTCAATGCCCTGATGAATGTCCCTGTGATCTTCTTATCCAGATTGTCTGCATCCCTGAATTTGTCCGGAATTTCTTCTTCAAGCATGCCCATTTTTATTATCAACGCTCCAATTTCGCCCTTCATGAATCCTATGCCCTTGATCATACCTTCAAGAACAGACATATTTGTATCATATCTTTCAGCGACTCCATCATAAATCTCAATCAGTTTTGCCTTTTCTGACTCAAGAAACTCTATTTCGTGCAAAAGGTCATTCTCTTCGGAGACAAAGCCCATAAGGCCTTTCTTTAGTTCATCTGAACTTTCAGAAAGCATATTGGCTTCTTTCTCCTTTTCCAAAAGCCTAAAATCCAAATCCTCTAACTGACTTGCCAATGCCTTATTTTCCTGTTCAAGGCTCTCCAGTTTTAGAACAAACGCTGTTCTTTCCGGGCTTAGATTTGATTTGTTCATTTTCTATGAACCTTGTTTTTTTAAGTATTTATTCGTAACCGTTCACGGTTAAAAAAGGTTCGGCGTTCAGCCTGCCACGAGCCTCTCGGCTTAGAGCTCGAGGCCGAAAGGCTCAGCCGAGTCGGGTTACCTTTCTTTTTTTGATCTTGCTCATAGGCTGGGAAGCGCTTAATGAAACCATAACTGCCAGCGTTGGTGAGTCAGGCATGATCATTCATATCATACAAGGCTATGGTAGTTATGCGCGGTTTAAATTTTTGGTCAACCTTGAACCGCTGAACCCCGCCACACTGACGGCGGGCATGCGTGAACCCGTGAACAGATACTTTATTGAATAGTTCAGTTTTATTCTTATTCCTTCCTTTTAAGGATGAGGTATATAAGCTCAGACTTAGTAAATTCTTCATCAGCTTCAATCCCAAGATCATTACAAATGGAGATAAGCTCTGATTTAAGCTTCCTTTTCAGGTTTTTTTCAGAGTTCTCAAAAATAAGCTCTATAAGCTCAGACTTAGTAAATTCTTCATCAGCTTCAATCCCAAGATCATTACAAATGGAGATAAGCTCTGATTTAAGCTTCCTTTTCAGGTTCGCATCAGAAGGAAGCTCAACAACAGGTTCAGCTTCTTCTGCTGTTTCTACTGCTTCAGGCTGTGCTACTTCAACCTCTCCAAGTCTTTTTTTCTGCCACCAATCCATCAGATCATCGATTGCCTTAGATAATTCTTTCCCAGCTGCCTCAAAATCAAAGGTAATCTCCTCGCCAGTGATCATCTTTATGGCATCTAATGCCTTTTCTTTCATATCAAGGTCCTTGTCTTTCAATGCCCTGATAAGCGGAACAACTGCTGATTTTTCCCGAATAGTTGCAAGTGCTGACAATGCGGCCTTCCTCACCTTTTCATCCTCGTCCTTTAAGCATTGCACAAGGGCTGGTACAGCATCAACATTGTCCTTCCATCCGATAAATGTAATGGCGGATCTCCTTACATCGGCGTGTTCATCTTGTAAGGCATTTGTTAATAGTTGTGTCGCTTCCTCATCATCATCTTCTGCCAGTTTGTACAGTCCTCTGAGGGATGCAACACGCACCCTATAATGGGGGTCTGTAACCCTTTCCTTGAATAAAGGAACCGCTTTAGAGTCGCCTATATCGATAAGTGTATTTACTATCTCTGAGGCAAGATGTGGGTCCTCGAATTTAACTGTCTCAGTAAGTACAGGCACAGCAGCCTCGGTTTTCATCTTCGCGAGTTCTGTAACAGCTAATATCTTAACCTCGATGTCACTATCAAGGAGGTCATTGGCAACCTTTTCGAATTTTGCCTTCTCAGAGGTCGATTCAAATACGCCGTCCCTTAAGGCGTTTTCTATTTCTAATTTTACGGCCTTAACCACGGCCGCGTCCTTTATTTCAACTTTTTCTTTAGCCGGCATGGCCTCTTCTTTGAGTTTTCTCTTCCTAAACGTTTCTGACTTCTCTTCTTCTTTAAGCTCACTAATGCGGCCTTTTAGTCTCTGGACCTCTTTCTCATATTCTCTGACATCAGAAATCAAGTTTTTTACAGCCTTTGTTTCAAGAGGGCTTTCAACATCCGCACCCGAATATTTAACTCCCTCTTTACCGATTTCGCTATAAAGCTTCTCTATCTTGTCCTCCTTTTTCTTGATCTTATCCTTAATGATTTTGGCTTCACCCGGTTTAACGAGCAAATCAGGCGCTTTCTTGAATGCAGAACCTATCTTATCAACAGCCACGTAACCCAAATCAAATAGATCTACAAAAGCGCCGCCGGCTTCGTTTAGTACCCTTGCCACAAAACCTAACACACCTGATCTTCTTATTTCTGCATGTTCCATAATCATCTCCCTCCGTATTAAGTATTATGTGCTAATAATAAAATATACTTATATTCATCAAATATATTATTATAGTCTTTAATCGCAGTTTCCAATGTCATGTTCATTGACTCCACATGTTCTTTTACATCGTTTATGATATCCAAGAAGTTTTTATTGGCCTCTGTGTCCACATTAAAGCGCTGGATCTTGTTCTTAAGTCTTTCCATCTCTATTTCAATATTCTCAAAAGCATTCGTCTCTTGCTTTCTCTTAGTGAGATATTTGAGCCTTTCCTTATAATCGATCTTGATCTCTCTTTCCCTTTTAAGGCTATTTTCACGATCCATTAATACAGGCGCTATGTTCTTAATCTTTTTCATGTTGATGTCTATCTCATGGGTATAACGTTCTCGTTGTTCAGATAGAGAATCAATTTCCGTTATTAATGACTCTTTATCCTCACGTGTTGTCATACTGGACTCAAGATCTTCAACCCTCCTTTGAAGGCCTGCTTTTTTCGAAGAAAGGGACTCCTCTAATATGTGACTTTCATCTATCTGAGCCTTCAATGTTGGTATCTCATTTTCGATTTTCCTCATCACTTGCCTAACCTCTGCAACATACTCTTCAATATTCGCCTCATCGCCTTGTAAACTCGGAAATTCTTCGATGTTGATAGATTCCGGCATCTTTCCGCTGAGCATATCTCTTGTGGTAGTCATCACCTCAATTTCTTCTTCCAATCTACTAAGTCTTAACTTATGGGAATTAATCTCTTGCTCAATTTCTTTCTTTTTGGCCAATGCCTGCTGATCTCTATCTTCTAACTTTTTCAGCTCTTCCGTTGCTTTGTGAATATCCATAGTCAGGTGTGTGATTTTGGATCTTTTCTCTTTTATATCCGCCTGCTTCTTTTCTAAATTCTTTTGAATATCCAGCAATCTGTTATATTTATCTTCAATGGGTTGTCTTTCACGTTGAATTTGAGTGAGTCTATCTCTGAATTCAGCTATTCTGGGTTCTATTTCGCTAATCGCACTTTTCTTTTCGTCAAGATGTTTTTGTACTTCTTCAATCCTGTAATTAATGTACTCTATTTCCCTATTATTTCTTAATATGTCGGCCTCAAGGATCGCCTTTTTCTTTTTTGCAGACAAAAAAGAACTTAACTTATCTGCATAATTAAGCACCTCTTTATTTCTGAACTCTTTTATTCTATTGTTAGATTTTTTCATCATATCGGTTTAGCCACTAAGGCACAAAGCCACAAAGAAATAATCTGTGTTTTAAACCTTTATTAAAAGATAAGAATCCATCCCCAAGGAAAAGGAAATAGAAAAATTATATCATAATCTTGGTGTCTTAGTGTCTTTGTGGCTCAACTAATGCATTTTATAGTTAAGAGCATAGCTCTTGTTCAAGCCTGGTACTATCAATAAATAATTTTTTCATCCCTGAAACAGCTTGCTCTACCAAGGTATCTGATTCAGTAAGTTTATTCTCGCTATCTTGGACCTTTAGAACCAGTTTATCATATAAGCCAACTTCTTTTTCAAGAGAGGCAATTGAGTTTTTTCTTTCAACATTTTCGGAGGAAAGTGTGTTCAATTCTTCTTCCTTTTCAGACAGTGCTTCCTGCAATCCCTTTACCTTCCGACTGCTTGTTAGGGCTTCTTTCTCCATTTTTTCAATATCAGTTTTCAAAGAATTTCTCTTGTCTCCAAGTTCAGTAATTTCTTCAATTAATGAACATTTCTTTTCAAGAAGCGTTATTTCATCTTTTAGCCCAGCAAGCACTTTTTGCCTTTCAGCCAAGAGGCCTTTAGTATGATCGCGCTTGCTTACACGCTTTGCGAAGTCTAAAGAAATATCATTTAATTTTCCCTCACTCTGTTCTTTATCAATAGAGGTTTTTGACAGCATTTCTGATATCTCTTCTGACAACCTGGTTTTTTCTGTATCACATCTTTCAATGGCAAATAGTAATGCCTCTTGACTTTCTGCTTTGATATCAGCAACCGCATCTATGGTTTGCTGCACGCTCAATTCGATTCCGGCAATATTTTCACTTAAATCACGTTTCTTGGCTGTAAGGTTTTGTAATTCAACCTCTGTCCTTTTTGATTCCTTTTCTAAAGAATTAAGGCTATCGGGCATCTCAGGAATTTTTTTCCGTAATAAAGAAATCCTATCTTGTGCATCTTTTGTCTTTTTCTCAGCTATCAGAAACTCTCTATTTAATGATTTCAGTTGTGCGGAAGCCTTTTCTAATTTGCGATTTTTATCATCTACTTCTGCATTTAATTCAGTAAGTTCTTTGCCTGAGGAAAGGAATTTTTTCTGTAAAATAGCGACTTGGTTATGAATATCCTTTTCCTCTTTTTCTAACATTTTATTGACCTGCCACATATTTTTCCCAATTTTCCTGGAGCTCAGCGAGTTTTTTCTCTATGTTGACCTTTTCCTTATGGGCTTCCTCTGCAACTGATATAGAATTCTTTAACTCCTCCGTCAGGGTATTTACCTCGTCATTGAGTTTAGCAATAACTTCGGCATTCTTCTCACGAATCTCAGCAAGTCCTTCTTCTGTCTTGGTCTTTTCAATAAGAGCTGCTTCAGCCTTTTGCTCTGCATCTTCCTTGCGCTTACGAGCTGTGTCAGCCTCTTCCACCAAACTTTGCATTTTTTGTTTCAGCTCAGCTCTTTCATTCTCAATCCCGCGTATATGATCATCAAGCAACTTAAAAATCTTATCCCATTTTTTTTGTGATTCCCCTAAGAGTGCTTCATTACCATCTCTTTTCTTCTGTACAGTTACTTTAACTTCATCAAGTGCCTTCTGGATATTTTGCAGATAAGAGACCGGCTTGTCCCCTGAAACTGCAGGAATCACATAGCCACTAATAATGATATCAAAATCCTCATCAGCCTTTTCAGCAACATCCTTTAAGCTATCAGCTGTAATTACATCACAGTGTTGAGAGAATATATCTCTTGCGCACTTTGTGGCTTCTGAATCGTAATTTAATATTAGTATTCTTCGTTTTTGTTCCGACATAGAAACCTCTTCGATTTAAAACTGCAGATTTCATTAAGTAGTTAAATAGTTCAATGGTCAATTTGACAACGCCTGAACTGAGGTGCGCAAAATGTCTTTTGACCATTGGTTAATAGTGCAACAGTCATGCCAAAATATGCAGGAATATAGAGATATTATTACTTTTAATTCCAGATAATTAAAGCTTCCTTCTCTAAGCATTATGAACAAATGTGACCCAGAGTCTATTAGGTGTCAGATTCTTAACGCCTGGTCCAATTGAGGTAATTCATTGACCTTTATCGACGAAGGAAATTCAGGCTTTCAAGTCTTATTGGGGTACAGCCTTTTTTTCCTCTCCTCAAAGCTGGCATGGATATTATCTTGAATTTTATCCAGCCTATGAAAAAGCTTGGTCAGCACATCATCGTGAATTAAATCTTGTCCTGATTCCTTACTTCTAAGTGCCACCATTCTGTTTCCTATGCTGTTAACAATCTTTTCCTTCTCTTCTTTTAGTTCATCGATATTGTATGTCAGTACAATCCCCCTAACAGATCCCTTGATAGAAAGACCCAAATTTTCAACTTGATCGACAAAGGCATCTCCAATATGTCGCATTTTGTATCTGAGATCCTTTTCCATCTTTCCCCCTTTCTGAGTTATACAGACCTCGTAAGAATAAGTTTTAATGTAGTTTGAAATCCCTTTAGTTACAAGATATTGCGCAAAAATTGGACACCAGGTCGGTCTTAGTTCAAGGTTCACGGTTTTCGGTTTCCCGATGAACTCGGGATTCAGGGCTAATTCCTTCGCGTTTTTCCCTTTGTTATTGATTTCATAAGATTAATAAGATGAGATCATCAACCGCTGAACCTCTGAACAGTAAACCTGTTTAGTTACGTTTGTTTTTGTTTTTTTCTGCTTGTTACTTGGTCCCAATATTCATCGGGCATATCCTTGGCAAGCTTCATTGCGCCATTTGCGCCTGCATACAGAGGTTCTTCCACCTTTGTGGCCTTTCCGTACCCGAGGGCTTTCTTCATATATTTCTCGATCTCCCTTTGCAGTCCCACTATCTGGCTTCCTCCCCCGGCCAGAATAACGTTTCGCTTTAACCCCCTCTGAAATTCGGGATCAAAGGAAGCAACAAGCTTCCTTACCCCCTCTACTATCTCAGGAACAATAGACCTGCACGCCTCCCTGAGTTCTTCAGTCACATCATGGTTTACAGGTTTGCCGCGGACAGGAAGCTCTATGAAAACGCTCTCCCCTTGTGCCGAGACAAAGGCATTTTCCTCTTTGAACCTCTTAACCATAGCCACCGTGAAGTTGGCATCTTTGTGTTTCTTCCTGATAAGATCAAGGAAAACCTGGTCAATATGATCACCGGCCTTTAGTGTGGTTATCTGATCCTCTTCGGTTGGTATTGTTCCTGCCATCCTGCACAGGTCAACAGTGCCTGCTCCAATGTCTATGATGAGAGCGCTTGAATAGAGATTCAGGCCATAAGCAACAGCAAATGGCTCAGATACTATCATGGAATCATTAAGCACCCCATCTGCTATTGTAAGCAAGGTTTTCTTATTCTTTATACTGGCCATAGCGGGGGCGCCGATTACGCCTCTTATTATCAGGTCTTCCGGTTCTTCTTCAGTTACAAGGCCAACAAGGTGTTCAAGAAGATTTCTTGCAATACTCTTGGCCTTTTCATACTCTTTAGGGTTTATTTCAAGAGACTCGGAATACTTGAGCTTACCTTTGTCAAAAGGTCTGTACAGGTCAAGAGCCAGCCGGTTCCTGAGGGCTTCATCACCAAAGACGATATCCCTTTTTCCAAACATCCTCATTGAGACCGCATCTTTGGGGAATCCCACATAGCTAGAAACAAATGTCCTTACTCCATTGTCAGCAGCTATGACACTTCGCGAAGTTCCGAGGTCAATTCCGACATGTAAAATCTTTGTATATGCCATATCTTTCACCTATTTGTAATTGACAGCGTCATCTGTTTAACAAATTTCTCAACCGTTTGTTTTCTTCAACAATTAGGCTCAAAATTTCTTTTCTTTCCTTATCCAACTCTTGTTTCTTTTCTTGATAATCTCCTTCAGGAATCCTTACACCGTGTTTTTCTAAAAAGGCCAATCTTTCCTCAAGCCTTTTTATTGTCTCTTCAATACCCTTAATCTTCTCATCAACATAGGCCTTCTTCCCGAAGATCGTGCGAGTTACGTGCGTTATATCCTCGAAAGGTTTGCATGCGTTCCTGGTCACAGTTTCGGTGATTTTTTGGACCCCGTCTATTATGGCGGTACTGCTCCTGCTTATGATGCTCCATGAAACAAGACCCATGTATTCAAGGGTTGCATGGAAACGCTTTATCGCCTCATAGAAGGTATCCGACTCGTTTTTTTTAGAGTTCATTGATCTTGCCATATTCATCCTCCTTACTTTCCATGCTGGATGACTTGTTGGTTCTTTGCCCACATTCTCAAACAGCAATTCCTGTGAATCTTCCTATTGCCTGCCTTGTCTTTTTTTGCGTCTCCATCCAAGGCCCCATCCTCTACCCCGTCCTTTTGCCGGTTCAATGGCCTTTCTGCCAGCCGGTTGAAATTGCAGGCCCCCTTTTCGCCAGCCATAGATATTGTTTGCAATATCACTATCCATTGCAATTTCTAAATTGTCACATCTTATTATCAATGTGGGCTTCTTTTGGTGTATGTCAATGATTGTTCCAGGTTTTATTCCAAGATTTAACAGTTTGTGAAGCCTGTCATGTGACCCTGGCTTGATATAAGCAATCTTTATCTTTTCCCCAATTTCCATATCTGTTATACAATCTACTTGTCTATCAATACTTCTCTTTCCTTCAATACAACAAGCTCCCTCTGGAATTTTATTTCCGTGCGGGCATTCTGTTGGATGTCCCAATAAAACACAGATGCTTTCCTCAACCTCCGGAATAACGGCGTGTTCAAACTCGCATACTGCCCTGTCAGCCTTATCACCCTTTATGTTTAATACATGTTCAAGCAAGACCTCCCCAAGCCTTTTTCGCCTTATTAAGCCCCTTGCGGATTCTTTTCCTTTACCGGTCATATAGATATGGCTATCATTAAAGGCTATAAGCTCCTTCTTTTGCATACTTTCCAGGATATTATCTTCAATTTTGGCATGGCAGATTTGACGAATCTCTTCTTTTGTGTTTTTATCCTGTTCCTCGCACATCCAGATGGCTTCCAGAACTTCTTCAAATATCTTATTCAATCTCAGACTCTCCCTTAATAAGATGGATCATATTATTCCTGATTTTTGTAAAAACAGGAGAAAACGGTTGACCAAAGCGCCAATTAAAATGGCATAGATCAGCACAAAACTACAAATACCTACTGCTACTTTGGTCCCTCTTTCCTTTACTATTACCAGAATTGCATTTATGCACGGCATAAGAAAGGTGATCAGCAAAAGGTTCACAATTACCTGGATATTGTTAAATATCCCTCTTTCTACAAATTGTGTTAGCACTGCAACACCCGCTTCTCTTCTGATAATTGACATCAAAAATACGTTAACACTCTCCTTTGGAAGGCCGACAAAGCCCGAAAGAATTGGTTTTGTCAAATTCTCGATTACAGTAAGCCCCCCTATTTCATCGAGAAAGAATACAATAAATGTTGCCAGTAAAAATATAGGTATTGCTTCGCCTAAAAAAAGATATGTTCTTCTTATGGAATTAATAAAAATGCTTTTTATCCGTGGTATCCGTAAGGGTACCATTTCCATAATGAAATCTGACTGCTTTCCAGGAAAAACCTTGTTTGTAAGATATCCGATTAATACTATCTGCGATGCTATAAACCCAAATATAAAAAAAGAGGACCATAAAGGCATATCAGCCAGAAGTACCAGCATTACACTTAATAACGGAGCACAGGGGATACCAAGAATTAGCAAAAATGTAGCTATATTGCGTTCTTTTGTTGTATCGAGAACCCTTGTAGTTAAAATTGCCATAGTAATACAGGAAAAACCCATCATAAGTGGCAATATTCCCTTTCCGCTCATACCCATTTTCCTAAAAACATTACTTAAAATTATGGCCAACCTCGGCATATAACCGCTACTTTCAAGTATTCCATAGAAAAAATAAAATGTGAGCAAAACAGGCATAACAATACCTATAGCAAGCCCTAATCCAACACTTAAAAGGCCAAATTCACCCACTATGGCCCTCGAAAAGATTTCATACGGAACAAATTTACATAGTTTTTCTCCATAAGGGATGATTATTTCCCCAAAAAGATCCCCTTCTATTAACCCAACAAGATACTCTGCCCCAAATCTGCCAACAAATAAAAACATTAAGACTATGATAATTATAGCTATAGGAATCCCTGTTAAAGGATTTCTGCTCCAGATTCCCAATTTATCCATAAATGGTATTTTTGGGGTTGGTCTTACGCGAACAACCTCGTTGTATACCCTTTCAGCCTCCTCTATGTAGAGATTTACGAGTAATATATCAATTTCTTTTGTTGTATGTTTTTTTGTCTGTGCTGCAAGATTCTCCATCTCGGAAAATGTATTTGAATCACATTTCTTCCTCAAATATTCCCAACTTAATTTATCATCTGTGAGTAATGATAACAGTATACCCCTTGAGATCGTGCGATTTCCAAGAATTACGTTCCCCAGTTTTAAATAATTCTTGATAAACTCCGGGTACTTTACTGTCGATTCCGGTATCTTTATCCTATCCAGTTTCTTCTTTAATGATGAAATACCACCGCCTTCGATTGCCACAGAGGTGTTTATCTCTATATCGAGCATCTGAGATAGTTTTTCTGCATCGATATCAATGTTTCTTGCTATAGCCTCATCCATCATATTGATATTCAATATAATGGGCAGCCCGTATTCTATGTAGTGGAAGTATAATGAGAGTGATCTTTTTAGATTTTTGGCATCTGCCACAAAGATAATATTCTGAGTTTTTGAATCCAGGATAATCTGTTTAGAAATCAATTCATCTTCATTCTCTGCATAAATTGTGTTTGAGCCGGGTGTATCTATTAGAAGACGGCCGTTGCCTCCTTCAAAGATAGGGCTTAAAGAGGTTGATACAGTTGTTCCCGGGTAATTACCTTCTTTTATATTTTTATGACATAATTTATTGAAAATGGTTGATTTGCCGGTATTAACATTTCCAATTAAAATATAATTTGATTCAGAATTATCTGAAAAATCCTCCGCTCTTAATTCCATAATATCCCTTGATTATACTTTTGCCTAATCTGCTTCGGTCATTGCATTTATCAAGGCCCCTTTGGCAGTTGTGTTAAGGGGGTCTTCAGCGAGACGCACGCCAGAGATCTCCAGGGGGAGATTCACGTTCTTGAGCATTTCCTCAAATTTCTCCTTGCATCCTTTTGGCATGGCTGTGCCCCCGCTCAAAACAATCGGGATTGAAGTTGAGATCTTGGGGATCTTGTCTGTCGAAGAAAATACCCGCTGGAGACTTTCGAGAAGCTTAAACATAAGTTCATCATAAAAAATGTGCAAGGCTGTGATTACACGATCTTTAGGTACACTCGAAAGATCAAGCTCCTCCTCTTTTATGGTTTTTACCTTTGTGGCAGGTTCTCCAACAGCTTTTCCCACCATTGTATCAATGTAATCTCCGCCCATTTGGATAGAATAGGAGATTACAGGGAAAGACAGATAGGAGAGGCAGACATTGCACATCCCCCCACCCATGCTTATCCCTATGCCTGTAAAATCAGTATCTGAAAGCTCTGATAATACTACTGCCATGCCTTCGTTTATGGATATGGGAGAATACCCTATGCTCCCAAGAGACCTTTTGATCATTGCCTCATGATAAACCAGAGCACCCGGTTCATCAATAGGATCTCCAGGGATTGCAAAACATAACATTTCACCAAAGGTTTTCGGTTTCTGAATAAGGGTATTCACTATAGCCTCGATTACTTTTATGCCCTCATCCTCGTTTGAACTCAAGCCCCCTTCCTTCATGGGCCTTCTTGTATTTAAATTGAACATGTTTGCAAAATTTTGAGCGGAATAGCCGATAATGTAATACTGCTCTTGCCTTTCATAATACTTAATTTCTTTTTCTTTAAGAATCTGCTTGGCAAACTTCACCTTGGGAATCGTGAAGAATGCGTTCAACTCCCGAATTGAGTAGATCTCTCTGGGTTTGTTTTGCGCAACTATTATGTGAGTGGTTCCTATGTCCAGTCCAACCGGCCCTTTTGGCCTCTCTGCATCTTCCCCGATCGGTTTTTTTCTGGCAACCACAGATTTTTGCGAAGCCTCCACTGCCTTTTCAATACGCTCTTCCGCCCTCTCATCACTCGCCGAATTCACTGAGGTATCTCCCTCAATCTCTTTATCTCTTAATTCATCCACCCCTTTTTGCAGACTCTTAAGATCTTTTTCCTCCGCCATTGTTAATTACCTCCCCTTTCTGGTAAAAATGCTACCCCTTCATAAAGGGCACAAGTGTTTACGCTTTTTTTTGTCCATGGTCCCTGAAATTTGAAACTCACAGTTTCTTAATTTGTGCCTGTCGGCCGGATTACTGCCACCATAGGCGTTCGCTTTGCTACGCCTGTCCTTTTAATTAGGACGCAGATTGTCGCAGATCCACGCAGATATTAATAATCTTTATATTCTTAATCCAAAAAATCTTCGTTAATCTGCGTCCAAAATGGTATTTCCTATACTGTAAAAATTATGGCTCTATTGCGGCCTTGGTGATGGCATAACTTAGCAGACCTGCCCCGGCAAAAAGAGCCCCGGTAAGGAGTACGCCACCAGCAACAGCGATTCCCGCTAATATTTTGGCCCCAGTGCCAGCTCCGGTAGCTGCTGCCAAACTGGTCGCCCCCGAGGTAGTCATCCCTGAGGTAGTCATCCCCGAGGTAGTCATCCCCGAGGTAGTCATCCCTGAGGTAGGTATGAGACCTTGAATAGTGTTCAAAATGCTCATGATATTCTCCTTTGTTTTATAAGTGCTATTTCTTGCTCAAAGTGCCTTCCAACTCCTGAATCTTTCGGCTGTGGTCCCTTACTTTCTTACCAATTATCACCACAGCCACAGCTATAGCCAATACAACTATACTCCCGAAAGTCATAGTAACTCACCTCCTTCCAGAGCTTTTTTATTGACAATACGATATTTTAGGGCGGGATAAACATCCCCCCGAACATTACCGGAGGATAGACCCACTTATCAACTGCCGGCATCGTTCGCCTTATAAACGCTTACTGCTCACTCCTTGCTCATAAGGTCTTCCAGTTCTTGAAGTTTTTGAGAATTTTTTTTGACTTTTGCGCCAATTGCGACCACAGCCGCGGTTATAGCCAATACAATTATACCCCCGAAAG
>Ga0307420_1000463_pt1 | contig 18903 bp, 12 predicted proteins | sample SalMarWE160240MG_2_FD_202167 | JGI IMG/M metagenome (GOLD analysis project Ga0307420, IMG submission 202167) | Salt marsh sediment microbial communities from the Plum Island Ecosystem LTER, Massachusetts, United States - WE1602-40 | ecosystem: Environmental > Aquatic > Marine > Intertidal zone >... | reverse complement strand
AGCTCTTCCCTGCCCGAACACCTTACGATGCCTGCTTTTCGGAAGAGAGCCTCAACTGCCGAATCGGAAGATGCCAGCGCCCCGGTGTGTGATGAAGCCGCTCTTATCCCTGCTTCTGTTGTGCCTGCCTTGATAGCCGCTATCCTGCATCCCTTCCTGATAAGGGAGGAAGCATGGTGCAAAAGCTTGTCGGGGTTCTGAATGCTCTCAACATATATCAGCTTTATCAGAGAGCTGACAGCAGGATCAAAAGTGTTATCCCAGTATTCCAGGATCTCTTCAACACCTGTTTGCGCACTGTTACCAACGGAATAGACGCTTGCGAAGTTGACTCCCTTGGGTATTGCCGACTCAAAGATAAAAACCGCCGTAGCACCGGAACCTGATACAAAATCACACCCGTGGCTGTTAAGCTTCGGTACGGGTGTGGTGAATATGCCACTGTACGATTGAGTGATAACACCAATGCAATTGGGCCCTATAAGTGTACCGCCGGCATTGCTTACCAGGTCAGCTATTGATTCTTCAAGTTTTTTGCCCTCCTCACCGGCTTCACTGAATCCGGCTGAAATAATAATGAAAGCCTTTGTGTTTTTTTCCTTAATGAGGACCTTGACCACAGGAAGACAGTACTTTGCCTGTATGGCAATTATTGCAAGATCTGTCTGCGGGATATCCCTGATGTCGCGATAAGATTTCTTACCCTGGACTATATCCTGTTTTAGATTCACAACATAAAGATCCCCCTGGAACTTCCCGTCAATAATATTTTTCAGGATTTTCCCGCCCGGCTTTAAAAGATCTTCTGATCCTCCGACAACGACTATGCTGCCCGGATGTATAAGCTTATCGTTCAACATTTTAGGAGAAACATACCCGGAATTAACAGTAGAGCAATATAATAAAAAAAATGTTACAAAGCAGGAAACAATTCATTTAAGAACTATTTTATAAACCTAAGAAACCAACTTTTATTTGCTGGAAAGAAATAAATTTGACACTGTGTAAGTTAATATGAGAAATTATCAGGTCATTGTACACCGGAAAGTAATGAAGATTTAAAATTGATCTGCGATAAGTTATGATAAAGGTTGCAGCTATTACAGCATGTATTCTCACCTTTCAAATCACAGTGTCAGCTCAAAAAATAACAATTTTTGGGACAATCCGGGATGTTGAAAACGGGGAACATCTTATTGGTGCTACAATATCAGCTCAGGGCAAAAACCTGGGAACTTCTACAAATAATTATGGATTTTATTCACTGACAATCCCAGAAGGCACCTATGATATTTCGTATTCATTTGTAGGTTACAGGACTATTTTACATCATTTAGAGCTTTCGGAAGATACAACAATAGACATTGGATTGGAACCTGAAATAAAGTCTCTTGATGAAGTGATTGTCGAAGCAAAAGATAACAGCAGCGTGTTTATTAACCAGATGGGCATCCATTCTGTTAATTTGAAAACAATTAAACTTACTCCGGCAGCTGCCGGTGAAATTGATCCGGTAAAAAATCTGCAGCTGCTTCCGGGAATTATAACGGTTAATGAGGGCACAACAAATTTGTCTGTCAGGGGAGGATCATTTGATCAAAACCTGTTTTTGCTTGATGATGCCCCGGTCTATAATCCATCTCATGCACTTGGCTTTTTCTCGACTTTCAATCCCGATGCAATAAGCAGCGTAAAGATCTATAAAACAGCATTCCCGGCGCAATACGGAGGAAGGCTTTCATCAATAATTGATATCAGGATGAAAGAGGGAAATAACCAGGCTATTAATGGCAGCGGGGGTGTTGGACTGATTGCCAGCAGATTATCCCTGGAAGGTCCGTTAAAAAAAGACCAGGCTTCATTCATAATTTGCGGACGATACAGTTATGCCGGATTGATAGCAAATGCATTTGGATTACTAGGACAAGCCCTCAGAATCGGGAGTCTTATGGATTTTAATGCTAATAACGAAATTAATTTCTACGATCTGAATGCAAAAGTCAATTACAAAATAAAGAACAATCACTTTTACCTGTCAGCATATTCGGGGCACGATCATTTTTATTATTACTCAATTGATAATAATGCAAGCATGGAATGGGGAAACCGGACGGGAACTGCAAGATGGAACCATGTGTTCAATTCCAGACTTTTTTCAAATACGATGGTTGTGTACAGTAAATATGATTACTCATATATTCTCAAAGACGATGCAAGGCATTTTAAATGGTCATCAAATCTCCAGGAACTGGATATTAAGTCAGATTTTGACTATTTTCTTAATCCTTCAAATCATCTCCAGTTCGGCATCTCACTTGAGAAACATAACTACTTTCCCGGAAAAATAGAACCTCGTGATTCGACGTCACTGACCAAACCTTTTGATCTGGACAGCCAGAAATCCATTGAAAGCTCCCTTTACATTTCAAACACCCAGAAAATCGGTGACAAACTGAGTATCAACTACGGATTAAGATATTCGATGTTCTTTCTTCTTGGAGAAAGTATGGTTTATTCTTATTCGCCTGATATGGAAGTTATTGATTCGACTCATTTCGGGAATGGTGAATTGATCAAGTTTTACAGCGGTTTAGAACCCAGGCTCGATTTAAGATATCTGATCAATGAAAATAACTCTCTGAAGTTTTCGTACACTTATGTAAATCAATATCAACATCTTATCTGTAATTCAACAGTAGGACTCCCCACAGATGTCTGGCTCCCCGCTAACAAAACCATAAAACCACAGTTTTCAAACCAGCTCTCTGCCGGATTTTATAAATCCTTACCGGGAAATAAGTATGAGTTATATACCGAGCTGTACTTCAGGAGAACAGGCAATATAATCGACTACCGGGATAATGCTGACCTGTTTCTAAATCCGCGTATAGAAACTCAGATATTGAAAGGGAAAGGGCAGTCATACGGTGCTGAGTTTTACGTTGAAAAGAAATCCGGAAAACTGACCGGCTGGATCAGTTATACTTTATCACAGACGACAAAACAGATAAACGGGATCAACAATAACGAACCATACCCTGCAACTTATGACAAGAGGCATAATCTGTCGGTAGTATTGCTTTATAAATTATCCAATGCATGGGATATAGGTTCAACTTTTAAGTTCACATCAGGGGGCTACATAACCATACCTGAAGGAACATTCCACTATTATGGAGTAGCCTTTAACTATTATACCAGCCGCAATGGCTTCAAGCTCCCACCGTATCATCGGCTGGATGTTTCATTCACTTACAAAAATCCAAAGAAACAGCTTAAACCATGGAAACCGGAATGGAATTTCGGCATTTATAACATTTATGATCGCAAGAATATTTTTTCTCTATTTATAAAAATGATTGATGTCAATTTCAGTGCTTTCGAAGCATATAAGATGTACCTCTACGGAATAACACCCTATTTATCATACAATTTCAGATTTTAGATGAAAAAAACAATAGCTATATATCTCTTTATGTTTTTCCTGTCAGGCTGTGTCGAAGAATTTGATCTTGATCTTGATCAGGCAGAACCAAGACTGGTAGTTGAGGGATTGATAACAAATCAGCCGGGACCGTACTACATCCGCCTGACAGAGAGTCATACCGGAGGATTAATTAAAACTGATCATTCACCAACTGGTGTTGACAGTGCGAAAGCTGTGATGAATGCTCAGATTATTATTTACGATGATGCAGGACAGATTGATACATTAGTTCCTATTGATGTTGACATAAATGAATATGATTATGACCCTCTTGGGGGATATTACAAGCTAGTGTATGACAATGCCGGAAATATTATTGATACCTTATTTTTAACAGATCCAAGTGAGTTCAGACATGATCGTGGTTTTTATAAAACTCAGCACTTTGTTGGCATTCCTGGGAGGACATACTTTATAACAATTAGATTAAAAGGTAAAGAATACATTGCAAGTGATTATATGCATCCCATTCCTGATATTGATTCACTTGGCTATATGAAGAAAATCCGGGAAAAGGACGGACAGGAGTATTACATCCCTCTCCTTTATTTTTCTGAACCTCAAGGGATTGACAACTTTTACCTGATCCAGCTTGATAATGAAGTATTTAGTCGGGGGTGGCCTGCAGCCTTCTCATGGCGATTCTCAATACTTTCTGATGAGTATCTGCAACCTTATGTAAATGGTTTGAATGTCAGCCTGGGGGAAAATCCCGGAGGTATTGAATATGACTATTACTGGCAAGGAGCGACAATTTATTTGGCATTAAGTTCTCTTTCTAAAAATGCGTACGAATTCTATAGGTCTCTTCTACAACAATTTAAGAATGACGGAGGAGCATATAAACCTTGCCCCGCTTCTCCTCCTACTAACATCAGTAACGGAGGACTTGGATATTTCCGGGCTTCAGCTATAAGCGAATCAGAGGTACAAATTCCTTTTACCTTTAAATAAAATAGCTAAAACAATATAACAGAATCATAAGCAGGGAAAAGAAGAGATTAAGTGCAAATGTCTGCCTTTTATTATCTTTGTAGTCCTATGTCAGGCAACACCATTATAGAGTTACTGATAAAGGATGATTTTTCAAAAAATGATCTTATAAAGCTTCTTCAGTCAGAAGGGAAAGACAAGGTATTGTTATTCAAAAGATCTGCTGAAATCAAAGAAAAATATATAGGGAAAAAGGTATGGTTAAGGGGATTAATCGAGTTTTCAAATATATGCGGTAAAGATTGTATGTACTGTGGCATCAGGAAAAGCAACACAAAACTTGAACGTTATAATTTAACCGATGACGAGATACTTATAGCCGCAAAGTTTGCATATGAGAACCGTTATGCTTCAATTGCTCTTCAGTCGGGAGAGATGGAAAGCGCCTCTTTTACAGACAGAATTGAAAACCTGTTGTATAAGATAAATAAGATTTCAAACGGGGAATTGGGTATCACATTATCTGTTGGTGAACAGGAGCCTGAAATATATAAAAAATGGTTTGACGCTGGAGCTCACCGTTACCTTCTGAGGATTGAAACAACAAATCCTGATCTATACAGGAAAATACACCCTGATAATAAAAAACATAATTTCCAAAGAAGATATGATTGTCTTAAAAGTCTTCAGGACATTGGGTATCAGGCCGGTACTGGAGTAATGATAGGATTGCCATTTCAGACGACAGAAGATCTTGCTAATGACCTATTATTTATGCGTGACTTCGATATCGACATGGTCGGCATGGGGCCATATATTGAACATGTTGATACTCCACTTATAAAATATATTGACAAATTACTCCCTCTTAAGGAGAGGTTTGAACTGACTCTTAAAATGATAGCTCTGCTGAGAATAATGATGAAGGACATAAATATGGTTGCCTCAACGGCACAACAGACCATAGATCCCGAAGGCAGGGAGAAATCAGTAGAAATAGGCGCCAATATCATTATGCCCAATATCACCCCGGGTAAATACCGCGATGATTACAGCCTTTATGCAAATAAACCGGGCACTGATAACAGATACGATGATTCACTGAGCAGTCTCGAAGCAAGGCTCGCTCTTATCGACACAGAGATTGTTTACGGTAAGTGGGGAGATACAAAACATTATGAGAAAAGGCGGAAGGCGGAAGGCGATAGACAGTAATCAGAACGCCATTTTTCTGACCTGAACCTGGTTAAGGGTTTTCAGGTCTCTTTCAAGCAGTTCTCGTTGCTGGTTATCACCAGTTAATTCAAGGATTATCAGTCCGGCCTTTTCTTCGTAAAATACTTCATTTACACCCAGGCGTATACGGATACTGCATCCGTATGATGTCAACAGTTTCTGTACGGATTTTACTACCTCATCATCCCTGGAAACAAGTATCCCTATAATTTCTGCTGCACCCTCCTCATCTTTTCTACCGTTATCCTTCCCGGGAGATTCAAATATCATTTCCCTGATAACTATACCTCCAAGCGGTTCCAGTTCCTTTATAAGATTAGCGGATTCAGCATGATCATCTTTCAGGTGAAGGATCAGGTATGCTTCACGGCTGCACAGGCTATCGGTCACTTCATGAAAACCCAGGCGTGTGGTTATAACACCTGAATGTCTTGACAAGATTGCCTGCGTAAGACCTGCTTCCTTGATCCTGTCGATAATTTTAATTCCTAAGACTTTTATCATAATGATATATTAAAAATAAAGATCCCGTTCCCCTTTTTTGATCCGCTCCAGCTTCTCCCTTGTGTTCTTTTCCACACCCGGGTCCAGCTTAATCAGGTTTTTCTCAATCACTTTCCATCCTTTATCCGCAATTTCATCCGTAGCATAATCGCATATATATTCCGAAAGAGTAAGTATCGCATTAGGTGTACAAAACCTTTTGATAAAACCCGGAACTGAGAACTCCATAAAATGTTCTCCTGTTCTTCCAACCCTGTAACAGGAGGTACAGAATGAAGGAATATAATCATTGTCAAGCAGTTCATTGATAACTTCTGCCAGTGAACGGGCATCATTAATCTTGAATTGTTCGCGGTTCAGGTTTTGTGCCTCATTCTGCGATTCGGAGTAAGACCCAAGTTCCAGCTTGGTACCTCCATCTATCTGTGAGACACCATATTGTATTACTTCCCTTCTTACATCCGGAGCCTCCCTTGCCGTCAGTATCATTCCGGTATATGGCACTGCCAGTCTTAATATGGGCACAAGTTTTTTGAAGTCTTCATCGCTGGTCTGATACTGCCCTTTTATATTCAGGCTCAGAGCATCTTTTATTCTGGGAAATGATATTGTATGAGGTCCTACATTATAGCATGCCTCAAGGTGATTTGTATGACGTACCAGGGCCATAACCTCGAATCGCCAGTCATAGAGTCCGAATAATGCCCCTATGCCCACATCATCGATTCCTGCTTCCTGTGCCCTGTCAAGGGCAGTTATTCTCCATTCATAATTTTTCTTTTTCCCTCCCAGGTGGTACCATTTATATGCTTCGGGGTGATAGGTTTCCTGGAAAACCTGGTAAGTACCTATACCTGCACCACCTACAGTTCTGAATCCCTCTATATCGAGAGGAGCTGCATTGATATTGACCCTTCTTATCTCACCATGTCCTTTTTTAATTCCATATACAAGCTTAACTGTATGAGCAATAAATTCCGCAGAATATTCCGGATGTTCACCGTAAACGAGAATAAGTCGTTTCTGTCCGTTATCCTCAAGAGCTTCAACCTCTTTAATTATCTCTTTATCGCTGAGTGTCTTACGAACGGCATCTTTATTGGAAATTCTGAATCCGCAATACTGGCAATTATTGGTACATTTGTTCCCTATATAAAGAGGTGCAAAAAGGACTATCCTGTTTCCGTAAACCTTCTCTTTCAGATCTCTTGCCCCCTGCTTGATCTCATCAGCAAGATCTGTTCCCATGGAATTGATAAGCACGGCTGTCTCCTGCAGAGTAAGCCTGTTTTTATCGAGTGACCTGGCAATAACATCCCTGACTCTTTGCTTGTCGGGTTTTGTGTTTTTAATAAGATCACAGATCTCTTCAGAATCAATGAATGGCTTCATTCGCTGATCCGGGATCTTCAGTTTTTCCGGTGAAAATCGCATCAGTGTATTAGTGAATATTTATCGCAAAGATAGTCAGAAAAGAGGTTTATAGGAAGTCTCCTGCTCAGTAAATCAGCCCGGCGATCTCTTCTTTCGCATGCATAAGCCTGGCAGAGGTTCAGGTATCTCTTCTGCTTCAGAACCATATTTCTCTCTCCAACCCCAGAGCTGCTTGTATCAATAGTTGCTAACTTAAAGTATCCTTTCTCTGCTTTTCAGAAATTCAGTTACTTTCTTGAATAAATGAGGCTGTATATCAGGGTATGTGAGATTTTCCGGAAGAGTATCCATCAAAATTGTTTCTGCAATTTCCGAATTATCTTCAAGAGTTCCTTGTATTTTAATCTTGGCAAAGAAGAGCCTGCCATAACCTGTATGCCCATCTTTTTCAACTGAATATGTGGCAACACATACGAGATCAAATTCCATGGCTCCTGTCTCTTCAGTTAACTCCCTGCTGGCAGTATTAGAAGGTGTTTCATTTTCTTCGATGTGTCCGCCGGCAATTTCCCATGTAGCACGATCATGATGCCGTACAAACATCCATCTGCCGCCATATCTGGCGACGATCACTGAATAGGTGAACTTGCCGTCCGGAATATAGTCCGGATCAAAAAACTTAACAGTTGTCACTGGTATAAAATATGGCGTTTACAAATACAAGAATACTCATTTTAACTATAAATGAGTATTTTTATCAATAATACCTTGCCGATGATCCTGATATTTATACTGATTATTTTTCTCGAGATCCTTACCATAATGGCTTTAAGGGAACACTATTCCCGTTCAAAGCCGAAATTCTTCATTATACTGGCAGTACATCTGATGCTCAGCATCTGGTTGTGGTTTCTTCTTATAAAGGTCACTGTATATAAAGGTTATTATGATTCTCCGGATAATATCTCGACACGCATGAACCTGACAGGAATGTATTGTGCTGTTGTTTTTCCCAGGGTATTGATATGCTTTCTTCATTTTTCAGGTAAGCTTTTCAGGATAAAAAAAGGAGGTCATCTGCGATGGCTTACGGAAACAGCGATTATTATATCACTTTTCATTTTTACAGTAATAGCGCTTGGAACGCTCGTTGGCAGGTTTAACTTTAAAACAGAAGAGGTGACCATCAGGATCGAAGACCTGGATCCCCGGCTGAAAGGATTAAAAATCGTCCATATTTCAGATCTGCATCTCGCTGGATTTCACCGACATAAGAACCGGTTGCAGGAAGCAATGGATAAAGTCAACAGCCTTCAGCCCGATTTAATAATTAATACCGGTGATTTCATCAGTTACGGCTGGAGGGAATTCGACAGATGTGATACAATACTTGTAAAAGCTAAAAGCAGGTATGGTAATTTTGCTGTAATAGGAAATCACGACAAGGGGACCTATCTGCCCGGGTCAACCGAAGCTGACAAAGAGACTATTTTCCTGAAGCTGAATGAGTTAATTATCAAATCGGGATATAATGTTCTGAATGATGAGCACATTATCCTGAATATAAATGGAGCTGATATAGCGATAATGGGTATCGAGACAAGCGGAAGGTACCCCGGTATTATACATGGTGATGTTGAAAAAACCTATGAAGGCACTGATTCTGCTGATTTTAAGATTTTACTAATACATGATCCAAACCAGTGGAGAGAAGATGTCACAGGGCAAACTGATATTGCCCTTACCCTGGCCGGCCACACACATGGCATGCAGATAGGTATTGTTACAAAAAAAATCAGGTGGAGTCCCTCAAAATATTTTTATCCTGAATGGAACGGGTTGTATTCAGAAGGAAAGCAGTATCTCTATGTTAACAGGGGACTTGGAGTACTGGCCATTCCCTTCAGGATATGGATGCCACCAGAAATAACAATTATAACACTTGAACAAGGATGACGTATAAAATGAGAGCGGGCAGTATTAGCAATACCGCCCGCATTTAATTACCCATATGAACTAAATAACCCAACTACCTATGCGAAAAAAAATATTTACTGTGAATCATGCATACAAGAAAAAGAATTAAATATGGGTAATTGTTTCTCTGATAATATGACAATAATAAAGGAGTATTTATTCCCGTAACAATTAAAAATTTATGCATATAGATTATAAGTTAATTTTTTCACGAAGAAGATCGATAGGTATAATCATAAGACCAAATAAGGAGGTGGAAGTAAGAGCCCCTTACGGAGTATCCCTCCGGGCGGTTGAGAAATATATTAGTAAAAAGAAAGACTGGATCAAAAAAAATATTGAAAGACATTCTGAGATCATACAGTTAAACGCAGGTAAAAAATATATCAACGGGGAAAAGTATCTCTTTCTGGGCCGGGAACTGACATTACGCATAAAAAATGCATTATTTCCATCTGTAAATCAAATTGACACTATTTTAGAAGTAACCACAGATGGTAAAAAGGGAATAGTAAAAATGCTTATCGGCAGGTGGTACATAAAAAAAGCTGAAGAGATTTTTTCTGCCAGGTTAAAGGAGATACTCATTAAGTATAAAGAACATGATTTTTCTCCTTCACAGTTAGTAGTCAGATCACTCAGGAGTCGCTGGGGAAGCTGCACTTCCAAAGGAAAGATCACAATCAATACTGAGCTTGTGAAACTCGATGAACGTTTTATTGAATATGTGATAATTCATGAATTATGCCATCTCAAATACCATAATCACGGTAAAGATTTCTACCGTCTTCTTGAAAAATTATCTCCTGATTATAAGACAATAAGAAAGGAAATGAGAAAATATTCAATTAGTTAAAAAAAACTAATCCCTGATACAACGGACTGATAATCCCGCACCTTTTGATACATTATGCTTATGCAGATAGTTATCTTCATAACTCAGATAACGGCAGGAAGCCCAGGGTGAATCATTATCGGACGGATCACCAGTGTCTGTGCTTGTAGAACTCCACCAGAAAGCTTCAGCCCCGGACTTCTGAAATGAACCGTCATAGTCACGGAAACCTGTCGCAATACCGTTAAAACCTGTTTCACCTGAACCATTACCTCCATCTTTCCATCCGTCAGTACTTTTAAGTTTCTTCCCTGCATTGCTTATACCCAGATAATTTCTTATTTTATCCAGGTCTTCATCAGCCGGGATCTTCCATCCTTCCGGGGCAAGCCCCCTGGGATCATTAACTGCAAACCAGTTATACAACTTACCATTACCTTTATTTGAAGCATCGGAATCATAATAACACCATACTGGTTTCTTTTCCCATTTTGCATTTTCCCATTCGTCGACAGCTTTCGCTTCAGGAATTATATCCCCGTTACGGAAGACACTCACATCCAGATTTTCGGCCATCCATTCCTGGCTTCCTATTTTTACTGCTTTATAAGTCTTCGTATTCTGGATACTGTTACCCGTTGATACTGATGAAGTGTTTCCTGAAGCGTTGGATGAAGTGTTTGATGAAGCGCTTCCTGTGACCTTCACAAATTCCACCCTTCGGTTTTCTGCTTTACCTTCGGGGGTATCATTAGTATTAACAGGTTTACTTTCCCCAAATCCTTTTGATGTTAGTCTTTCAGCTTTGATCCCCATTGAGACAAGTTGTTTTCGTACTGCCTCTGCCCTCTCTTCCGAAAGTTTCTGGTTAAGGTCTGTATCGCCATCACTGTCAGTATGACCTTCAATGCAAACAGATATCTCCGGATGATCGCTGAACATTTTATAGATCTCGTTCAGTACACCCATCGATTCCTGACGAAGCGTTGCTTTGCCGACATCGAATCGAATACCATTGGATACAATTTTGCCATCCTGCAGGAAGCGGTCATAGTATTTAACTCCTCCTTCAGCGAGCCTGATGTTTTTTATGTAGGTCCTGTTGTTGTCGTTGGCATGGTATGAATGAAGTGATATGCCAGTCGGATTAAATTCGAGATGCGGAATGTTTATGAGCCTGGTATCATCAATATAAGCTTTAAATTTGCCACTCGTGTGGGCAATGGAGATGTGTGCCCATCTTTTAGCAATATTCTTTCCTCCCGGTAACGTGCTGCTGGCTTGCCCCATAGTCATATTATTAACCCCGATGCTAAGGTTATTAACTCCTCTTGGGACCTGCTGGTTTTTACGGTCGTAAAAATAAACACTAAAGGTATTTGAAGGTAGATAAAGGTCAAATTCTACGGTAAATACTTCAGGCAAATAATCAATATTCGGGTTTTTCAGGTATGGCACAATAGTCGGCGACCCTCCCCTGAACATTATTATCATTTCGCCTCCGAATTCGGCATTCTCGACGGTTCCGTTAACCAGATCCCATCGTGATGGAAACTCCCCGTTTTCCTCAAATATGAGGTTGTCCTCAAAAATGATTTTGTCTCCCGGGACAAAATCATATTTTGACCATTTCAGTTCAACAACGGCTGCCTGTTTTCCCGAACCTGCAGGGGCGCCAGTCTGTTTTGCATCTGTTGCCTGTACCTGTTCCTGTGCTTGTTCCTGGTCTGCCTGCTTTCCCTCCTTATCACTCTCTGCATTCTTATCTTTCTTGAAAAGATTTCCAATACCTTCTTCCAGATTATCAAGTCCTTTGTCAACATTCTTTTCCACCTTTTTTTTCAGAGGATTCTTTATCTGTGCAGAAGCAACATCAACCTGACTGAATATCAGTCCGGCCATCATTAATAAAATAACAAGTTTCTTCATTAGTTCATTATTTAGTTACCAAATCAGATCGATTTAAAGTGAAAAGCCGCAAGTAAAACGTAACTACTTTTAACCGACAAAATAATATAGTGAGTATAAAAATACTTTTATAAATAAATAAATCCAAAGTAAAAAAGAGATTTCTTCTGATTTCATGTATCTGAGTAATTATAATATCTCATATCCCTGTTTCCTTGCCGGGATTTCAATATTCCTGAAACCAGCCTCCTCAAGTTTTACAGCATATTTTTGCTGGGTTTCATATTCGCCATGAACAAGAAATGTCTTTTCAATGGCGCTTTTCTCCTGGCAGCTTAGAAATTCTATCATTTCTTCATAATCTGCATGTCCTGAAAACGATTCAATTTTCCTAACCTCTGCTTTTACCGGATATACTGTTCCATGTATTGAAACCTCCTTATCTCCCCTTAGTATCCTGGCCCCCAATGTTGTCGGAGCACAATATCCGACAGCCAGGATTGTATTTTTCGGATTTGATATATTATTTGCGAGGTGATGCTTTATCCGTCCTGCTTCCATCATTCCCGATGCAGAAATAATCACACATGGTTTTTTGTGATCATTCAGTTTTTTTGAATCCTCCGCCTTTGTAATATAAAAGAGGCTGTTAAATCCGAAAGGATCGGGATCATTTTCCAGTACATTTCTGAATTCCTCGTTGAAGCATTCTTTATGCACTCTGAATACAGTAGTAGCATTGACTGCAAGAGGAGAATCAACGTAAATATCTATTCTGGGCAGTTTCCCTTCGTTAAAAAAGTTGTTAAGTGCATATACAATCTCCTGTGTCCTTCCTACGCTGAAGGCCGGGATAATCAGCTTACCTCCTTTATCCACACAGGTGTTGAGGAGTATCTTAAGCAGCTCTTCATCCGGATCTCCGAAATCGCGATGCAGGCGGTCACCATAAGTCGATTCTGTAATAAGCACATCAGCCTGGGGAAAGGGCGCCGGTTTGGCAAGTATCCTGCTGTTGGGTCTGCCAATATCTCCTGTATAGGCGATCCTTTTTATCTGTCCTTTTTCAATGATCTGCAGATTTGCCACAGCGCTGCCAAGCATGTGCCCTGCACTGGTAAATCTAACCTTGATATTCTCATCTATCCTGAAATTCATTTCACGTGGGATACCAATGAAGTGATCCATACAGGCAGCAGCATCTTTTTGTGTATAGATTGGAGCAACGAGAGGAAGACCCTTTTTTGCCCTTCGCTTGTTGAAAGTCTGGGTATCATGTTCCTGTATAAAACCCGAATCGGAAAGCATTATGGAACAGAGATCGCGTGTGGCATTTGTACAAACCACAGATCCACGAAAACCGTGTTTGAACATATAAGGAATAAGTCCCGAATGATCGATATGGGCATGTGTAAGGATTATGTGATCGATTGTTTCAGGTTCAAAACCAAGATCCCTGTTCATTCCGTCGGTCTCCAGACCTTTACCCTGGAACATACCGCAATCAAGAAGAAGTCGTTTGCCCAGATCAGTGGTAATCAGGTGTTTACTGCCGGTAACTTCTCTTGAAGCGCCAAGAAATTTAATGTTCATAAAGATAGGTTTTGCCTAAAGATAGTGATTTTATCTGAGGTTGAAGGGGATTGAATCCAACAGGATCCCCTCATGGGAGGGGAAAGGGGTAGGTCTCTTTAAAGGTTGAAGAAGTTAAAGACATTCAGACAATCAAATCCTCACTCCAATGATGGTTATATCGTCGATCTGTGCCAGTGAGCCCTGCCATTCAGCCAGCTCTGTTTCAAGGATATTCCGTTGTTCAACCATCGGACGGTAATAGATATCGGTGAGGAGTCTCTTCAGATTTGCTTTCTTGTATTTTGCTCCATCCGGACCGCCAAACTGATCGGCATATCCGTCGGAGAATATATAAATCGTATCTCCTTTATTAACGTTAATTATATAATTGGTGAATGGCACAGCATCGCCGTAATGGATACCTATCGGCATCCTGTCGGCCTTATATTCTTTAAACTCTCCATTTTGAAAGATGAAAAGCGGATTATAAGCCCCTGCATATTCCAGTGTTTTTCTGTTCTTGTTAAGCATGCAGAATGCAATATCCATTCCATCGGCTGCTTCGCCCTCTTTACCTGTCTGATGAAGTGATTCCATTATCTTTTTCCGCAGAAGGTTCAGCACCTTATTTGCCTGCAGGGACTGGCTATTTGAAATAATTTCGTTAAGTGTTGATATACCCAGGGTGCTCATAAAAGCTCCCGGCACACCATGGCCGGTACAATCGCCAACCGTAAAGAAAACTGATTTCTCATCTTCACTTATCCAGTAAAAATCCCCGCTTACAATATCCCTGGGCTTGAAAAAGACAAAATAATCAGTAAAGGCATTTCTGAATATTTCTTCCATGGGAAGCATTGCAAGCTGTATCCTGCTTGCATATTCTATACTTGAGGTGATCTCCTCTTTCTGTGCCTCTATTTCAGCTGTTCGCTCCCTGACCTTTTCTTCAAGGATACGATTCTTATGATGAAGCTGTTTTTCCCTGAACCTGACTACCACTATGATCAGGGATAAAAGCACTATACCTGAAAGGATATAGAAGAATGCTGTCTCAGTAAAGGGAGCCTTGATTGTGAAATCAACAGATACCGGTTCACCTATGTTTCCCCACAGATCCTTTGCCCGCACCTGCAGGGTATAGTCACCCGCTTTAGTAATCGTCTTCTCATAATGGGTTAAGACCGACCAGGATGACCATGATGACATCTGCTTGTTGATAAAATATTGATATTGAGTAGTATTTGTTTTAAGATATCCGGGTGCAATAATATCAAAGACAATCACATCATCACCTCTCTGGAACTTAATGTCGGAAAGATTGAAACTAATTCCTTTTTCGTTCGAAATACTCTTTATAAGGATATTTATTGAGGGAGTTATTTCGGCAGACCTTTTTCTGTCAATTCCGAATAATACGTTATCTCCGCTAATGATCCAGAGATTATCTTTTTCAGATGTAACAGAAACCACTTCATCAAATAGTTTGAGGAGTGCAAGTTCATTAGTTTCAATATCCTTTTGTGTGCCTTTTGATACCCAGTCACCACCATATCTGAACAGTGGAAAATTAGCTAACGGAAGAGTAAGGTCAGTTTGTTGCTCCTTAATATCTGTTACCCGATCACAGGGAATGAATTCATCAGATTCCTCATCAAAGAAATAAATGCCGGTTTCTGAACAGAGGATTACGGAATCGTTTGCCATATCAACCACATAACGCTGGCGAAATTCGTTTTTGACGCTATAGTTGAAGTATTTAACATTTGCCTCTTCCTCATTCATTTCCACCCTGTATGCAATATCATCACCACCCATCCAAAAAGTTTTGCTATTCTCAGCAATTATTGAATAGACAGTATTATAAAACTGAGGATCAATTATGTCAGGAATCCATTTGCCATTCCGGTATGTTACTGAGAAATAACCATCATTGGCAGCAACAAGATACTTATTATCGGAAGGTTCCCATGTAATAGCATTTATATAGCGATTGCCTTCTATGATATTTGCTTTATGATCCTTAATTGCGAAAAGGCCTCTGTTTGTTGCAGCAAGCAGACCTCCCGAAGTGGAAACAAGCTGCCGGCATTTTTCATTCAATCCTTCTACTTTCTTATAGACATAATTAATGGATTTCAGTCTGCTGACAGTTTTACGGGTAATCCTTGTCGCTGATTTAGCCGGAACTGATACCTCCTGTTCTGTTTTTTGCTCAGGTTGTTCTTTGTCTGTTTTTTTCCCAAAGATCCTTGTAAAAATATTTTTCCGGCTGCTCTTCTGCTCCTGTTCTTCAACAATATCTATAGAGGGAGAAGTCTTAACCGGTGTTCTAGTATATATCTGTACTTCATCATAATTCTTCACTTCTGACAAATAATATACTCCTTCGCTGGTCGCCACATATAACTCTTCTCCATGACGTAATGCAGAGGTAAGGTTGCCCATGAGTCCCGGAAAGATGCTGTAGTTTGCGACAGGAAGATGAAGATCCGCCCGCGTTAGTCCGTACTGGTGTGAAAGCCATAATCCCCCTGTTTTATCTTTACCAATCGCATATACTTCATCATCAGGCAGTTGATTCTGATTATTAATAGTAAAGAGTATTTTCCCGGATGATTTTTCAATGACAAGTGCACCGCCGTCGAGGGTTGAAAAGGCATAAGCCGTATCTCCTAAAGTAATACCTTCAGAAAGAATATTATTCTTTAGATAATCTTCATCCTTCACCTCATAGTCATAATATTTTATTCCGTCAAAGAGTGAGAGGTCTCCATTACCGAGTCCGACAAGTACCCGGGAATCATTATATGGCAGGCAGAAAAGGATGTCTACATCTTCAGTAAGATATCCTGTAACTATCAGGAAAAGAGTGTCACTTTCAAGCCTGTAGAGTCCTTTCCCCGCAACATTTATAAAAGTATTTTCCGGTGTTATAAACATCCCTGTAAATGGCTGGTCCTGTTTTGCATTCAGCTGAAGTTCACATATTCCAACATTCAGGTTATACCGGCTGGCCGTTTGTTCACTGTAGAACCATACAAGGGAATCACTGAATACAATTCTTGTTATTACGCCGGCTTTTGATGAATCACCTGATAATGACACATAATCATAAGAACCTGTATGATCCTTTTCAAGGTACCCGTAATTATTGTCCCCGCCGATATATATCTTCCCGTCAAAGGAATTTTTCCGCATTGCATAAGGGATGATCGGGATCCTTATTGTTGACCAGTCCTTACCGTCGAATGACAATATGCCCTTACGAAAAGCAAAAAGCATAATATTATCATTATCCTGGCAGATGGCCCAGCTCTGGTCCTCTGTCTTCCGGCTCTCAGCAAATTGTGTGAGAAGTGGTGATCCCTGTTGTGCAAATCCTTCGTGCAAAACAAACAAAAGGGAGATAAGTGATATATATTTTTTCATAACAGCAATTGACTGAATAACCATTTTTTTGTTACAGAATGTTAAAATTACAAGTTTTTTTTAAATAAGTATTACTACAATATCCATAACGTTGGTCATAGTAGGTCCGGTATAAATATGTCCGCCCGCAGATTTGAAAAAATTAAAAGAATCGAAGTTCGTTAAGTATTTTTCCGGATAGATATATTTTGACTGGGCATCATGTACAGTATCTGAATCTATAACAGCACCTGCCATATTTGTGTTACCGTCATTTCCGTCGGTACCTGCCGACAGGAATGTTATCCCGGGAATATCACCGAGCCGAAGGGCTGCTGTAAGCGCAAGATGCTGGTTTCTGCCGCCTTTGCCTTTACCGGTTACATTTACCGTGAGTTCCCCGCCGAAAAGGAGACATACCGGTTTTTGTATACTATTATCATCCTTATACCTGAATATCATCTCTCTGAACCATGAACAGGCGCCTTCAGGATCTCCGAACAGTTCGTCTGTAAGTATAAAAGTATTATATCCCAGGTTTTCTGCTTCAGATTTTGAGGATTGAAGTGCGGTTTTAATGTCTCCTGCGATCAATGTAACTGCTTTTTCGAAAACCGCGTCACCTGGCTTGGGAGTCTCAGGTCTATCACCTCTGACACCTTCATGAAGATGATTTAATAATCCCGGAGATATTTTACCCGCCAGGTTATACTTATCAACTACATGTAGAGCGTCAGAGAACGTTGAGTTATCAGGCACGGTCGGACCCGATGCAATGGTATCGGTCTTGTTGCCGGTAACATCCGATATCAGCAAAGTGACTGAGGAAGCAGGCCAGATCCTCTTTGCCAGTTGTCCTCCTTTTACTTTCGACAGGTGTTTCCTTACACTGTTCATCTCTGTTATGTCTGCCCCGCAATTTACAAGCAGTTCATTCAGGCGTATTATTTCTTCAGGAGTTGTATTTTCGGGACAGTCGGCCAGCAATGATGAACCTCCTCCTGATAACAAACAGATAACCAGATCATTATCAGAAGCCTTATCAGCTATCTGTAATATTTCCTCTGTGGCTCTGAAGCTGTTCTGATCGGGTACCGGATGACCGGCTTCTGTAACTTTAATATGATCAAGTTTACAATAATGACCATATTTTGTAATTATATGCCCCTCTGTTATCCTCATTCCCGGAGTTTTTTCAACATAATGTCCCATTGCAGCGCCGGCCTTTCCTGCTCCAAGGACGAATATATTGCCGGTTTTCTCAAGGTCAAAACTCAGGTAATCGATCTTCAGTATTGATCCTCTTACTGAAAAGAGGTCTCCGATCAGTTTTCCCGGAAGGACACCTTTTACACCTGCGAGAAAAATATGTTCTGCTTTTTCACTGTTATTCATTTTACCTTTAATTAAAGATCAAAATAGAAAAATATTATGACTCTCGGCAATTAGAAACATTATAAAAATTGACTTTCTTCATTTACCCCGTCCCCAGGGGGAGTGAAGAAAGTCAATTTATCATACTTACAATAAAAGATACTCATTAAAATTTATAATAAAAACAATGAGGATATCCATATAAATATAAAAACTACAATTCCCATAACAAACGTTGAAGATGAGTATACTCTCAGTGTCGTATTAAGGTCGAGTTCAGAAAAATTGG
>Ga0307420_1000462_pt1 | contig 18907 bp, 9 predicted proteins | sample SalMarWE160240MG_2_FD_202167 | JGI IMG/M metagenome (GOLD analysis project Ga0307420, IMG submission 202167) | Salt marsh sediment microbial communities from the Plum Island Ecosystem LTER, Massachusetts, United States - WE1602-40 | ecosystem: Environmental > Aquatic > Marine > Intertidal zone >... | reverse complement strand
GGCAGGTCGCGGTCCAGCCAGCCCACTAATGCCGGGTAAGGAACAATGCTGTATTTGCCCTTTACTTTGTGTTCGCGGCACCACTGGCCGAACTTGCGTACGAAGGAGTCGGGTATTTCTCGGGGCAGCTTTTTCCAGTCCTGTTTGTAGTTATCGGGAAATACTTCTGCGAAGTGAGGGATGCCGAAGTGGGCCAGGTTCACGAGGCAGGTCGAATCATCGATGATGAGGCTGAGCGGAACACGATTCTGCGGATTGAGGATGGTGACATCGCCTGCCTGCTTTGGTCTTTCGCCTTTGTCCTGCGCGATGGCCGGCATTGTTTTCAAAGCAACTTTAGCGCCTGCTGCCGCCACTGCTGCCGTTATCAGGAAATCACGTCGATTCATTTTGTTTTGTGCGGACATATTATGACCTTTCACTTCACCGGACGTTTTTTCGCCGGTGTTGGCTTAACGTTTTTTTGGTTACTACCTTTACCCGGTGCCGTGGGTTTCGGACGTCCTATTACGGCAACCTTAAGGTCTTTCGCGGGTACGAGATGGTGGTATATAAAAGCCTGCTCCATATCGTCGGCCGGTACGGCCGGCCGTACGACCTCCCGCCCCTGGATTACCGCGTGACCTTCCAGGTGCAGGCTGACCGGTTCTTTCATCGGCTTTGGCGGAACCCTCAACATGAGGTTTACCTGGTCTTTGCCCGCGGGCACACGATTGTCCCTTAATGCGAATCCCTTCGGCGCGTCTTTCAATGTCACCGTGATATCACCGGTAAATCCGTCCTTGCGCAGCGGGTACACGGTGATGGGAATACTCGCACCGGCACGGGCATTGATGCTGGAGGGCACAACCCGCAATGCGAAATCGGGCCGAGGCGGGCTGATACGCAGCCGATATCCGTAAGCCTGGCCGCCCTTGGTTTGTGCGTCGCCTATGTGGAGATAATAGGTCCCGTTCGCGGGCAGCGTTATGCTAAGCAGGGAATCCGCATGGTGTGTAGTCAGCCCCGCTCCCTTGTCCTCATGGTCGTCGTTGGTCATCAGGCTATGGCCGTTTGCATCGGTCAGTTTGAGTACGGAATCCAGAGGAGAGTTCAGCCGGCGTGCATAGACTTCCGCAACGAGCTCGTCTCCGGTGCGACCTTCAAAGCAGAACACATCACAGTCCCCCGGCTTATCAATGCGACCGTTGACAATAACAGGAAGCGTGACCTTCTGCGCACCGGCCTGTTTATTATTCGGTTCCTTTTCCAGGCGTTCCGGCAGCGTGTCCACCGCAAAGGGCACGCGGTTGGAAACCATTTCTTTCTTTCGCACCGAGATCGGGAGGATTCCCGGTTCTTTGTCGTTGGCGTCCACAACAAGCTCATTGACGGGCAGATTCCAGCCCTTCATTTCCACAGTTGTTTTAGCACCAATCCTTCCACCCAATGGGAAGATGTTCGTTACAAACGGCAGCTCGCCGACAGCGATGCGGTAAACGAAATCCTCGCGTCCTCGGTAAATGGCATCTTTAATCTCCAGCACGTATTCGCCGTCCCTTGGAATCTCGTAAAAGAGCACTGGGTCGGGATTGAATCGATAGTCGTCGTCGTAGGCAAGCTCATTTCCACTCGCATCGTAAAGCGTCAAAGTTGCCTGAAACCAGCCCGGAACCGCGTCGGCAAGGTAGGGTGTCAATTCCCGGGCGCTGGCCGCCATCACCAGCCGTGTACCCTTGCTTAGCTTGAGCCGAAAACGGTCCACATCGCCCGGCATAATCTGGCCGTTTATTACCAAAGGCAGCTCTGACAGCACCTCCGTACCCTCCGCTTTGTTCTTCGGTTCCTTCTCGGTATATTCGGCCAGTTGACCCACGCAAAAAGTGACCGGATTTGACAAACCCAGCGCCGTCTTCAGCCTCACCTCCCGCTCACAAGGCTCTGCGTCCTCAGCCACCTTGACCCTGAGAATGACGTCTTCAGAAAGCTGTGGATTTTCCCGATTTCGGTTTTTGGGGTTCGCGAGCTTCTCCTTAATCTCGGCCATCTCCTTCTCCAGAGTCTCCAGGTCTATTTCGGTCTCCGGTTCGCCGGCGGTTTCCGTTTCATCAACGCCCTTGCCCTTACCCTTCTTGACGGGTTTCACCTTCTGCTGCAGTTCCTTGAGTTTGTCTCTGAGCAGATTGATTTGCTTTCCGTTCAGCGGTTTGACGTGTTCGATTAAGGTGGCCTGTACCCCTTCTCCTGAAACAACCACATCGGTCACACCGTCCAGAAACCGCCCGGCGAGCGCAACCTCGAAAGTCGTGCCCTGACGTCCGCCTGCCGGATACACATAACCGATAGCCGGACCTCGCCGTGCTCTGGCCCCGGCCGCAATCGCTGCGGCTCCCGTCATTACAGCTAAGGCTGCCGCCACCAACAGAATCGTCTGCCATTGAGATCGTCTCATGCAATTCTCCATCGCTTACATAATTTCTCTCAAACGTCCGCCCATCTTAACGTCATCCGAGGCCGCCGGTGTCACCCGGACGCTAAGGCCCTGGGGATGCGGCAGCTTACCGTCGGGATCAATGCCGAGCAGCTCGTACATACTGGCGATAAGGTCAACAGGGTACACGGGGCGTTCCTTCACCGTTTCCCCTTTCTCATCCGAAGCCCCCACCACACGACCGCCTTTGAAACCGCCACCGGCGACCACGGCGGAGAAAACCTTGCCATAATGACCACGTCCCCCGTTCCAAGGCGCTTCCCACTGGACCTTGGGAGTTCGCCCGAATTCCCCGCTCCACCACACAATCGTGCTCTCCAGAAGGCCCCTGTCCGACAAATCCTGAAGCAGCGTCGCCATCCCACTATCGACTTCCGGCAGTTTTCGACGCATCGCTTGAAAATGCTGCTTGTGAGTGTCCCAGCCTTTGGAGTTGATAGTAACATAAGGCACTCCACGTTCGATGAGCCGCCGGGCCACGAGGCAGGATTGACCAAACGTATTCAGGCCGTATTGCTCTCTCAGCTCCTTTTTTTCCTCCGAAACATCAAACACCTTTCCCGCATCGCCCAGAATCAAATCATACGCCTGTTTTTCACACTGGTCCAATTCCGCCAATTGCGGATTGCCTTTCAGGGTGTTTCCCAGCCTGTTCAGCTTGTGGAGAAACTCACGGCGGTCCTTCTGCCGCTGCTCCGTAATCCCTTTGGCGACCACGCCCTCCACGACGAATGGGATTTTTGCGGGGTCACCGCCTGTGGCGAACGGTTTATAACGCGACCCAAGAAATCCTGCCTCGGAAAACCGGCCCTGCGGAGTGGTCAGCACAATATAAGGCGGTATCAATCCTTTGTATCCGGCGTCGTAGCCCTTGAACAACGAAACCACGGCCCCGACGCTTGGATAGACCTGCCCATCGCCGGGCTTCCTGCCGGTCTGCACTATGTAAGATGCTGTTTCGTGGGAATTCACCCCGTGCGTCATACTGCGAATGATGGAATACTTGTCCGCCTGCTTCGCCAGCATGGGTAGCAGTTCGCCAATTATAATCCCGTCCACATTAGTCTGGATTGGCTTGTTAAGCTGACCGCAATAGGCATTACCCGCATCAGGCTTCGGATCGAAAGTGTCGAGGTGCGCCGGACCGCCCCACATCCAGATTTGGATGACCGACTTGGCTTTGGCTTCTGGCGCCGCCGCTCGCGCACGGGAGCCCAGGCGGTCGGCCAGCAGCAGACCGGCTGCACCGAACAGGCCACGCCGCAGCATCTCACGTCTGGAGATTTGCCTTCCACCAATCCGCAGAACTTTATCAACCTTATTCGCCCCCGGCAATCTGACATCTGAATTGTTTTCCATACTCATATTGTCACCTTATCTTTTATGTTTATTCAATCCGTCTGTCAATGCCGGTAAAGAAACTCCGTACTATTGATTAATGCCCACGCCAGGTCAACCGCAACAACACGCCTGTTACCGCTGTTGGACTTAAAGTATGCCTCCACGACCTTCACCTCTTCATTCGTTGGGAAACGCGAAAGAATCGTCAGGTAGAACCTCGTTGCGATCTGTCGCACATTCCCCTTGCCCTGTATCAGGTTTCGAAGTTTGCGGCCCTTTTCAATCTTGCTCTGGATATGACTCGAGTTCAACATGTGCAGCCGCTGCGCAGTTGTAGGGCCGTTGTTGCGCTCCGATTCCAGACCCGTGTCACGAGGTGAACGACCGAACATTTCCAAAAACGAACTCGTAATGCTGCCGTCCGCCAGCGCAATGGAGCGCTGCTCCGCGGGAATAAACGTAAACGGCTCAGGAATCGCGCTGGAATATTTCTCCGTCGTCCCGGTAATCTGGTTCAAAGCGTCAATCAATACCTCCGCTTCCAGCCGCCGCAATGGATAGTGCGAAAAGTTGGCCGTGCCCTCGGCCTTGTCGGTCCTGGGAATACACGAACGCTGGTACGTACTCGAATTCAGTATCAACCGGTAGATGTGCTTCAGGTCGTAGTTAGCGGAGATCAACTCTTTCTCCAGCAAGGCCAGCAGTTCGGGATTGCTCGGTGGATTGTCGGGCCGAATGTCGTCCGGCTCATGAATAATACCCCGACCCAGCAGCCACGACCAGACGCGGTTCACGATGTTTCGCGTAAACCAGGGATTCTTCGGAGTTATCAGCCAGTCGGCAAAGACTTCTCGCGGGTCTTTGTCGGGTGACAATTTTGCCGCCTTGCTGTCCGGAAAGACCGCCCTCAGGGCCGCGCTTGCTTCGTTCGGGTCGAAGTAAACGATTTCCTCCTTCCATTCCGCTGTGGTCTTGAAGCCGACCTGCGAGAAGAAGCCCGCCATACCCGACAAACGTTCTTTCTTCCAGTTCTCCGCCCGTACACCCATGAACGTCAGCGCCACGACCTGCGCGATGGCCTCCGGCTCCTTGCTTTGCATCGCGCGGTAGAAGTTGACCGGCGGCACACGAAAATTACTGCCGCTCGAGACAAGCAGCTCCCGCACAAAACGGTCATAAGGCACATTCTTCTTAATGCTGGTCCGTATCCAGCGGTGATAAGCCTGCACCGCATTGGGCCATAAATTGATGGGGAACTCTGCCTTGACCCGAAGCAGGTCGCCCCACTTCATCGCCCAGTAGTCCGCAAACTCATCGCGTTGAAGCAGATGGTCAATGAGGGTGCTTCGTTTGTTCGGGTCATTGTCTAAAATGAACGTTCTCGCTTCCTGCGCAGTTGGCAGCGTGCCAATCACGTCGAGATAGACCCGGCGGACAAAGACGGCATCTGAGCAGTTATTTGCGGATTTAATGCCTAACTGCTCCAACCTGGCGAAGACCAGTTTGTCGATTTTGCTCTGCGGCGTCGGGACGGTACTGCTTTCAAAAGGGCTCGGCACCGCAGCTCCGGCAAGAATGCCCATCAAAACGACCGCCGAAATCAGTGATTTCTTCATTATTTTTCGCAGCTCCGAATATGCGTCAGGACGAACGAACTTAACATAGTTTACTCCATTATAAGACGTTTTGCAGGATTTATATATTGCATTAACTCCTAAGCGTGGCCAGGACTGTTACTTTCAGGAAGCCGCATCGGTTCATTGTTTTTTGTGCGGACATTTTATGACCTCCTTACCTGTTATGTCCGACTTTAATATACCGCCCTATTCGTGGAAGGTCAAGACCTTAAAAGTCTGTCGGATGTACTTTTCATTCTTCATTATAGCGAGCGATGAGCACCGGGCCGGGTAGTAATACTTCGATGCCATGGTGCTCGGTTTCTGATAACAGGGTAATCTGGTTTTTACCCGGCTTAAGATGTTTGGGATCGATATCGGTTACTGTAAAGACCACATCGTGTACAGCCCTGCGGGAAGTAATTGAATATGGGTGGCCATTAATCTTGAAGGGTTCCTTGACGCTGCCTTCACCGCCATCCCAGATTTTTATCATAAGCCGGACACACTGGAGCGAAGAGATGTCTTTGGGCAGCTCAATAACGGCCTTATTTCCCTTTGAGTCACGCGACCAGAACGAGGTGGGCATTGAAGAGCATTTATACATTACGACGCGGTTTCGTTTTGCGGGAAAAGTAAGGTCGTCAAGTGTGTCAGTAACATAATGGAATCCCCCTTTTAGATGTACGACCGCGCAAATCGCCATAGGTGCGGGTTGTGAAGGGGTCATGGATGTGTCCCATTTGAGGACAAAAGGCGGCTTCGAGGCTGCGCCGATATGGTTTTGGTATTGTTTTTTTTGGGTGAATCCGTGCCAGTCGTTTTCACGTCCATCGCCATTGTCGTCAAAGCCGAGGTATCGTCCGAAATAGTCAACGGAAACGATTGATTGTTCGAATTTTTTAGGGTAGTAAATCGAGACTTCGGTAGTATCCTGAAGAACACCGCCTGGATTGGACAGTTTTGGATTTGCCGAGAATTCTTTCAGGCCGGCCTGGGCCAAGTCGAGGTGGTCGGGATTTAGGAAGCAGCGAACGGCGGCGTTGTCTATGATGAAGTGTCCCCAGAAGGAAGCGCCTCTATCGCAGGCAAACTGAAAGGCATTAGTACCTGTTACCAGATGATGGACTTTCACGGGAATAACAGGATAACTGTAGGTGCAGTGCCCTGCTGCTGCGCCGACTTCGGGGACATTGTAAACTTGCTTCCCGTTGGGCAGGAATCGCTTGTTGGAGGTTCCGGGATGGCCGCCCCACATTTCGAGGTACAGTTGGGCCGCCTTTAGGTTGAAAAGGTCTTCGTTGATTGAGACGAGCATTAGACCGTTGGCTTTTGCCTCGCTTCTTTTTCCGAAGGTTTTGTGCAGGCTTAGCTCCGTATCGTTTACGCGGAGGCGACCTCGGCAATTTGTAATATTTTCATCCCATTGGGCCCAGTATTCTCTGTAGAATTCGCCTGCGGTAGCTATGTTGGCGGAGAAAACGAGGAGAGTACATAAGGCCGCAACAAGAACTTTAATTCGTTTCATAGTTATACTCTTTTTCTCTGCACTAATTTTATTGGTGCCGGTTTGCTTTCTACTGTGCCTGAGATTTTATTTGGCTTTAAGGTAGAGAACGGCATCACCCTTGAAAGGAGCTTCGAATTTATTGTCTCCACCGGCTGCCTTTATTGACCCTGTGAACGCGATCTTGCCGTTATCAGGATTGAACCATTCATATTTGTATGTGCCGGCCTTGAGGTTTACCGTGACGGAAGGATTATCCTCGGCAGGATTATAGACCAGATATTCGGCCCCAGGATTTGCGAGGCAGTATTTCGTCGAGGCAAGATTATTGTGTGGCTTCATTGCAGTCAGATTCATTTTTTCGGCGTAGCGGCGTGTGTAGCCTAAGCTGCGGCGGATAGGGTCCCACTTGGAGTCAAAACGATTTCCGAGGACTATTCCATCGTAAGGGTCCATGAAGATTGGATTGTAGCCACGTAGAAAGCTCTTCCATACCCATGCCTGGTTTCCGCCTATTCCCCAGAGGTGGTCGGTGTCGTTTAGAATGACTTTTAGACCATCAGCGGCTGGTGGGTTGTCGCGGTAGCCGCCCTCGGGATTTGGTGAAATCCAATCGGCGGGGCTTTTGAACAATGTCTCATTCTTACCAGCGCGATACTGGAAGGTCATTCCGACCGGATGCTGTTTTGGTTTATTTTTCTCGTATCTTTTTATGTAGCGGATTATATGATATTGCCATTCGGTCGACGGCGGGTGGTTCTCGTTCGATATTTCGTATAGAACGTTGTCGAAGCTGTTGACCGTGTCGATTGCTTTTCTGACGTATGCTTCCTGTAGAGTGGTGACAGCCGGGTTAGTCAAGGTGTGGATTTCGAGCCCCCTGCCGTCTTTGTTCTGGTCTCCGTCAATACCGTTGATGTTATTCTTCGGGTTGAAGGGATGTCCCTCCCAAGCTCCGATTGAGAACTGCATGGCCCATCCTTCAAAGAGCATTACGGAGACATAAATCCCGCGGTCGCCGGCTTCTGATACCCGTTGGCGCAGTCGGTCGAAATAGGCTGCATTGTACTTATTGAGGTCGAATTTTGGTTTGCCGTCCGAGGCCCTGTCGGGACCGGTGCGGGCCCAGGGCTGGGGGGCGGCTGTGTGGAGCTTGTTTTCCCTGTTTGCCTTGGTGTTCCATGTGACCGGCTCCCAGGTCCACATACGTATGAAGTTATGGTTTGATTTCTGCATCCAATTCAGGCAGGCGGTAAAGTCGAATTGCGGCGGCGGGTCTGTCGGGCCGATGTCGACGAGGTTTGACCAGGTGTGTGAGCCGGTCAAATAGATAACCTGGCCGCTTCCATCTGTAAAGTAACGTGGATTGTCGGGGTGGACGCGGAGAGGGCCTTGAAAGTTTCCACGGACATTTGAACAAATGTTGCCGAGTACATATAAGAACAATATACAACTTAGCATCAGTGTTTTTCTGTAAAGTGTGCTTTGATACATAGTAATCCTTCTTACTAAATATATCCAGGAAATCTGTGTATGTTATTTTTTGCCTTCCTTTTTTTGCTTCACGATTTCCTCAGCCAGCTTTTCACGGGCGGCGAGAAATTTGCTTGGTTCTTTTGAAAAGTCCCACCAGTTAGGTGCAACGGTATTGACAATTTTCTCCACGGAGTCTTTACCTTCGAGCTTTTCGAGGATGGCGAAATATTCATAGTCTTCCATGCCGTCCCGGAGGTTCTTTAAGCGCATACTGGCGACAGGGCCATCGATGCCGCAAGGTGTTCCCGGATAAAATAAGAAACCGCCTCCGTTGAAATGTATACCGTAATGTGAGAACGCCGGGTTCAACCATGGCTCTATGACTGTTGTAATTGTCGTCCAGTATAACAGGCCTGTAATATTATATCGCCGGTTAATCCATGTTGGAACGCGGTAAACGGTTAACGGGCGGTCAATGTGCCAGTATGGCGGGTCAAGTCCTTTGACTTTGTCGTATTCGGGATGGTATCGAGGTGCCCTTTGAACCAGAGCGGTATAAGACCAGACCTCGTCGTCGTGTGCAATTTTTTCGTTAATTGTTTTTTCATCAATAAAGCTCCAGAGGGGACACCATATATCCACGGCGGGATCGATATCGGGCCAGCAAGGGTCCTGAGTGTAGGTCTGCTCGACGACGAGACATTTCAATTCGGGGACCGCTTCGTGGACGAGCCGGCCCAGGACGAGGATCTGTTCGTAGTTTTCCCGAAGGTTCGGCTCATCCAACATATATATGTATGCGCGTTTCTCCCAGCCGTTTTTCTTCAGGTAGTCGTAAAACTGACGGTAGTACCGGATGGCTTTTTCCCGGGCGGCCGGCGGAATCCTTTTGTAATCGTCGTTTAGCGTTGAACCGGGCAGTGAAAAGAACGGCGCTCTCGGAATCTCGAAGTCGGTCACGTGGAGCTTATTCATAAAGTCTTTCAGTGCCTTATGTCTCTCTGGAGTGATATTTAAAGAACCGTCACTTTTGACTTCGGGTAGGAAACGGCGCGGGATTGGAGGATTGATGCGATTCTCAGCCATTGCCCGGCAGTAGCGTGTTTCGATTTGCTCAAATTCTTCTGAGTTACGCTTTACATTGAAGTATCGGGTGATGTTGTAGAAACCGCCGAAGTGGTTTTTATGGGTAGGGCCATCCGGGAGAGTGAAATCCCATACGGTGAGGGCCACAGGGATTTGGGCTGAGATATTGCCCGCTGCGGTGACGGTAAGTTTCCCTTCATAAAGGCCGACTGGAACATCTTTAGGAACGTAGACGTCCACCCATACAGGCTGGTTCTGTCCCTTGAAGAGCTCGAAGGGGACGGCATACATTTCATATCCTACTGTAGTGACAGGTTCGCCCCACCTTTCTCTGAACTGACGGCGCGGCTCTATCGGTTTTCCGGTCAGAGGATTTATGAAGGGGACAAGAGGGTCAGGATATAAACCCGGAGGAAGCTGGGCTCTTCGAGTAGACTTTCTTACGCGAACATATTCGGCCCTGAAGAGTTTAATATTGTCCTTGCTGATTTTTGCCCCATTTTCCCCGATGAGGTTGGAAATCTCCACATTCACTACTTTAATGTTTTCTTTTAGAGCAGTAACGACTACCTGGAAGGACTCCACTTCGTTTTTTGCGGATTTAATCTCTGCATTAGCCGCTCCGTATGGTTGCTGGTCCTGGCCTATCCGCTCCATACTGTTTAGTGCGGTCAATCTTAACTCTTCTGCAGAATACAGGGATGAGGTCAGAGCAAACACAATCAGGACCGTGGCGATTTTAGTTTTGTCTTTCATAATTTACCTCCAGCTTATTACAACCCGATAATTTGACAGCGTCCCGGAGCGGCTTTAACGTCTTGTTCCTATTTCTCCGAGGCATCTTTTATACCATTTTTGGAAGAAAACGAAAGTAGAACTTGACGAAGAAACACACAGCCCGAACATCTCTGCGTGATATACTCAAGGCAAATAAGACTCTTGAGAAGCAGACGCCTTGACTGCCCTACCGGCTAATGCTGACTTGCAGCATCTGGCCTTCGGACAGGACCAGCTCTTTCTTGAGTATGATATCCAGGCGTCCATCGTTGAGGGCGTAATCAACTTCGACGGGTTTGCCTGCTGCCGTTATGTTCACTTTTACCCTTCGGAGATTGTCAGGAACGGTAAAGGCAAGGGATTTTAGTCGTAGCCGGCCCCAGCGTATTTCGATTTGTTCGATTTGTGTTTTGCCGTTTCGCTTCTGGGAGAATGTACCCCACCCTTCCGCACCTGTAAAGGCGGCGCGGAAATCTTCGGGGCTTATTCTTGGTGCGAAGCCAAGATGTCCCTTGGGGCCGTTGTATTCGTATCCTGCGAGAGCCGTATAGACGCCCCAACTGGCGAGCGCTCGCGCATAGTGGTCGCCGCACTCCACTTCGTTGTATGGATTGTGCTTAGCCGGGTGGTAGCGCTGCTCGATGCCGTAACAGATGGCAAGGGCCTCATCGAGCATATCTTCCCAGACCATGTGGCCGGCGACCTGGTACTCAATGCCCGTCCAGATTTCGTTTTTGTAGCGAACCCCTTCTGCGATATATGGGGTCTTGGGCCAGGTGCAGGTGAACAGGCCCGGCTCGCCGGGGCTTGCAAACCAGCGTTCGGGTTTGTGGTTGATGTTGTACGGCCCAATGTCGGGCGCCCAGTTGTATTTCCAGACGGACTGAAGCGCCTTGTTGACGTTTTCGGGCGGATAGATGTAGCCAAGCCCGACGTGGTGTGCCCAGCCCTGGCCAAAGAGCTGGTCTGAAAGGCAGCCTTTCTCGTATTGGTCCTTCGGGTACTTTTTCAAATCGACTTCCTGTATAAAGTATTCGCCGTCCCAGAGTCGCTCGATGGTAAGGCGTTTGCCGCTTTCAAAGATTTTTCGACAGCGTTTTGCGAATTCCTCGTCGCCCATATCTTTTGCCATTTCTTCTCCGGCTCGGAGGGCCGCGAGGTAGAGTGAGCCGACAAAGGTGTTGGCGCCTTCAAAATTGATGTCGTACGTGTTGTGCTGACTAATCTCGATAAGGCCGTCACCATTGCCGTCGCGAATGATTGAGAACTCCAGCGCCTTTTTGATGCTGGGCCAGTTGCGCTTCAGGAAGGTATTATCAGCAGACATCAGGTATTCGCGGTAGGCTTTGAGTATGGTGCCGCACTGCCCATCGGCGGCGTAGGCGCGGTTGCTCCGGAAGCCGACCAGACCGCTCTGGCTGTCAAAGCCCTCGCCAAAGTCCTGCATTTCTCTTGCGCTGCGTTCCAGCTCAGGAAAGAGACGAGCGACGGCGTGGGCGTAGTTCCATACATGGGTACAGGTGCCTGCGCAAGAGCCGACGCCCTCCCATGCCCAGAAACGACCGTTCTGCCACCATTGGCATGTCCCTGTTGCCAGGTTACAGACAGTTGAATGAAGTCGGAAGAGCAGCCAGCGAGGCAGTGTGCTGTCCTCGTAAAAAGTTTTGTGCCAGTTGCGGGTATCGCCGGCGAGGCGTTCGTGGTTGTCGAGGACGTAGCGTGCGACTTCGGAAGCGTTTTTGAAGCGGTTGGCGTACTCGTGACCGTGCTCGTGGTTCGGGAAGAACCAGGAAAGGACGAATTTGAATGTCTGCCTGGCACCCGGGGCCAGCTTCACCATGTTAGTGGCCAAGGTGGTACTTCTTCTCTGTGTCACGGGGAAAATAATATTGTTCTGCACGGACAGTTTCTTTTTCAAGGTATCGCTCGCAGATGCGAGAATGTTGGATGCCTCGGAAGACGAGCAGACTTTGCCGTCATAGGCCAGTGCCAGCGAACCGTAATCGGGCAGCTTGTCCACGGGGCCTGCCGGGACTTTTTGCGGTTCGTCGGAAAGCTCAATCTGGTCGATGTTGATGTGTCCCCATCCGCCGGAAGCTTTGTCGACAATCTGAATCTGTGCCTGGCTTCCCTGGAATTCCTCCACATCCCAGAAATACCATTCGAGCTTTTCATTGCTTTTGCCGACCGCGGTTCGCACGACTTTGTCATTGATTATAAGATTGATGCAGGTCTGCTCGATAAGATTACCGCCTCCGATGAGGAATTTGATGAACTTTCTGTTAATTTTAAATGGTGGTGATGTCAATGTGCCGTGAGGGCCGTCACCGCCGAGATACGTGTTCACCAGTCCCTTTCCGAGGAAGCCGCTGACGGGATTCTGTTCCGGCAGTGTGCCGAGGGCAGGCTTTGCACCGAAGGCTTGGCCAGTGGATTTCCAGTCGCCGTAATCAGTTCCCTCAAAATCAGCCAGTATTATTTTGGACCTTGGTGACGGAGCATCTTCCGGCGGCGGCGTCTCTTCAGCCGTGTGGACAATCAACGTTCGGTTTCTATCTTCGAGGATTCGGGTACGGCGTTGGGCCAGGACGGCCTTTGCCGAATCAGACAGGACGGCGTTTTCGAGCCATCCTAAAATGGCGGCTTCCACCGCCCTATTGGATGTGTTCTCCACGGTAATGTGGAACAGGGTTGCAGGAAGGGCCGAGTCCTTTGCGTTGAGCGGAATGAATGGCGAGAAAGCCTCCATCTCTACTTTTACGGGAAAATTGTTATCCTTATAACGAACGATACCAATAGGATATTCGCCGGTGAATTCTACGGTACCGAAATCCTGGTTTAATGGTTTTGCGATGGTTCTGCCATTGCTTTCGACAACCACAGCAAAGCCCGAGTCCACGGGGGAATCGGGTCTGTAGGTGCGGTAATTGTCACTTCCATAACCGCTGAAGACGTGGCGATTGAAGATTTGCCAGAGGCCCAGCGTTCCGTCGCCGCGGAGATATAATTGTCCGGTCGTGATGCCGCCAATGGGCATGCCGATTGTGTCGAGGTCCTTGCCTTGATACGTCTGCTGCTGTCCACGTTCATAAAAACGCTTTACTGTGTCTTTGGAGAGCTTTTTGTCCGTGGGGATGACGTGCCCTTCCCGTATCTTTGCGGCTTGGGCCGAGCAAAGAGAAGCTACAAACAAGCAGAAGGCTGCGAACTTAATGATTGTGATTGAAAGTTTTCTCATCATCCACTTCCTTTCTTTTTGTTAAGAGCTATTTATATTTTGACGTTCTCCGAGCCAGCATACTTCAGAACGTAGTCACAGATGCCGGGCTGTCCGCTTCTAATTGCGGATTTTACGCTCCTGCCAACACGCTAATATCTAACAGAACCTTAGTGCCAATATGGCATCAGGCTGCTGCTTTTAACTTAAAGAACAAAATAAATATCAAGATGCACGCGAATGCTATTACGGCCGGTACCATGTAAATCTGGCGCCACTGGAACTTTTCTTCCTTTCTGAACCTGTCCATTAAGAAACCTGCGAATTGCGTACCGAGAAACAGACCGATGCCGGTAGTGACTGCAAAGTATAGAGCCTGCATAGAGCTAATTGTATCTTCAGACGCAAGACTGTTTGCAAATATCTGGCCGACAATGACAAAAAGCACGTACGCAATTCCATGTAATGATTGGCCTGCAACGATAAGCCATCGTGGTTTTCCATTGATGTAAATGAGGTATAACAGAAGCCAGCAAGACGATCCGACGACCAGTGTCCATTTAGTTCCAATTTTTTCGAGCAATAAAGCCAACAGGAAGAATGTTGCTATCGCCTGAACTGCCTGTGCGATGCCCATTGAGGCTGGGACGTTCTTGTTTGGTATTCCCATATCCTGCATAAAAGGTGCCGTACTGAGGAAATATAACTGCATCAGGCCAAAGAAGACCATAGAGACTAAGATAAAGATAAGAAAGTTGACATCCTTTAGCATAGCCATTGCCTGGATTATAGGAATCTCGGTTTTCCCGGGAGGTTCCCTTGCGGGGAGAAGGAGAAGACAACCCACTCCCATTATTATTGAAAGTATAGCACCGAGGTAGAGACAGTCGCGTCCCTGCTCTCCTGTTTTGAATATCCATCGCCAGCCGCTGAGGAGCCAGCCGATCAAGGCCCAGGCAATGGGCGCCCAGATGAATACTTTTCCCTGATTGGCAACGTCCGAGACGTTTGCGAACAGCATAACGTTTACAAGCGGCAGCGTGGCGGCATAGCATAGACAGTAAAAGAGCATGACCACAAAGAGACTTTTGAAGGTTGTCTTTTTGGCCGCCACAAAAAGCAAGAGGGCACCGATAATGTGCGCGCCTCCGAGTATCCACTCCGTGTTCAGGTACTTATCGGCAAGAAAGCCGGAAATAAGTGGAGAGACGATACATGCAAGCGGGAAGGTGGCGTAAATCCAACCGGTCTGCTTTCCGCTCATCTTGAGGGGTCCGAGAAGCCGTGCAGCCAGTACTGGCATCCATGCACCCCAGACGGCGTACTCCATAAACATCACAAAGCTCAGGGCGAGATACAATTTCCACTCCATTGTGTTCTCCTTTCCTAAAGGTATTAACCAACTAATATGTTCCTACTAACACATACTTAATTTATTGTTACTCGTTTTGCCTGTCACCCGGCGGATTATAAAAATTGAAACGCCGACATTTTAATACAGGCTGGTTATGGAGTCAAACAACAGTTTTTTCAATAGGTACATTGTTTATACCGGCGGATTGTAGATGTTTTGATAGTAATATCACTCTAAGCCTGGATACGCGGTTTCAGAGGGCAAGAAATTGCGGATAAGTGCTTATTATATCTAACTTTATGGTTGTCTTGCGACGGGAACGCAGTTTTTATGGTGGTTGCATCCAATTTGAATGCCGAAAACATATACAGCAGGGACAACAAAAATCCGATATTGAGAAAACTGATATAGATGTCTTTCCTAATTTATAATAAACGGCGTAAAGTCATATAATTAGCCGCATTTTAGGTCGGAAAGTTTGATTTTGCCTTAGAAAAATGTTATAATGAGTAAAACTGAGTATATCGATGATTGCGACTTTGAAGCCTACAAGTTAAAAGGTCCTCATCCCCGCCTATGCGGGTAAAATTTTTACCTTTTTGAAAATATCTGCAAAAAGCCGTTTTTGTGTGATGCTTTACGGCAGTAAGCACAACAACAGCGACACGAAGCCGCACTCGGTAGTCTCAATAAACATCATTGACGAAGGAGTGTGGGATGTCAAAGTACGTGAAAGTTTCTTTGCTATCACTGGCCCCGTTAGAAGCAAGTCCCGTTAGAAGTTCTTGTCTTACTTCTAATGGTGTAGGTTACGATGGGTGGCTCCCGCGCTTTCGGTTCGGACTTCTAACGGAGCTGGTGCTATTAACATTTTTGACTGGTTCATCTGCTGTTTACTCTTACATCGCAGGTGATTTGGATGGCAACCATATTGTTGATTCCAAAGACCTGCGAACTTTTGCCTGGCAGTGGCTGGATCCGGACTGTCTTGAGCCTGGGTGTACTGCCGACCTGGACGGAGTCGATGGGGTAAATATGGGCGATTTTGCCCTGCTGGCTACGAACTGGCAAGAAATGAGAGCCTGCCTCGTGATCAGCGAGTTTATGGCGAACAACGAAACCACATTTTCCACCACGGTCGAGGGAAAAGAGGTCTATTCGGACTGGATTGAGATTTATAATACCAGCGCCGAACAGGTCAATCTCAGCGGGTGGTATCTGACCAACGAAGGCAATGAACCGGCCAAGTGGGAATTCCCCAACGTCTCCATAGCCTCTCATGAGTTCCTGTTGGTTTTTGCCTCAGGTATCCAGCATGAGGATCACCCGGGGAATTACCCGTATATTGATGAGGATGGTCATTATCACACCAACTTCAAACTGGATGGCGATGGTGACTATCTGGCCCTGGTAGGTCCGGGCCTTGAGGTGGTTCATGAATATAAGTCGTATGAGTATAGTAGGAACAAGTTTGGTTTTCCGCCGCAGGAAGAGGACATTTCCTATGGCTTGTATATGAATGAGCAGCTGAATGAGCAGCGGTATTTCAGCCCCCCCACACCGGGGTTTGGTAATAACCAGGGTTTCGTCGGCGTTTCCGAAAGCCTATGTTTTTCCCCTGAAGGCGGGACGTTTGTTGATCCCATCTCACTGGTACTGATGCCTAAAGCCACCGGCGCAATAGTCCGTTACACGACTGATGGTTCAATACCGACGGAAACATCAACACAATACATCAATCCCATTCCCATCAGTGACGCCACCGAGGTTTTAGCTCGGGTGTTCGAGCCGGGCAAGGCGCCTGGTCCCCTCGTCGGCCAAACGTACGTCGCGCTGGCTGCCGATGTGCGGACCTTCAATTCCAATATACCGATCGTGGTGGTGGATACCTACGGTCAGCCCATCAACGAGTATGATCCTTACACCAAGGCTTCTGCGGTCTTTATCGAACGCCCGGCTTCCGGGGCTCGTACGAACATTATCGACCCGGCCAATTTTGCCGGGCGGTGCGGCTTGAAAATTAGGGGCCAAACCAACAAAAGGCAATTCTCCTTTGAAACGTGGGATAAATATGACCAGGACAAAACGGTTTCTATCCTTGGTTTGCCGGCCGATTCCGACTGGGTTCTGTATGGACCCGGAGTATACGATCGAGCGTTGATAAATAACCCCCTTGCTCATGGATTAAGTAATCAGATTGGTCAATATGCCGTGCGAACCCGAGCCTGCGAAGTGTATATAAACACCGGCGGGGGCAAGGTATCCCAAAGCGATTATTGGGGGCTCGCTTACTTCATGGAGAAGATCCGAATTAACGAAGACCGTATTGATATTTCCACGCTGGAGCCTTGGGACAGCACCGAGCCCAAAGTATCCGGCGGCTATGTCATCGCGGTTGACAAAGATGGGGAGTGGAGGACTGCGCGGGGAACCCCTGCGTATTATTGTGCTTTCGTTTATATTGACCCCCCAGGTAATGAGCTCACAAGTACCCAAAAAACCTGGCTCTTAAACTGGCTCAATGAGTTTGAGGACGTTATCTTTGGCTCGAACTTCACCGACCCGCAGGTCGGCTACGCCAAATACATCGATGTAGCTTCACATATCGACCATAACCTGCTCAATATGTTAACTATGAATGTTGACGGACTTCGCATAAGTGCCTATATGTACAAAGACCGGCAGGGAAAGCTGGTAGCCGGGCCGGTCTGGGATTTCGACCGTTCGTTGGACTCCACCGATGGACGTGATGATAATCCAGAGGCCTGGAATGGGACGGGTGATGCTACGGACTATTTTGAATCGTCGGTGCAATATACCTGGTGGCATCGTTTCTTTAGTGACATTAATTTCTGGCAGAAGTATATCGACCGATGGTATGAGCTCAGGAAAGATTCGTTCAGCACCGATAACATTAACTCCACTATAGACACGCTGGCAGACGAGATTAGAGAGGCCCAGGCACGCCACTACGCGAAATGGGGTGAATTACCCCGTTTTGGTGGTTTCCAAGGGGAGATGGACCATATGAAGTGGTGGTTGGCAACACGGACAACTTGGGTTGACGACCAGTTTGTCAAGCCCCCGCAGGTGACTCCGGACGGCGGCTATATCGAAGCTGGCAGTACCGTGAGCATGAGCAACCCCAATGGCTCAGGAACGATATATTATACCATCGACGGCAACGACCCGCGCCTGCCGGAGGAATTGCAAATCACCGGTACGATACTCGTAGCTGAGAATGAGCTTAAGAAAGTTCTAATACCCACCGGCCCTGTCGACCCCAACTGGAAAGGCGGCGGAGCATTCAATGACTTGTCTTGGAACGACGGCATTTTAATAGCCGACAAAACCGGCGGTGTCGGCTACGATAATAATCCCGACTATCTACCCTATATAAGTTACGATGTCGGAACATTGATGAGCGACAGTAATTCCTGCTACATCCGCATACCTTTCTACTTTGACGGAGACCCGAGCGAGTTCAACTTCATGACACTGAATATTCGGTACGACGACGGCTTCGTTGCCTACCTCAATGGCGACCCGAATGAGTTAACCAGACGCAATTTCACGGGAACACCGGCGTGGAACTCTGCCGCAAGCAGCCAGCACGACGACTCTGCGGCCGTTAACTTCGAGAACATCTCTGTCTCGGATCACATCAGCGCCTTGCGGCAGGGCGACAACATACTGGCAATCCACGGCCTGAATATATCCAACACCAGCACCGATTTCCTTATCTCCGTCGAGCTTGTCGCCAGCGAAGCCGATTCCACTGGTGGTATCTCACCCAGTGCCATAGAGTATATTAGCCAGCAGATTACGTTTAACAAGAGCACCCAAATCAAGGCCCGCGTGCTTGTCGGGAGTAATCCCTATAGTCTATGGAGTGGACTGGCTAAGCCGGCCTTCGGGGTTGGTCCGGTCGCAGAAAACCTGCGCATCACAGAGATTATGTACCATCCGAAGAACACCGGCAATATAAACGACCCGAACACCGAATTCATCGAGCTGAGAAACATCGGGCTGGATACACTGAATCTAAATCTGGTGAAATTCA
>Ga0307420_1000458_pt1 | contig 18993 bp, 20 predicted proteins | sample SalMarWE160240MG_2_FD_202167 | JGI IMG/M metagenome (GOLD analysis project Ga0307420, IMG submission 202167) | Salt marsh sediment microbial communities from the Plum Island Ecosystem LTER, Massachusetts, United States - WE1602-40 | ecosystem: Environmental > Aquatic > Marine > Intertidal zone >... | reverse complement strand
GCAGGGCACCGCTCGACGCGCAGCGGTGATGGTCTATCGACAGCTAATGTTTAGCTTTAGAGTAACGAGCGTCAACAGGAGATGTTCCGATGTATGACAGTGTGAATATGTACCTGCGTGAGATCGCAAAGATACCGCTCCTGAGTGCGCATCAGGAGATATGGCTTTCTGTTCAGCAGCAGGCAGTATCTTACGTCCTGGCTCTACAAGCCCAGTTGGATGAGCAGGGGGTGCAACACCATACTGCCGACCGGATCTTGGAAGCCGTGATGAACGCACTTTGTCAGACGTGGTCTGAGGTGTCTGAGGGCTACGACCGCTTGAATGTGCCGCCACCCGATCTCGCGGCATTGGTTGATGAAGCCAAAGCGATTCGCCGTTCACCCCTGCCCGAGACTGTCTCGTATGTGTATGACTCTTTGGAGCTGTCGGACTGGACAGAATCGCGACAGGGTAAATTGTGGGCACCACCTGCCAGCGATCTCTTGAATGCTTTTCTACTACTCTATCTCTTGCCCGAGTGCTTGCTCGCTCTGCTCTCACAAGAGTGGCACGAGCAGCAGCAACTCCCATCGCAACGCAGGGTCAAGCGGAAAAGACCCGATGGGGAAGAGTGGTGGGCGTTATGGGCTGACCTGGAGGAGCGGGCGATGCAAGCCCGGCAGCTCCTGATTCAAGCCAATCTACGCCTCGTGGTCAACGTCGCCAAGGAGTATGCAGGACGCGGTCTTGCATTCTTGGATCTGATCCAGGAAGGCAACATCGGGTTGATGCGGGCGACCGAGCGATACGATCACACCAGGGGGTTCAGGTTCTCCACGTACGCTACCCACTGGATCCACCAGGCGATCCGACGCGCTATTGCAAATCTTGGGCGCACGATTCGGCTACCTGCGCACGTTCACACACGCATTGGACAGTTGCAGCGTCTCCAGCGCGAAATGGTGCAAGAGAAGGATCGAGAACCGGCAGTCGAGGAACTGGTTCTCGAATCAGATTTGCTGAAGGCTACAGACAAGATGGCCATCCAACAGGCAAGAGATACAGGCGAACCATTATCGCTGACCCAGAGACGTCAGCTAGATCGAGCTACCCGCAAGGTAGAGAGACTGATGCAGCTCTCGCGAAGTGTGGTGTCATTGGACAAACCTGTATCCACTGACAGCTCTGGCGAAAGCGAGTTAGGTGACTTTATCGAGGATACCAGCCTGCCGCCGCTGTCCGATGTTGTTCACGAGCAACTTGTTTTGGAGGAATTACAGTCAGCGCTCGATGTGCTTGACGAGCGCCGCCGGTTGGTGCTGGAAATGCACTTTGGTATCAACGGTCAAGACAAACACACACTTGGCGAAATCGGACAGCGCCTGGGCGTGACGCGTGAACGTGCGCGGCAGATAGAGGCGCGGGCACTTCATGCGCTAAGGACGCCGAGAAACTGGCACAGACTGTATAGCTTTGGGTTCAATTAGCCCTTTAAGGAGTTTTTGAATGAACGGAAGAACGGTTATCAGACAGTATGAGACAGGCAAGCGTAACTTTTCTCGAACCAAGTTGCGCGGCGCAAAGCTGGAGAGGGCAGACTTGCAGGGCATTGACCTGAGTTGGGCGTATCTGCGAGGTGCCAACTTAAGTGACGCCAACCTTGCCGAGGCCAACCTGATGGGAAGCGACTTGGTCAATGTGGATCTGACAGACGCCAATCTGAGCGAGGCTGATCTGCGTGGGGCTAATCTGCATAAAGCGGAGGTGACCGAAACGCAGCTTACTCGAGCCAAGTCACTCAGGCATACGATTATGCCCGATGGCAAGAGACACAAATAGTCTCGTGCTGCCGGGCCAAAAGCCTGGAGGTTTTGGTTTGGGATGTCTGTATAGCACATGTTTATTGGGAGGTGATAGACTTGAAGGTGACGCCATCAGTCAAACGTCGTTGCCCAAAATGCAAGATCGTCAAGCGTAAGGGTAGGATATACGTGATCTGTGAGAACCCCAAACACAAGCAGAGGCAGGGATAACCCTAGCTGGTGTGATTGGGTAAAACGGTAAAGAAAGGATTTCAATATGCCAAAGATGAAAACACACAAAGCGACAGCCAAACGGTTCAAGGTCACCGGCAAGGGAAAGCTGCGCCGGCGCAAGCAGGGCAGCAGTCACCTGAAGCGCAAGAAGAGCAAGCGCTCCAAACGCGAGATGCGTCAGGATGTGAAGACAGACCCTGTAAATGTGAAGCGCATCGAGCGCCTGTTGGGGCGGCGGTTCAAGCGAGGATAGAGTACGGCCATGTCATTGATGATGTCTTGAATGGAGGGCTGCAAACCACAATGAAGCAACTGAGAATCTGTCTATTAAGCAAGAAACGGGGAAACTTTGCGATTCAAGAGAAATTCACCGGCGCCGATGGCGTCGTTGACGAGACGGACGCCGAGGTAACACATCACGAACAGGCGTTGACTAGAGCCGGGCATAGCGTCCGCCGAATCCGTTGGGGACCGGACTTTGTCAAGGATCTACAGGATTCACAGGTTGACCTTGTTTTCAACGTCTCCAGTATGGTAGAAGCTGCGATCCTGGAGGAGCTAGGGATCCCTTACGTCGGATCCGATACGTTCGCCATAGCTGTCGCCACCGACAAATCGCTGGCGAAGAGACTCTGGCAGCAAGTGGGCTTGCCGACGTCACCCTTTCGTGTGGTCAGATCGGAGGCGGACTGCGAGGCATTCGAGGACGATCCGCCGTTCGAGTACCCACTCTTCATCAAGCCGGTGGCCGGTCGTGGCAGCGCGGGAATCAACGACGCATCTGTGGTCCACAGCTACGATCAATTGGTCGGTGGGGTTGTGGAAAGGCTTGAGACCATCGGCCAGCCAGTTCTCGTGGAGCGGTTTCTGCAGGGAAGAGAGATCACCTTGGGCGTGCTGGGCAATGGAGCCGCCCGAGTCCTTCCCCCCTTGGAGATCGTGTATCGCGAAGGGGACGCCACGCTTACTTTCGAAAAGAAAGAGCTGGATGACGATTCTTTCCTTTGCCCTGCTCCGTTGACCGCTGAACATATCCAGACGATGCAGCAACTCGCGCTCTACGCCTACCGCGTGCTAAAGCTCAAGGATTTTGGTCGAATCGACACGATATTGACCGAAGAAGGACCGTTCCTACTGGAGGCGAACACGTTTGCGGGATTGATGTGTACGCCCAGGGAAAAACCACACAGCTACATTGGCTTTATGGCTCGTGCGGAGGAAAAGGACGGCAAGGATCTGCTGGACGAGATCATTCGAATCGCCATCGAGAGGCTCAACCTAAAGGTACAGGGATGAGATGCCAGCCCCCCGGGTAGAGATAGCACTCGACAAAGTGATCCACAATGCACAGAAGCTGACAGCGCTGTATGGGTCCAAGGGAATCTGCGTCACCGCCGTGACTAAGGGAGTTTGTGGATCGCCTACCATCGCCCGCGCTCTGCTTGATGGTGGAATCCGCTCTTTCGGCGATTCGCGCATCGCAAACATTCAAAGGATGCGTCAGGCCGGGCTGGATGCACAATTCATCCTCATACGCTCCCCTATGCCCAGCGAGGTCAGGCGGGTGGTCGAGTTTGCCGATGTGAGTCTCAATACCGAGATCTCTGTCATTCGACTTCTCGCCGATCACGCGGTCAAACGCGGCAAGACTCACCAGATCATCCTGATGGTCGAACTGGGCGATCTGCGGGAGGGCATCCTGCCCCGTGACGTCGAGTCGGTCGTCAGAGAGGTGATTGGGCTAGCGGGCATTGAGCTGATCGGTGTGGGGACGAATCTGGCTTGCTTTGGGGGAGTTCGACCCAATGAGACGAAGATGCGCGAGTTGTCCGCCATTGCCAGTACCGTTCGACGGATGTTTGGAATCAATCTTGAGGTCGTCTCTGGGGGGAACTCGGCCAACTACCAATGGTTCATTTCGACGCCGGACGTTGGCCCGGTCAATCACTTGCGCATCGGCGAGGGGATACTGCTGGGTTGCGACACGCTCACCCATAAGCAGATTCCTGGCCTGTATGCGGACGCGTTCACGTTGGTCGCTGAGGTGATTGAGCTGAAGACAAAGCCCTCGCAGCCCTATGGCGAAATCGCCCAGGATGCGTTCGGCCACGTTCCCGCATTCGAGGACAATGGAAACGTGCGAAGAGCGATCCTCGCGCTCGGAAGGCAGGACGTTGACGTATCGGCGATCAAGCCCAGGATAGAGGCGGATATCCTGGGAGCAAGCAGCGATCATCTGGTACTGGACGTCAGGGAGCCAGGCCTGGGGGTCGGCGACGAGGTGCGGTTCGACGTTGGGTATGGCGCGCTGCTCCGGGCGATGATGTCCCCCTATGTGGAAAAGGTGTGTCTACCCCGGCTCCACCTGATGACACGGAGGTCTCTTTGTGTTGACCATCTACGCTGCTGTGCAGCGTAGCCATCGGCCCGTCTACGTCGTCAAGCAAGGCGAGCATTCCCCATCGTTTGACGTGCCGGAGCGTATTGACAGCATCCTGTCAGCCATTAGCGAAGAGGAGTTGGGACCGGTTGTGGTTCCCGATGATGTCGGCCTGGAACCAATCCGCGCCGTTCACGACGCGGGGTTGATCCGCTACCTGGCGACTGCATACGAACGGCAGAACGCGGAAGCGGAGTCCTCGACACCCGTGTTCCCAACCTTCTTCCCGCCTCCGGGCCAACGGCGGCGTCCTGACGGCTTCGAAGGGCAAAAGGGGTTCTACTGCACGAACACGGGTGTGCCAATAGACAGGTGCACCTGGGAAGCAGCACAAGCGTCGGCCCATTGCGCAATCACCGGGGCGAGGCATCTTCAGTCTCAGTAGATCCAAATTCTTGGTGTGCACATGTGCGTGTTGATGAAAATCACCTGCGAAACCGTCATTCTGAGCGTAGCGAAGAATCTCCGCCCTGCATTGGGAGACTCCTCGCTCCGCTCGGAGTGACGAAAATTGGATCTACTGAGTCTGGTGAATCGTGTGTATACACGCTGTGCCGTCCACCAGGGCATCACGCCGGGCCTGATTTCTTTGGCGGCTACTGCTATTTGAATAACGCGGCTATCGCTGCACGAGCATTGCACGACGACCGCGATCGGGTCGCTATCTTGGACATAGACTACCATCACGGAAACGGCACCCAGGCCGTCTTCTACGCCGAGCCGGACGTGTGGTATGGTTCTCTCCATGTTGATCCGGATACGGACTATCCGTTCTTCGCCGGTTACACGGATGAGGTCGGCATCGGAGCAGGTGAGGGCACGAATTGGAACGTACCGCTGGCGCCTGGAACCAGCCAAGCCCGGTACCTGTCTGCGTTGGACGCTCTTCTCGCTCGCTTGATCGCATTCGACCCGCGATGGCTTGTCGTTTCGGCCGGGTTTGATACGTACATTGACGACCCAGTCGGAACGTTTCAACTCACGTCAGCCGGCTTCAATGAGATCGGCCAGCGTATTCGAATGCTAGACCTACCCACGTTGGTCGTCCAGGAAGGTGGTTATTGCGTGCCGGATTTGGGACGGATCGTAGTGAGCTTTCTGAGGGGGCTGGTGAATCACTGTTGAACTGGGAGACGCAGGGGATAGGGGAAAATCAGATGGGAGCGAAAGGGAATACGGGAGGAGGTTGTTGAGTGAGTGATTGTACACGCTACACGGTTATCGGCGCCGGTCACGGCGGCAAGGCGATGGCAGCAGACCTCGCTACCAAAGGCTTTGCGGTGACCGATAGTGTCACCAAGTTTTCGCAAATTCAGACGGAATTGCAGGGGTTAAAAGGGCACCGGCCTTAGAATGGCCAGAGGTACACTCGATGGAGGCGAGGTTTGTCGATGTCTGGAGCAGTCTGAGGTCTGTCCGACTCTGATTCCTGCTTCCAGGCGCACTGGTTCCTTCCCCTGTCGGGGCAATCTCAGGCCACAGCGTGTTTAGCCTTTTCCCGCTGCAAGATCAAGTAAAACAACGTTTCTGCCTGGGGCTGTGAGCCGAAGCAGCCAACCTCGTCAGCGCGGCTGCCGAACTCGCGAAAGAACCGTTCCAGTAGGGACTGGTCAGCTACGCCGCGCTCTCTTGGACGGCGACAGTCTCCACTGAAACAGCCTGGCAAGCCACAACCGCCACCGTAACCTCTTCCAGGCCTCCAAAATGTGCCAAGCATCGACTGCTCGCATCTTGTGAGAGGTATAGCTGAACTCCACGTAGAGGTCGATCAGACGGCGTACTTCAAAGATCACTTGCGCCAAAATCTCGCCCCAGCTCTTTTCGCGTGCCAACTTTTTCGCCCACTCTGCAAACGACTCGGCAAACTCGTATGGCGTATCTCCCTTGCGCATCGGCACAGTCAGCCGTCGTCCGTGATGCCGCATTCGCCCGTAAAGCCTTGTCACGGCCGCCGACGGTGCCAGTCTGCGCAACTGCCAGTTATCGATGGCCAGCCAGCCTAAACCTAACAGGATGGGCAACGCCGGCAAGAGCAACCAGCCTAGCCACGCAAATCGGCCAACCTGTGTCCAGACCCCTTCTGTGGATTCCGGCATCTCTCCCAGGTCCGGCAGATCCAGCGGTTCGTCTTCCGCATCAGATCGGCGTATGGGCGGACGGCCGCCCGTAGGCTCGAACTCGATCCAGCCGTACTCGGGGAAGTAGACCTCGGCCCAGGCGTGAGCTTCGGCCTCGGTGATGACGTAGACAGCCCCACGCGCATCATAGGCGCCGGGGGCATACCCCATCACCAGGCGGGTGGGCAAACCTGCCGCGCGCGCCAACACCACCATCGACGTAGCATAGTAGTCGCAGTACCCCTCCTTCAAGTCGAAGAGGAAATAGTCGACGACGTCGCCAGTGCCAGCCGGAGGCAGCGGCACGTCGAGATTGTAGGGATAGGTGCGCAGGTAGGATTCAATGGCCACCGCCCGATCGTAAGACGTAGCTTCGGTCGCCGTCAGATCCCGCGCCAAGCCCAACACCCGATCAGGGACCGTGTCCGGTAAGGCCAGATAGCGCTCCCGTACCCAATCGGGGTAGTCACTGCCCGCAGAGCGCAGCTCTTCCTCGGCAGCGGTGGAGACCAGCGACAGCGCCTGATAGCGGGTCGACTCAAGCGTCGCGCCAAAGACATCCCTCTCAGAGCGCCAGGCGACGAAATAGTCTTGGTCAACCGAATCCAGCGTGCCGGTGGCGTGAAGCAAACCTGCCACATCACCGACGATGCGCACACTCTGCTGCACCTCGCGCTGGGCCTCAAAGCGTGGCGGGGCGAGCGAGACATCCGCCTCATAATCCACCGTCTCTATATCTCGCGTCACCCAACCACGTCCGGTGTAGATGTCATACGTGATGCTGCGCCAGTAGTAGCGCGGCGCCTGCTGAACAAAGACCTCCTGGGGAGCGGGAGGAAGCTCCCCCGTACTGATGATCATCACCAGCTCCTCGGATAGCTCCGGGCCCGAACCCACCAGATGGCTACGAGGCAGCCCGCCAACGCGCAAATCCTCAAAGCTGCTCTTTTCCATTGAATCGGGGGCGACAACTACCGGCGCCGCTCCTTCCGAGCCTGGTCCGCCCGCCTGCCGGGGCGCAAAGCGCCCAATAAAATCGGCTATATTTTGAATCGTAAGTGCCGGCGAAATCACGGCAAAGATTACCAGCACAGAGGTTACCAAGATCACCACCAGCGTCGTATCGCTGCTCAAATCGGGAAAGTCGATCCCGATAGCCCGCCAGCGGCGCTGGCGGGTGGCGTACGCTACCAACCCCAACAACAGCAACACCGCCCCCAACAACACCGGAATCACTGCCGTATCAGTCCGTTGATACGAAAGTGCGGCGATCAACAATACGCCACCTGGAGCAATCGCCAGCAGCGGGCGGGCACGCCGGTGCAACGTCCAACCAGACCAAGTGGTAATCAACCACAGCGCCATGCCCCACACCAAGGTCGCCGCTACCGGATCGACGACCGGCTCTCCCACTACCAGGCTCTGCAACCACACAGCCACGCGAACCACCAGCGTGCCAACGCCACTCCATAGACTGTCCAGGGCCGACAGAATCGGCATCCAATCCACGGAAAAACTCTGCGGCAGTCGCTGGAGCATGGCCAACACCAACAACCCGGGAAGAACATCCCTGACCAGAGCGATCGAGGCTTGCAGCACCGCCACGAGCTCATCGCCCAATCGCCCGACACGTAGAAACAATCCCGCCAAACCCAACACAAAGATCAAAATTCCCGACTTCCGGCCCGATAATGAGGTAGCAGCCAGCCACCATCCGACGAGCAGGCCGGCGAGGGACACGACCACCATCAACGAGGTTTCGAGGCCGTCGATGGCCCCCACAATCCCCACGACCATGCTGATCACGATAACGATCAACAGCATCAACATCAGCAGGTTGTGCAGCCCCATCTGTCGAGAGGTCCATCGCAGCAGTCGTGCCATGCCGCCGATCACGATAACACCTTCCAAGCTGCATCACGGGGCCGGCGAACTGCCACCGCCCGGCCGGTGCCCAGAACGCGCCACTCCCAATACCCCTCTTGGCCGGGGCGCGCCTCGGGCCGATCGAGTAGGTCACGAGTGACCACGTGAAATTGGACCCCCAGATCTGTCAGCAGGGCCGCTATGCCACGCACATTGCCAGTGCCATCGAAAGAGGCCGGATCAAGCAACAACACGGTGGGGTTTATACCCCGCCTCAACAGAGATATGAGCGGTTCGATCCAACTCGCATCGACAGCAGGGGTGATAATGATCAAGCTGGCACTCTGACCAAACACAGGCCCCTCTCGCGCCAACAGGTCTGCCAGGGAACAAGAGCCCGGAGACACCAGGGCCAGCGCACGCAAGATCTCCCACCGCTGATGATCCCCCTTCTTGGGAGCAAGCCACAACAACTCTTTTTGGCCCTGCGTCACCAGCCCGACCGACCGCTTTGCCTGCAGCCCCTGATCAGCCAACGAAGCCGCCAGGATCACGCTATGCTCCACGGTCGAGCTTCGCCCCTCCCCCACGTGCGCATACCGGTCCATGTCCAGGAGAATCCACCAATCATCGGCAGGGACACCGTCGAAATGCCGCACAAAGAGCGCATCGCGGCGCGCGGACGTACGCCAGTGCACCCAACGCAAACTGTCGCCGGGAACGTACTCTCGCACGCTGGAAGCGCTGACCGTATGATCGGGGGCATTGGTGCGAGGGCGACCATCACCAGAACGGCCGCCGGGGAATATCTGGATATCTGGCAGGGGGACGACAGGCGGCATCACCAGAAAAGACGCCGTTTCAGGGTAGTGCTGATTGGCTGTAAAGACGCCGAAAGGATCACCAGTCAACAGCGTAGTTGGACCGATGGTAAAGAGCCCGCGACGCGTACACACAGCCTCCTCGCGCCATCGAATGACCGACTGCCCCTCTACGCCAAGTCCACGCCCGGCCTGGCGACCGGGCACCGTGGAAAGGTCGACGACCTCGACCCACAAAGCAGGTGGAAAGCCGCCGTTATGCAGATCAAAGCTTTCCTCCAATCGATCACCCACCTGCGCCCAGCCGAAGCGCATCTCGCGCGTGAGTTTCAGCTTGCGTGCCAATATCCAGGTCCACAGGTAGCAAATCAGCAGCACGCCCCCGAGCCCCACCAGCAGCATGGTCAACCCAGCGTAGTACACCAAGATCCGCAGAACCAATACAAAGCCGACGAACACGGGCAGAAGCCACATGTTGAGCCGCAGCCGGACCTTGGGGGACGTTTTTTTTCTATTCCTCATCAGCCAACGCTGTACTGTATCAAGCGCGGTCAGTCCCGGGCACTCAGATCGCCCTCAGGCACCGGCAATTCCTCCAGAATACCCTGCACGATATTCTCCGCGCCCAAGCCCTTCAACCGCGCTCTCGGTCCCACGATCACCCGATGCCCTAAAGCAGCTACGGCCAATGCCTTGACATCATCGGGAAGTACATAGTCACGATCCTGCATGACCGCCCGCACCTGCCCCGTCCGGTACAGCGTCAGACTGCCACGCGGGCTGGCGCCCAGGTACACGTCTGCATGCTGGCGCGTCTGGTCAACCAGCTCCACGATGTAGCGCTTCACAGCCGGGGACACGTACACACTCCTGATCAACTCCTGCGCCTCGAGCACCTCCTCCACCGAAACCACTGGCTCTATATCCTCCACCGGGTGGTGGAATTGCTGCTGCTCAAGGACGGACACCTCGTCCTCCAGGCTAGGGTATCCCAGCCGAATGCGCAGCAGAAAACGGTCGAGCTCAGCTTCGGGGAGCTGAAAAGTGCCCTCGTACTCGATCGGATTCTGAGTAGCCAATACCATGAACGGCTTGGGCAAGAGATGCGTCGTGCCATCCACCGTGACCTGGCGCTCCTCCATCACCTCCAGCAAGGCCGCCTGGGTCTTGGGCGTGGCCCGATTGATCTCGTCCGTCAGAACGATCTGCGTCATCACCGGACCCGGACGGAACTCGAACTCCCGCGTAGCCTGGTTAAAGACGGATACGCCGGTGACGTCGCTGGGCAGCATGTCGGGCGTGAACTGGATGCGGCCAAAGGAGCACCCCAGCGAGCGGGCCAGGCTGCGCGCCAGCATCGTCTTGCCCACTCCAGGCACATCTTCGATCAGCACGTGTCCCCGACTGAGCAACCCAACGACAGCCAGCTCGACGGCATCGCGCTTGCCAACGATGACCGTTTCGATATTGCCGACCACGCTTTCAGCAAAAGATTGGACTTGAGATATGTCAGTCATAATGAATCACAACTCCTTTTAGGCTAGACATTGGCACAGGATAGGCATATCATACCACAGTCTCCAACCAACGTCCATATCACTTGGGTCAGATTCATACACAAACTGTACTATATACACTCCATCGAAAAACCCAATCGTCACTCAGTATAGCAAAAAGATGCAGTAATGTCATCACACCCTGGTGGGATTCGATAGTAGTATCTCCTTGCACGCCAGGAGCGATCACCTTCTCGCAGTACCAAACAGCTGCTACAATAAAACGCTGACTTGGCCCTAATCCTTCCCAGCGATCCAGGCAATTAAAAGGCCGTCTCGACTACAACTGTAATATTGGACACATCTTACCTCAATCACAGAGACATGTCAAACAGAAAAAAGGATACAGTTTCCTCTAGCTCGGATCGACCGGGAGGCTATGGCGGAATGGACCTGTGGGTCTCGGAAAAGATCGGGGATGCATGGAGCGAGCCAGTCAACCTGGGACCGCAAATCAACACCAGCGGGGACGAAAACCGGCCCTTTCACCGCCGATGGGCAGGAGCTGTGGTTCGATTCAACTAGCCTTCAGGGATATCCTGGCCCAGTAGTCTTTCGCTCCGCGCGCCAACCAGACGACTCCTGGGGATCGCGGGAAGAGGTGGTTTCCTCCTTCGCCGGAGAGCCAGCGCTGACGGGCGACGGGCGCACGCTCTACTTTGTCCGCCACTACTTTAGCGTCGCCCTGAGCCAGATGATCGAGACCAATATCTATGTTAGTACGCGAACCGAGCCATAGAGGCCATCAGGTCAAAGCGAGCCGGTAGACTGCTGCTCGCACAGACATCCAATCTCTTCAACCACCTGATCAGGCAAAAAAGGCTTAAGGATGAATCGATCAGCGCCAGCCCGCATACACTCCAGGTAACAGTCCATCGCGGAAGTCATAACCAGCAGCGTGCTGGCGATTCGCCCATTCAGCATGCGCACCTGCTGAACCAGATCAATGGTCTCCTTGCCGTGGACGTTCACGTCCATCAACACGGCATCGGGAAGAACCTCTTGAAGAAGCGGCAAGACGTCCTCGTAGGCATCGGTAGCGACGACGCGGTATCCCGCCAACTCAAACAGGAAGCGCATCAACCGTCCCATCTCCCGATTATCCTCTACTAACATGATCGTGTGCATCTTACCCCCATTCTTCCGCCCAGATGACGTGCTATTACACAACCAGACCAGGGAGATTTTTGAAGTAAGCGAAGCAAGTTCCCTGACTGCTTTCAATCGCCAAACTCCTCCTGCAGTCAATCACTACTATAGCAGGGAAACATTACAAACCACATTACGACTAGCAAGAAAAGAACCATTGCCACTTGACAGCAGTGGTTCCATCTTACCACCCAGGTTGATAACCCCACTATCCCAGATCCGCCACAGTCTGCACGATCCACTTCTCGAAGAGTATCCCGAGATATTGTCAAATGTTGTGGATCAAAGCCTCCTCGGCGGCGAGTATCGATGGAGTGCGCGTAAACAAGTCGTCAGGTGCTGGCTCTAACTGTAGCATCTCGGCCTTGCCGTTGGGAAACGCGATACCAACTCTGACCAAGGCCACGAGATGCGGTGCATTGACCCTACGCCAGTGTTTCTCAGCAGCCAGGAGTAGCTTGAACGCCATCGCCAAACCCGCTTTCCGTGAGCCGGCACCCTTGGTCTTTTTCGTTCTTGCTTTGACAGTTGCGAAAGTCGATTCGATCGGGTTAGTTGTGCGTAAGTGAATCCAGTGTTCAGCAGGGAAGTCAAAGAACGTTAACAGTCGATCCTGGTCCTTGGTTAGCGTCTCGACCGCTTTGGGATAACGAGCGCCATACTCCTCAGAGAAACGCTCGATCTCTTCCAGCGCACTCTCTCGGTCCGGCGCGTACATGATCTCGCGCAACATGTCTTTCGCCCGGGCTTGCAGCCGTTTGGGCAGCTTGTCCAGCACGTTGGCCAGCTTGTGTTTCCAACAACGCTGTTCTTGGGTTTCAGGGTATACTTCTCGGAGAGCAGCCCAGAAGCCCAAGTTGCCATCGCCGATAGCTAGCACCGGAGCAGACATGCCCCGTCGCTTCAGGTCTCGAAGCAGGCTGGCCCACGATTCGGTGGACTCCCGATACCCATCTTCGAGGGCTATGACCTCTTTTCGGCCGTCTGGACGTACCCCGACGACCACCAGGCAGGCCAAGCGGTCTTCTTCTAGGCGAACGTTGAAGTAGACGCCGTCGGCCCAGACGTAGACGTACTCCTTGCCTTCCAGGGAGCGTTTGCGCCAGGCTTCATAATCGTCCTGCCACGTCTTGAGCAAGCGTGTGATCGTCGTGGCCGAGAAGCCGGTGGCTTCAGGCCCGAGAAGTGCTTCCAATGCTTCTGAGAAGTCGCCTGTCGAAAGCCCACGCAGATAGAGCACCGGTATGGCCTCGTCCAAACGCGGCGAGCGGCGCATATAGGGCGGTAGGATCTTGCTGGTGAACTGCTCATCGGAACGACAGTCGTTCACTCTGGGTGCTTTGATCTTGATGCTGCCTGCACCAAGCTGAATCGTGCGCTCGTGATGAGATTTCCCGTTGCGCACGACCAGCGCGTGCCCCTGGTCGTCGCGCAAATGGCGTAGGGCTTGAACGTATTGCTCGACTTCTAGTTCTAGGGCAGCAGCAATCATGCGACGGGCTCCCTGTCGGGCCAGTTCGTCCAACGACTGTGTGATTTCTGGTGCTTCAGCGTCATTTGTGGTAAGCTTGAGCATGGCGTATCCTTTCTGCGGCCTGTATCGCCGCTGTTCTTGGGTTTATATTCACCCCAAGGATACGCCGCCTTTATTGATTTGGCAATCCACAACTTCTGATTATAACTCCGCTCTAGTGCCCTTTAGCCTGTCCTGTGGTTAATCTGGCCAGTGCTCTCTCCATCTCTCCTGGAGACAAGTCCTGCACGATCAGTAACGGGGTAGCGCCGTAGGCGATGAAATTGAGGGTTATGCTGCCGTAGGGCCACCTGGTTCCACTGGTGTAGCCATGGGCGCTGAGCACAACCAAATCCGCGTTCTCCTGCACAACGACATCCTGCAGCGTCGCTGCCGGGGCACCGCCGACGATGACGCGTGTTTCGACATCCGGTGAGAGCTGATCTCGCAGTTGTTTCAGGTACTCGTCCGCCCTTGTCTGGTTCAGCTCCGTGAGACTGTCGACCAGTTGTCGCTCCTCCTCCGAAGACGGCGTGTGCCGGGGTATCTCTGGTTTCACTACTGCATGCACCAGGAGGAGTTGGGATTTGTGGAAATTGGCGAGCTTCTTGGCCAACGGTAGAGCACACTCGGCTCGCCGTGAGCCATCCAAGGGCACCAGCACTCGCTGATAGCTCATTTGCGCGATGTCTGTGGCAGGGCTTGTGTGGGCACGCACAAGCATCATCGGCACGTGGGCGTGCAGGATGACCTTCTGTACGACACTGCTTACGTTCCAGCCACTCAAACCGCTCTGTCCATGTGTGCTGATTGTGATCATGTCGATTCCGCGGTCTTGCGTAAACTCGACGATACGCTCCTGCGGTAGGCCTTCCAGGATGACCTTTTCTGCCTGCAGACCGACCCTGTTAAGCCGGGCCACCAGCTTATCAAGGTAAGCTTCAGCCTCGACCTTGCGTATTTGCCACTGAAGTGGGTCAATGACCCGCTTCAGACCCGTCGCCCGGTCACGTTCTACCACTCGCAGCAGTGTGAGGCGGGTATCAAAGACCTGGGCGAGTGTGACGGCGTGAGGAAGCACGCACTCGGCCAAGAGGGATCCGTCGAGAGGAACCAATATGTGGTTAAGCATGATACTCCTTCTTCCCGCCGTTGGCCTATGGCGGCGACGGATGTCAACAGACTCCTGTTGATACAGGGCGGGACCATAGCCGGTAAACGTGGATCGGGTGACAGTTTGCGGCGATCTATTGCTTGGCCGGTGAACCGTCGTCGTTGAGATGGCAAGGCAATACGCCCCACTACATTATACAACAAAGTCTGCTCTGTGCGACACAGCGGATTGAGATGATGAAAACAACTTGAAAACCATCGCGAGATCCAGCGGATGGAAGAAGTAACCAACACACCTATCACGCTTGGAAAAGAAAACCCGCACGACTTTGGACCGTGCGGGTGATTGTTAGAACTTGGGCGGGGTAGCCCTAGTAGCGTTCGTTATAGCCACCCCTGCCCCTATTACCACCACCGTATTGGTTGCCCCGCGGCTTCTGTGGGCGAGCCTCTGCCACATTGATCTCCCGTCCATCCAATTCCTTGCTATTGAGCTGAACGATGGCCTCTTGAGCGGCGCTATCCTCCGCCATCTCGACGAAGGCGAACCCCTTGGAACGGCCCGACATGTGGTCCGTAATGAGGCTTACCGAGGCAACCTCTCCCACTGCTCCGAAAAGCTCGGATAGATTACTCTCGGTTGTCGCGTAACCAGAAAGGGTAAGCCCCCGGCTTTGCCGGGGAGACACGCAAAGTTTGACAATTCCGGGAGTAGGTGTAGAACCTCCAGTTGGTGAACCGCTCGAAGTTCAACACAATCAGGAGGTTCTACATGAAAACTCTTCATAGTTTATCCCATACGAAGTGGGATTGCAAGTACCATATAGTTTGGGATACCGCAATAAGTATATAGAGGTAGAACAATCGCCGATGAGGGAAGGGGAGTTGGTTGATGGGTTGAGCGAGTTCGACGGCGGTTTTTGGGACGCCAGAAGGTCATTTAGCGCAATAAGTCGACCGATCGACCTGGACGGAGTCCACCTGGAGCGCAATAAGTCGGCGTGGGAACGGGGCTGAGGGGGGCGAAGAAAGAGACGACGGGTGAAGATAGGGGTGCAGGGGCGCGTACAGAGGCCACGAGGCGGCGAATAGGCGCACGTGGATAGCTCATCAGCCGAGAGGCAATGACGAAGTGAGAGGATTGGCTTGTCCAAGGATGGGGGGCAGCACGAGCCCGTAGAACGTGCCACCCCCTGAGTCAGGTATCGGTCGGGGAAGCGCGAGCAGTGGCGACGGTCGCCTCACGAACCAGACGGGCGACATTGCAGGCGCAGGTGAGAATGTCGGCGAGGATGGAGGCTTTGGCGCTGTTTGGCTTGCCGTGCCAGGGGGAACGTTTCACACCACGTCGCCATTGGTCGGCGTTGCGGCTTTCAGCGTAGCTGAGGCGCCCGACACGCAGTTTCCAAGAGGGAGAATCGACTTTGAGGTCGCGGGCGAGGCGGACGTCACCGTCGGGCAAGGTGCGATTGACGACGACGGTGCAGCCAAGAGGTGCGTCGGGCTGTTGGTAGGGACAGTCGGAAGGAACGAGGGCGAGAATAGCCTGGGGATCAGAGGGTGGATCGCCGATAAGGATGTGAGGTAGAGGGTGATGGAGGCAGCGCTGGCGGCAGACCCACTTGCTGTCGCCGCGCTGGTAGTCGTGGCCGTTGAAGTAGAGGCGGTAGCCGGAGGCACAGAGGGGGTTTCCGGAGCCATCGTAGCCGCGCTTCAAGCAAGTGAGAGGATCTTTATCAACAATGTGATGACGGAGCTTGATAGTGCGCAGCGCCTTCAGGTCATCGTGGACGAAGAGGAGAACATCGTCAAAGCCCTCACCGGCATCGCCGAGTACCTCACTTATAGTCAGATTGGGAAAACGGCGGAGCAGATCGTTGAAGCCAGGGATGGTCTGCAGATGGTCGTTGCGGTTGGCGGGGACGAAGGGGCCTGAGATGGGCCATAGGGTGAAGATGCGGTCGTCGACGATGTTGAAGCCTTTGGACTTGTAGCCAAAGTGATGCGTGCCACGCGCAGGCTTGTCGCTGTCGGTATTGTCAGAGGGCAACGCATGCGGAGAAGTAGGCTGATTGGAACCAGTGTAGAAGACGTAGGCGGCTTCAGGATCTCGTGGCGTAACGAAGCGACAGTGATGCGCACAAGCCTGGGTATCACAGTCGCAGCCCTGCTTGCCATCTGCCTTGGCAGCGCAGGTGCGTTGGCTGGGGGGAAGAAAGCAGGCCGCACGTTGATAGCGACAGCGCATCCGTGAACGGGCGTCCATCAACTGGCTGTCGGTGGCGATGCTCACGCCGCGCCCCGCTGGGTCGCCTGGGAACGTCGAGGACGTGGGGATGATGCCGTAGGCCATCAGGCTCAGGATCAGGCCATCCTCACACTGAAGCAACCAGGCGGTCTCCGTGGTCTTGAGCGCCATGCGGAAGGTGGATTCGGCTGGGAGGTCGTTGGGGTCAAGTCCAAAGCGCAAGCAGTAGCCCAGTCCGCGTTCTTTGGAGTGCAGTTCTGAGACCAGTTTGGGCCACGTCCAGTTGCGCCATCGAACAAGCAGCCAGCATAGACCGATACTTACAGGGTCAAAAGGTGGTGGTCCGAACCCGCTGCTGAAGCGCTGACCCAGGATAGAGCGCCAAGGTGAGAAATCGACGAGACGCAGCACCAGGTCAAAGTTGTCCAAGCCGATCAGGTCATCGGCGGAGATAACGTCGTCTGGTGGAAGCCACTCGTAGAAAGAACGACAGGTGCGTGCTTTCCAGGGTCGTACGTCAGGCGGTATTTCGAGGCGAATGGGCAAGTGAGGACGCACCGTCTCCCATCGAAATGTGTCGACAAAGTGCTCTGCCAGCAAACGGCGGTCTTCGGCCGGTATGTCGCGCGTGCGGGCCAGCTCTGACCGCGAGAAGGTCGTCAGGCGATGGAACGGACTCTGCGGCACTACCACCGGGCCAGGGTCTTTGTAGGTCGGGATCAAGATACTCATCGCTTTTCCCTCCCCTGCCGTCGGTGAGAGACCCGTCTCTTCCGCAGCCAGGCACGACTTAGCGCCTGCATCCGCAGGTATGCCTCACGGCTGTCTTGACCACACAGGTACCGCAGTTGCCCCGAAATGGCGGGCAGGCGCAGGAGCACCAAGCCGTTGTTGCGCCAGTAGCGCGCCATCTCGCCGGTGACGCCAAAGTGGTCACCAATGGTTACCAATGTGCGCGGCGGCCTCCCGTCCAGGCCATAAGCAGCCGTGATGACCTCACGCAAACGTTCAGGAAGACGAGAGACGGCCTCGAGCAAAGCTGTGTGTACCTCGTCTTGCCAGATGCGCTCCTCGGCTATTGCCAAGGGATTGGCGGGGGCGGGAGGAGAGAGCCTGCCTTGGGGACGATTGTCCCGCCCCACGGCGCGCCACATTTGGTTCTGAATCGCAGTTCCCGCATAGGTGGAAAAGGCGATGCCACGCTGAGGATCGAAATGCAGAATGGCTTGCCACAGGGCGATACGTCCCTCCTGGAGCAGATCTTCGTAGGGCACATCACCGTGGACTCGCTGCCGCAGGATGAAGTGTACCAGCGCCTCGTGCTGGCGCATCAATTCGTCCTGACAGACCTGACAACCTGCTTGAGCGCAGGCAAGGGCGGCTGGCCCTTTCAGAGGAAATGGATGTACAATGGACATAAGACACCTCCTTGGTCTAAATTGTGGTTGGTTGGGTTAACCTATTATCCACAACTTGCCAGGAGGTGTCGGTTTTCTTGGGTTGAATTGTCTTCGATTGAGGCGTGTCAGTTGGGTTGACTTTTTACGTTCGACTTATTGCGGTATCCCACACGGGGCACCCTACGGGTGCCTTGGCAGTTTGGCTTGTCGCCAATGGGCGTCCAAGGGACACCTCTTACTCCACGCGCTGTTGAGCCAGCGCAGTTGCTCACCGATCCGAAACCCATCCATCGGCACCTCGATGGTGCACCCCACCTGCCGGATCGGGCCTATCAAGTCCTGCCTGTAGCGGCTGCCGGCCAGGATCACCATGCGGTCGCCGGGCTGCAGAACGCGTCTCAAGTCCTCGATCACCCGCCTTGCCCAGGCCCGCCGCGCGGCCACCCCCATCTTGTTCAGCGTTTCGTCGTATGGCTCGATTATCGTATCGGGTGCGATTAGCCCATACTTGGCAGACAGGATGTACCACCTATCGGCCACGCGCGCAGCATACGCCGATGCCTTGCGGAACCAGTCGGAGATGTACAGGTCCCGCGCGGGCATTGGGGTCGTATTCTTTTTGCCGACACAGGCTACGAGAGCAATTGTCGGCACTTTGATGCCCCTCGAAGGTCTAGCAGGCGGTTCAATGAGGGCTACGGAGAGCAGCTCGGCGCGTTTGCCGGTCGGTTCTCAAGGATAGCCTGCATCAC
>Ga0307420_1000454_pt1 | contig 19086 bp, 12 predicted proteins | sample SalMarWE160240MG_2_FD_202167 | JGI IMG/M metagenome (GOLD analysis project Ga0307420, IMG submission 202167) | Salt marsh sediment microbial communities from the Plum Island Ecosystem LTER, Massachusetts, United States - WE1602-40 | ecosystem: Environmental > Aquatic > Marine > Intertidal zone >... | reverse complement strand
AGTTCCTTTCGGGTCAAGAATGACCTCCGGAGTGTTTCTTGTGGGTGATATTAATTGCTGGTTTTTACACATATTAATATCTTCTGTAGAAAATTGTTTACTGATAAATGTGTACCTGAACAACTGGCATATTCCCAAAGTTACAATTTTTTATGATATCCATCAATTTTTTATATCATTTGCCTGACACGATGTACGGCATACGACAAACGGCGCATGACACAAGGTACACGGCGCAAGGCAGAGGGCGGAAGGCCATAGGGTGTCCCAATCTGCCTTCTTCCTTCCGCCTTATTATTCTATCAGATTATTCTTAATCGCATAAATAGTCAGTTCAGCGTTCTTCTTCATACCCATTTTTTCAAGGATACGGGCACGGTAAGTGCTGACAGTTTTATCCGAGATAAAAATTTCATTTGCTATTTCTGTCACAGATTTCCCCTTTGCCAGCATAACCATTACCTGGAATTCCCTTTCTGAGAGTTTATCATGAAGCGCTTGTGTATCTGAATCAAAGCCATTAAATGCAAGTTTTTCTGCAAAAGCACTTCCAATATATCTGCCGCCTGATACAATTTTCCTGATAGCATGAGTTAACTCTTCGAAGGCATTGTCTTTTGAAATATAGCCTGAAGCGCCAAGTTTAAATGCATGAATTGCATATTGCTCCTGCGGATGAACACTAAGTATCAATACCCGGGTCTGCAAATTTCTCTCTTTTATATTCCGTAACACATCCAACCCGCTCAGTCCGGGCATAGAAACATCAAGTATTACAAGATCATAGCTTCCATTTTTGATTTTTGCCCAGGCATCGTTCCCATTAACAGCTTCATCAATTAATTTAACTTCATCGAGAGTCTTAACATATTGTTTAAGTCCTTCGCGTACTATTGGGTGATCGTCGGCTATAAGTAATTTCATTAACTTTCATTTTTTATTGCAGGGATAAATACTGTAAGCTTTGTACCATTACCTTTAACAGCATTAACAGAAAACCTGCCTCCGAATTGTCTTACACGTTCGCGCATGCTTATCAATCCCAAGGATTTGTGTGATTCAATCTTTTCTTTTGGTATACCAATACCATTATCATGTATGGTCAGGGTGATACGTTGTTTGGATTGATGGAGAATTATTCTGATAGATGAAGCATTAGCATGCCGGATTACATTTGTTAAAGCTTCCTGAAGTACACGGAAAAATGCGAGGTTCTTTTTCGAATCATCAAAGGTTGAATTATCAAGTTTCAAGCTGCATCTGATTCCGGTTCTCGTCTCAAATTCGTTGCAATACCATTCGATGGCAGTAGCCAATCCAAGGTCATCGAGAATCCCCGGACGCAGGTCTGATGAAATACGCTGTACATCTTTAATTGTATTTGAAATCAGTTCAATCATATCTTTGAGTTTTACCACTGCTTCCGGTTTAGTTATTATATATTTATGCATCCAGCTCAGATCCAGCTTTAAAGCGGTTAGCGACTGACCGATCTGATCGTGGATTTCTCTGGAGATCACAGCTCGTTCGTTCTCGCGGATCTCGTCAAGATGCTTGTGGAGATCCTCCAGTAATTTCTTTGATTTTTTGATCTCTTCTTCTACCTGCTTACGCTCGGTGATATCATCGTAGATGATTTGAAACTGCATGACGCCGTCCCATAAAACCTCCTTGCGGAAAACCTGGAGATGGCGGATTTCTCCATTTTTCCTGACGATGCTGATCTCATATTCGCTATCACTTAAATCACCGCGTTCTCTCCGGTGCTTTCTTTTTTGAGCCTGGGCATAGCTTTCCGGTGTATAGCGATCCTTTAAAAGTGTTTTTTGCATTTCCCCGAGACTATCATATCTGTAGAAATCCAGAAGAGTTTTATTAGCATAAATCGTCTCCCCCTCTTTCGTGGCAATACGCACTCCGAGTGGGGATTCATCGAGAGAATGGCGAAAGTTCTCTTTCTCAAAGTATAATGCATCTTTTGCCTGCTTGCTTTCAGTAATGTTGCGGGCAATGGATTGTACCGACTGGACTGACCCGTCAGTATCAAATTCAGGCACGAATCTGGTATTAAAGTATTGAAGGCCATCCGGCGTTTCAAATGTATCTTCCACATCAACAACCTTGCCTGTTTCGAAGACAGTTCTGATACGCTTCTCCCATCTCCCGGCTTCCTCTTCGGGGACATCGACTTCTGCAATTGTTTTGCCGATATACTCACATGGCGAATAGCGGCCGGCTTTAGCAGCTACCTGATTCACATATAAATGCCGACACTGCCTGTCGAACCGTGCGATCAGATCGGGCGAATTTTCAGCCAAAGACCGGTATTGCATCTCGGAACGTTGCAGCGCTTCCTCCGCCTTTTTGCGCTCGGTTATATCCTGTGAAAAACCTATCAGACCTACAGAGATGCCATTTTTATCAAGAATTGGAATCTTATCCGTCTGTACCCATCTTATCCCGCTTGCAGATTCATATTGTTCTATTATGTTTAATTTAGGACGCCCTGATTTTAAAACTACCCGGTCATCGTTTGTCATGCTTTGCGCAATCTTGCCGGAATAAAGGTCAAAGACTGTTTTCCCAAAAAATTCTTCTTCAGGCATTTTATTCGCTTCGGCATGTGCTTTATTGACACGAATATATTTTCCTTCTTTATCTTTATAGAAAATTATTATTGGTGAAGAATCGATAATGAGCTTAAGTTCCTGCTGTTCTTTCTTCAAAGTTTCTTCCAGCCTCTTGCGCTCGGTGATGTTCGTCCAGTATCCTATGATTTCAAGAGGATTTCCTTTATTATCCCGTACCAGTTTCATTTCATCACGTACCCATATATATCTTCCATCTTTGCATTTGAAGCGATATTCATAGGCGTCTTGGCCTTTTTCAAATAACCTTCTTATCTCATCCGAAACAATCACCTGGTCTTCAGGATGGACACGGTTAGTCCAAAAACTCGAATCCCTGATGAAATCCTCCGGGTCGTAGCCAACCAGTTGAACAACGTTACTGCTGGTGAACGTCGTTCCAAAATCTCCCGAGACCTTTGCTGTGTAGATAACTGCCGAGGTAGATGAGAGCAGATATTGAATTCTCTCATTGGCAAAGAGTACTTGTTCCTCTGCTCTCTTGCGTTCGGTGATGTCGCGGCCAATGCCCATAAGACCTGTGATCATCCCTTTTTTCATCTGGGGGGAGGCCAGTACTTCTGTCCAGCCATAGTCCCCGGATTTTTTTCGTATACGCAGCTCAACCGCCTGAGCTGTGTGTCCCTTCAGCAAGTTCGAAAAACGTTCCGCAGCCAAAGGAATATCTTCCGGATGCAGCAGATCCGTGAATGGTTTCCCGATCCACTCCTTCGTTTGCCAGCCGGTGATCTTCTCGAACGCCTGGTTTATAGAACAAAACAATCCTTGTGGCGTTAGAGAAAAAATAACATCGCGGGACAAGTCCATCAGCTCTTTGTCAGGAATCCCGGGCTCCGATAATTCCTCCTCAGCCAGCTTATGCCGGGAGATGTCTTTTTCGTATGATGTTTTTAATGAATCATACTCCTTCTGCAATTTCTCGAGTTCTTTTATTAGGTCGGCTTTGGATTTATCCCTGTAATTCATTTTGTTTATGATTTATATTAAAAGAATACGGGGTTCAAATAACATTCTCATTTATTAGTATCAGATATAAAGTCGAAGTAATTTTCCGGGGTAACAATTTGAGTTTCATTATTCGGGTAAGCTTCAAGAAATGATTTTGAAAAACGTGCTTTAGCTTTCTTATTCCACTTAAACTCAAAAGCATAGATTTTTCCATCTCTTTCTTCAATATAATCTATTTCCTGCTGGTCCTGCGTGCGCCAGAAATAGCGGTTTGCCCAAATCTGATTGTAGCTTGTAAACTTTAACCGTTCGCTGATAATATAGTTTTCCCACAAAGCGCCAATATCCGTTCTTAATTCAATAGGATTTAAATTGGCAATTAAAGCATTGCGAATGCCATTATCGTAAAAATAAATTTTTCTACCCTTTTTCAGTTCTTTTCTCAAATTCCTGCTAAAGGCAGTCAAGCGAAAAATGACATAGGTTTTTTCCAAAAGCTGAATATACTTTTCAACTGTTTCATTATCCAGATCAATCATTTTTCCCAGCTCGTTGTATGAAACTTCATTACCTACCTGCAACGCCAAAGCTTGCAATAGTTTAAGTAATCTTTCCGGTTTTTTTAATCCGTTCCATTGCAAAATATCTTTATACAGATAACTGTCTGATATTTGTTTTAGCATCTCTTTCTCTTTACCCGCATTTGTAACAACTTCGGGGTAGCACCCATAAACTAGCCTGTGTGGTAGCATGCGTGTTTCTTCCAAAAAACCAAAATGATTGGATAGTTCCCGGAACGATATCGGAAACAAATGGTATTCCCATTTTCTTCCGGTTAATGGTTCGCTAATCTGGTTTGCCAATTCAAAAGCAGATGAGCCACTTACAAACAGTTTTTTGTCGGGTAACTGATCGGTGATCAACTTGAGTTTTATTCCAATGTCTTTAATCCGTTGGGCTTCATCAACAAAAATATATGAATAATTTGCGAAATTAGCTTTTAGCCGGGTAGATGTTGCATTTTCAAATAGCGACTGAATATCAGGTTCATCGGCATTTAGCCACAACACATCAGTAAGGGCGGATGCAATAGTTTTTAATAAAGTGGTCTTTCCGGTTTGCCTTGCACCAAGAACGATGATAGCTTTATTATCTTTGATATGCCTGGAAATAGTTACTTTTAAGGTTCTGGTTATCATAATAGCACAATATTTCGATTATAATCGCAAATATAACGTTTTATTTGCGATTTAAATCATTAGATACCTGATTTATTGTCCAAGCATCAGGCTCTAACTACTGGCCACAAACTACTAGTCACCAGTCACTATTTGTTTATTGTCTTTTTACTTTTTACTTTTTACTTTTTACTTTTTACTCCCTAATTAGGCATTAGTGTAATTTCGAGATTAGTGATGAGATCATTTTGCTGATTAATTCAACCAAATCCCTACTTCGCTACCATATATTCAAACCCTTAAAACTTTTTACAGACATATCTATTATTATTAGTTCTTACTATTCCCTGATGCCTGATGCCTATTTAATGTAAAACTAAACGTGCTTCCCTTTCCTTCCTCACCTTCCACCCATAACCTGCCACTATGGTTTTCAATAAATTCTTTACAAAGCAACAATCCAAGTCCTGTACTTGGTTCACCTTCCGTACCTTTACGACTGGTTTTTTCATTAAGCAGAAATAACCTGTCAATCAACTCCTTACTCATGCCAATTCCTGTATCGCGGATTTTTATCTCAATTGTATTATCGGGTGTGACTGTCGCCGATACGCTAATCTCTCCGGATTTCGCAGTAAACTTAATAGCATTGGAAACCAGATTGCGGATTACAGTTTCGAACATATGTGAGTCGGCATAAATTGTTAAATCTTCCGGAAGAGAGTAGTTTATCTTAATTTCCTTTTTCCGGGCTGATTCTGTTAACACCGCAATACTTGCAGTAATTTTCTGTTTCGCATTAAATATCTCAGGAGTGAAATCCATCATGCCCCGTTTCAGTCTTGACCACTCAAGGAGGTTTTCAAGCAATCCATAGATGTTTGAGGCAGATTCCTTCATACTGATAGTAATCTTCTTAGTCTCTTCCAGGGTCATATTCTGGATTTCCTCCGTTAATATTTGTGTGGCTCCAAGGAAGGCGCTTAACGGTCCTTTCAGATCATGGGCAAGGATTGAAAAATACTTGTCTTTCTCAGCATTAATGGTCTCGAGCAATTCGTTTTTCAGTTTAATTTCTTCTTCCGCTTTTTTGTGTTCAGTAATATCCCTGGATATACCAAATGTACCGAAGATGTTTCCCTCTTTGTCACGTAATGGTAGTTTAATTGTTGAAACCCAGGTATCAGGACGATCGTGATGTGTCTCCCTTTCTTCTATACTCAACATTTGCCCGGTACTAATGATATTCTGTTCATCATCAAACGCCTGCTGTGCATGTTCCCCGGTAAAAAAGTCAAAGTCTGTCTTGCCAACAGCCTGTGAAGGATCACTAAGACCGAACATTTGAGCATGCTTCTTACTGATTCTGATGAAGCGGCTTGCGTGATCTTTGAAATAGATATATTCAGGAAGGTTATCCATAAGAGTATGCAACAGGTATTGTTCCTGAGCCAGCGCTTCTTCGGCCTGTTTGCGTTCGGTGATGTCGCGAAACACTCCCTGCATTGTTTTCCTGCCATGAATATTCACATGATTGGCTTTGATTTCCACTTCCCTGATAATGCCTGTACTGGTCACAATGTGCGTTTCCAGAGTCTTACCTTCTTTATCGGTCCGGTGTTGTTCAAATGTGGGAGAGAAGGCTGCCTTGTTATTATTTTGCAGGTGCAAAATCGTTTGCGATTGCCCTATCAGTTCCACCCGCTCTCTGCCTACTAAAGACAACAACGCCTGGTTGCAATCAATGATAAGACCTGTTTCCGCATCTGCCAGACAGATCCCGTCCAGGGCCTCGTTAAACAGGATCCTGTAATGCTCCTCGCTCTCCTGCAGAGCCTCTTCCGTCAGCTTGCGTTCGGTAATGTCCCTGGATATGCCGAATGTACCGACGATTTTTCCCTCTTTGTCACGCAATGGTAGTTTAATTGTTGAAACCCAGGTATCGGGACGATCGTGATGTGTCTCCTTTTCTTCTATGCTCAACATTTGCCCGGTACGAATGACATTCTGTTCATCATCAAACGCCTGCTGTGCATGCTCTCCGGTAAAAAAGTCAAAGTCGGTCTTCCCAACCGCCTGGTCAGGATCATTTAATCCGAGAAACTGGGCCAATGATTTATTAATCCTTATGAAGCGGCTTTCACGGTCTTTAAAATAGATATGATCGGGAAGGTTATCCATAAGAGCGCTCATCAGATATTGTTCCTGGATCAGCGCCTTTCCTGTCTGTCCGAGTCCGTTGATCTTTTTTTCGTACAATTCCTTCAGTGAGTTATTTTCTTGCTGCAAATCAAGGAGCTCTTTTATCAGTTGCTCTCTTGTTTTATCCTTGTTTTTCATGTTGGTTTTGATTTATAAATTATCATTCAATGGAAAAATAATCCAATTTGAGTTTAACTATTTGGTGCGAGTAATTTTAAATAAGTTCCTCTCTCGTGCTAATCAATCACAAGTTACTAAATTTCTGCCATATGGTTGGTAATTGTTGCCTGCTTCATTTTAATAAATTGAGTTGAAGGGTTCAAGAGTTGAATTCGTCACTTCTCCATTTCAACATTTCAACATTTCAACAATTTCTTTTTACCTTTGACGCTTTAATTAAAAGAAGGAAATGCAATACGATATTCAGCCGGGAATAAAAGGATTAATATTTGATCTTGACGGCACTCTTGCCGATACTATGCCTTATCATTTTGAAGGATGGAAAAAAGCTTGTTTGAAATATGGAGCAGATATTGATACCTCATTTCTCCGCAAACATTCCGGGAGTCCTGGCCGGTTCATAGCCAGTGAAATAATCAAGAAAAGTAACCTTAACAATGGTGTGACCATTGAACAGATACTGAAAATGAAGACTGAAGAGTTCTTTAAGGTACAGCATCTGGTTAAACCGATTGAGCCTGTTGTGGATATAGTAAAGAAATACTACGGTACAATACCTATGGCAATTGGTACAGGCGGTCACAGGAAGGCTGTAGAACGCACCCTTGAGGTTACCGGACTTCGCAAATACTTTGGTATTATTGTTACTGCCAATGATGTGGATTACTTCAAGCCGCATCCGGAGACATTCCTGAAATGTGCTGAATTAATGAAAGTTGATCCTTCTCAAATTGAAGTTTTTGAAGATGGAGACCTGGGCATCGAAGCTGCCCGGATGGCAGGGATGATAGCCACGGATGTAAGGTCGTGGTATGATTCAAACTGGTAATTTAGACAAGTATTTTTGTAGTAAGGTTGGTAATACTCTTATTTATATCCTCGAAAATTGTATTGTCCCTGCTCTGATCCTGCTCTACTATCATATATTTCATTCCGGCAACATCTTTGGCTGCAAGTATTTCATTGAAGTTTATTACGCCTTCACCTACAGGAGCAATGTCATCTTTAATAACATCATAGAAGGGTTCTTGTTTCGTGTACATATCCTTCATATGGAAAAGCGGGAACCTGCCGGGATATTTGTTAAATAACTCAACAATATTTTGTCCGGCCTTAGTTACCCAGAACAGATCAATTTCCATGACAACCAGATCTTTATCCAGTTCCGCAAGCATAACATCATAATAAGGGATTTTTCCTTCCACAGTGGCAAACTCGAAATTATGGTTGTGATACCCGAACTGCATGCCAAACTCTTTCATTATAGATCCTATCTGGTTCCAGTTTGCCGCCATTTTCTGATATGTTGTAATTGATGTTCTCATTTCTTCAACAATCCATGGCTGCAAACAGTATTTCGCTCCGAGAGTTGCATGATCTTCTGCCATCTTACGGGCATTATCCATTGTTACGCCGACACCTTCCACCTGTGTATGACTGCTAAGTATTTCCATACCCAGGTCATTCACCATTTTTTTGAATTCAACCGGTGAATAGTTATAAAATTTACCATCGGCATAGTCTGCAAGTTCAACATATTTGTAACCTGCATCAGATACTTTTTTCAAAGTACCTGGTACATCTTCTGCCATGGCATCACGGACTGTATAAAGCTGAAGCCCTATACCAAAGGTTTTAGGATCAGCAACAACCGGTGCCGGTGCTTTTTTTGAGGCATTCCTGCATGAATACTGCGTGAATGCCAGTGCTCCCAAAGCGCCTGCTGCAGACATTTTCAGGAAATCTCTTCTTGAACGGTTTGTTTTCATGGGCATGTAAATTTTTATATATAATGTATCCTTTTAATATGACTCTATGAAATGAGAAAATAAAAATAATACAATAACAATAAAAACAGAGGGCTCTATTCCTTTTATTTTTAATAATTTTATTCTTAATTTCCGGGGGATGAAGTCACGAATTATTATAACGGTATTGCTCTGGTTCAGTTTTTTTGGTCTTTTCGGTCAGCAGACTGACGAGACAGGACTAATAAAAATTGAGAAGCTGGATACTGATGATCTTTCCTTTAAGGTTGATACATCGGAGATGAATGTAGTTTCTGCCAGCCGCAGTTCAAAAAGGATTGATGAACTCCCGATTACAATATATGTAGTTACTCGTGATGAGATAATCAAGAATCATTATTACTCGCTGATTGATGTTATCAAAAACCTTCCGGGAATAAGAGTTTCCCAGCCCGGAACAGGTGAACTTGGAGAAAGTTTCAACCTGAGGGGGCTTATCGGAAATCTTTACACTCTGATACTTATTAACGGACTGCCTGTCAAGCCGACATCAACAATTGGAATGCCGATACTAAACCAGCTTCCGATACGGCAGGCCGAAAAAATTGAAATCATTTATGGTCCTGCAGCTGCAGTCTATGGAGCAGATGCAGTTTCAGGTGTCATCAATATTATTACACGTGAAGCTGATAAGGGAACATTTGTCAATGGTGATATGAGCATAGGTCAGAACGAGTTCCGGAACACCAATTTTATGATTGGAGGGAAAGCCGGGAAAAACAAGAATATCCTGCAATACAGTTTTTACGGAGCTCTGATAGAGACTTCTGACCAGAACATAAAAGAGGGATATGATGAAGTCTATAATCCATTGCATTACCTGCAGGAGAAAGGATATAAATACACACTGGGATCTACTCAATATGAACCGATTGAAATCACCAGGGATCTGCTGCAGGAATATGGTATCAGAACGGTTGACTTCATGAATGAAAATTACTGCCCGGAATATGACGGATCGCTGAATTATCCCGCAATGGAAAACCTGCCTTCCGAGAGCAATCTTCTGGGTTTTCAGCTCCGTTACCGCGACATCAGTCTTTCATATAATAATATGTATCGCCGGTCTCACAGTTCACTCGGGCAGTCATCGTACCTTTATAAATATAACAATCCTCAAAACTACTGGGGAGAGACGATCAGGTCGACTACACTGAGCTACAATCACGAATGGTCGCCCAGGTTCTTTACGACTACCAACTTCTCGAACCTTCTGTATGAGATGGACAATAACTCGAGCATGGGAGTCACATTCATCCCCTATACAGATAAAGTTTACAGGTATGCCGCCAGCAATGACATCCTCTTTGAACAGCTTTTCACAATCGTCCCGTTAAAAGGACTTGAAATTGTTACAGGACTTTCATACCAGAATTCCGCCCAGCTTAAACAAACTAATTTTCTTGATGCTCCTTTCGATCCAAAAACCTATAAATTCTTTAAATCGAGGGTAGAAGCTATTGACTCCGTATCAGGTTCATTCGGATATAATGCCGGTGTTCATCATGATCTTTCAGCCTTTCTCCAAACCTATTATTCACTCAAGTCATTCAGGTTCATGGGAGGTATAAGAGTAGATCACAACTCACAGTACGGGATATCTGTAAACCCGAGAATCGCGGGTCTTTATATTTTTAATCCTAAAACCAGCTTCAGAAGCTCCGTAGGATTTGCATATAAAGCTCCGCCGGCTTCAATGGCCTGGCAATCACTTGCGTATAAAGCTGGAACTAACCTTGACAGCCTGATCTATCTGTCAATCCCGAATCCCGACCTTGAACCTGAGAAATATATGTCTGTTGAACTCGGCCTGATCAAGAAATACCGAAAAAATGTTAACCTGAATATTTCGATTTACTACAATTCAATCAGGAATCTGATACACGACAAATATGTAAGACTTGACGAACTAAACCTTGCCCGTGCCGTTTTCACATCTGATACTGCCACCGTTCTCACCAAAGTAAATGAACATAATGCAATTTCAAGGCTATATGGCCTGCAGGCAAATATTAAGATCAACGACCTTGTAAAATCAATAAACTTGGATGCCGAGATTAGTCTGACATTTGCCAAATCGAGCCAGTCATTTCCCGATATCTTTGAAATTGCGGGAAATTACCTCACCCTGAACGATTTTAAACTTGTCCCAAACCATTTCGGACAGTTGAAGATATCAATGCAGCCTGCTAAAAAGCTCTATATCCAGATCTCAAGTATCTGGGAATCTAGCTGGCTAAGACTTATAATTCCATTTAAAGAACTATACAGTGAGATTATAAAGAATGTTGATGGTTTTTACAGCATGGATGCAGTGGTAAATTATCAGATCGGCAATAACCTTACCAGCTTCATTAAGATCCGGAATCTCTTTAATGAAAAATATGGCGGACCTGTTTATTCAGGCATGAGTACTCCCCTGCCCTATAATCCTCAAACCGGCCGAAATATTCAGCTTGGTCTAACCTATACACTGAATTAATGAAAAGAGTAGCCATATTGTTTGTTCTGGTGCTGGTCTCTATATCATTCGTGTATAAAGCCGGAGGGCAGGACAGCCTGCCTGTCAGAACAAAATTCAGCCAGGAGAGGGAGACTGATTCGGTTAAAGCCGCTAACTATCTGGAAAAAGCACAGAGGTTCAGTTTAATTAATCAGATTGACAGTGCACTGACATATATATCAAAATCACTTTCGATTGCATCGGAAAAAAGCATAACACACATTGAAGCTGCTGATTATGAATTATTTGCCACATTATATGAAGAACAGGGAAACTGGGATGAAACTCTACGTAATTATTTACGGGCATCAGCGCTCTTTACAAAACTCGGTGACAAAGAAAATGTAGCAAGGATACTCAGATTAATCGGCTGGAATTATTTCAGGGCAGGTGTATATAAGAAATCTGCTCAGTATTCTGAACAGGAGTTCAATCTTTATGATGAACAGGATACAGGATTCAAAGCTATTGCAGCCGAATTAGCCGGAAAATCATATTACTATCTTCCTGTTGACTCATTATCAGCGCAATGGTATGATGATGCTGCATCCTGTTATGAGAAGGCAAATGATACAGAAGGATTCCTGCGATGTTATGAGAAGCTGGGAATACTCTATATTCAGATGGGGATGTATGACCAGTCTTATGAAAAATACCGGGAAATACTATCTTACTACTCCCGAAAAAATGACTTTAAGAACATTGCCTCCACCTATAACCAGTTAGGTTTCCTGATGTTCAGAAAAGGTGACTTGAATGGAGCTCTTGAATACTTTATGGAAGCGGTTAATTTTTCAGAAAAGGGAGGCAGTGATGAATATTTTCTGACTGATGTCTGGTCAAATATTGCCATATGCCATCAAAATGCAGGTAACCAGACAGAAATGCTTCGAAGTATTGAAGAGGCTTTACAGCATGCCAAAAAATCAGGAAGAATAGATGAAGTAGCACGTATAAACCGGATCCTGGCAAAGATCTATTTCAATAAAGGTGATAATTATCATGCAGAACTCTATTGCCTGGACTGCATTGAATCTGCAAAGGCTTCAGGAAATCTTGATGTGCTTCAGATCTGTTACCAGGACTATTCAGAGGTTCTTGAAAAAGGAAATGATTTTGTCAAGGCCCTCGAATATTACGAAAAACATCTCCAACTCCGTGATTCATTGAATTTTGCAGATCGAATCGCGGAAAGAGAGATAGCAGATGACCTGGCCGAATTTGAAGCTACCGAACAAAGGATAAGAAATGAACTGGCCACCGAGGAGATAAGCGGACTGGAAATGAAGACAATGAGGGCCGAAGCATTACAGAGGGAAAATGAACTAAAGCTCCTGATGAATGAAAGAGCCCTGGAGAGGTCAGAGAAAGACAGGCTTGCTCAGTCGCTTATCCTGGAAAAGGAAAGATATGAACTTGGCCTGAGAGAACAGGAAGTGAGATCCCTTCGCCAGCAACAGGCTATTGACAGCCTTATGCTGAAACAAAAAAATGATGAGGCTCTGGCCCTTGAACAGGAGAAACAACTTCTTGAAAAAGATAAATTACAGAAAGAGACGGAACTTAAAAATGAGAAGCTGGCACGCCGGCTGGCAGTGGGTCTCGGCTCACTGGTACTGCTTGTTGCTGTAATTATCCTGTTTAGCCTCCTGTCGACCAGAAAGAAAAACCGCCTGCTTGCTGAAAGCAAAAAGGAAATTGAAAAGATCAATACAGACCTTGAGGTCAAGAATACCGAAATAATAAAGCAGAAAGATATCATTGAGCAAAAGAACCAGTCAATAACCGATAGTATTCAGTATGCCAGCCGGATACAGGCTGCCGTTCTCCCTTCTTCAAATTTTCTTTATGAATGGGGTATAGAGAATTTTATACTTTATAAACCCAAGGATATCGTGAGCGGCGATTTTTACTGGGGAACAAAACAAAAGAATAAAATAATAGTGGCTGCCGGCGATTGTACAGGTCACGGAGTCCCCGGTGCTTTCATGAGCATGCTCGGACACGCCTTTCTGGAGGAGATAATAAATACAAGGGAAATCGAAAATGCTGCCATGATATTGAACAATCTCAGGGATGAGATAATCAATACTCTAAAACAGAAAGGAATATCAGGAGAAGCCAGGGACGGTATGGATATTTCACTGGTCATGTTTGATATGAAATCAGGAAAGCTCGACTATGCAGGAGCCAATAATCCTCTTTACCTGGTCAGGGACAGCAAGATGTTGAAATACCCTCCCGACCGTATGCCCATAGGTATACATTTTATCTCATTCACTCCTTTTACTAACCGGACCATAGAGATCAGAAAAGGTGATTATCTGTACCTGTTTTCCGACGGATATGCAGATCAGTTTGGCGGTCCCAGAGGAAAGAAGTTCATGTACAAACCGTTTCAAAATCTGCTGCTAAAAAACCATAGCAAACCAATGGAGCTCCAGAAAGAGATACTTGACACTACATTTGAAGAATGGAAAGGTGACCATGATCAGGTTGATGATGTGATAGTGATCGGGATGAAGTTATGAAGTTCAGGGTTCAGGGATAACTTAACTTAATACTACAAATTCATTTGAAACAGGTAGTAAATACCGCCGATGGTTCGCATACCATATATGTACCTGAACTGGACGAGCATTATCACTCGGTTTATGGAGCCATACAGGAATCTGAGCATGTTTTCATAATAAATGGATTTGACGTTTGTAATACCGATCCGTTACACATCTTTGAAGCCGGCTTCGGTACCGGGCTGAATGCACTGTTAACAGCAATCCGGAACATAGACGGCAACCGGGAAGTATTATATACAGCAATTGAAAAATATCCTGTTGACGAAACAACAATAAAATCACTTAACTACGACAGCTTCTTTGGTTCAGAGGGAAAGGAGATCTTCAGTCTAATCCATTCATGCGGATGGGGACAAATGAACAGGATAAGCAGAAACTTCTCATTGAGAAAAGTAAAAGGGGATCTTGTTACTGATGTCATTCGTGGCAGGTACGGATTGATTTATTTTGATGCGTTCGGACCTGACAAGCAGCCTGAGATGTGGACAGCGGACATTTTCAGGAAAATCGGGGAGGTGACTGAAAAGGAGGCTGTTCTTGTCACCTATTCTTCCAAAGGAGAGGTTAAAAGAAACCTGAGAGCCTGTGGTTTCAAGGTAACTCTTCTTCCAGGGCCACCGGGTAAACGTCATATTATCAGGGCAGTCAAAACCTGAAAAATAAAAGTACCAAAGACTTTTTTACTTTGCCCAAAGTATTAACTTTGCGGAAATCTTAAATTAATATATTCAAAATGAAAATCAAGGGATTAGTTGTTTTTACTATCGCAATGGCCATGATTCTTGGCTCCTGTGCAAAAACTGGAGTAAATTCTGCAAAAATGAAAACCAGATCAGATTCGCTGGCTTATGCCCTGGGTACTATTTATTACAATGGACTTATTTCTGACAGTCTGGATTTGAATCCGTTACTGGTAGCCAAGGCTATGTTTGACGTTAAAAACGGGAAAGCCGTAATGACTGATGAGGAAGCCAGGACGTTTGTCATGCTATTCATTAATGATCGTGAAGCTGATAAAATAGCAAAGCAAAATGAAGCTAACAAGGCATTATTTAAAGACTATATTACAGAGAATGAGGAATTTCTGGCCAAAAACAAAGAGAGAGCTGAGGTTAAGGTAACAGAAAGCGGATTGCAGTATGAGGTGATCAAAATGGGGACAGGACCAAAACCGACTTTGGAAAACATTGTTAAGGTACATTATGTTGGAACACTCATTGATGGTACAGAATTCGACTCATCAATAAAAAAAGGCGAGCCCGCACAATTTCCCCTCTCCGGTGTTATTCCCGGATGGATAGAGGCTCTTCAGCTTATGCCGGAAGGATCAAAATTCAAGATCTATCTTCCCGAAAACCTGGCCTATGGAGCAAGTGGAGCAGGTGCCCAGATAAAACCATTTTCCACCCTTATTTTTGACGTTGAGCTTCTTGAAATCGTAGAATAACAAAGACAACTGAATATGTCATTTGAAACTACAGGCAGGATAATTGATATCTCTCCGGTAAATCAGGTAAGTGATAAATTCCGAAAACGAGAATTTGTCATCGAGAAAAAGGAGGCAGGAGGAGTTGCGGTATTTGTCGATTTTATTAAATTCCAGCTCACACAGGAAAAATGCGAGCTTATCAATGAATCATTTATGAATGAGGATGTAAAGATATGGTTTAACCTCAGGGGAAATAAATGGGAAAGAGATGGAAAGGTAAACTACTTCACCAATCTTGATGTCTGGAAAATTGAGAAAATATCCTCTCAGGAACAGGACCAGAACCTTTCGTCCGACATAACCCTGGAAGACATCCCTCCTGAAAATGAAGAGCTGAACGACCTGCCGTTTTAATATTTAATCAGGTTTATGAATCCACTCCTCCAGGACTGGAACACTCCGTTCAATACGCCCCCTTTTAATATAATAGAGACTGCTCATTTTATACCGGCAGTTGAGGAAACTATTAAATCAGGTACAGAGGAAATCAAGGTAATAGCCGAAAACCCTGAGCCTCCTGATTTTGAAAATACAATCGCAGCACTTGACAGGACAGGCAGCAAACTTGGTGACGTCACTGCCATCCTCTTTAATCTTAACAGCGCTGAAACAAATAAAGATCTGCAGGAGATTGCCAGAGACGTCTCCCCTCTCCTCGCCCGTTTTTCAAACGACATAACCCTTAATGAAAAACTCTTTGCAAGAGTTAAGAGAGTCTTTGATTCAATGGGATCATCAGATCTCTCAACCGAGCAGAAAATGCTCGTGGAAAAGAATCACAGGAACTTCATTCTTGGTGGTGCAGGACTCAATGAAAAAGATAAAAAACGTTTCAGGGAAATATCAGAAGAACTTTCCCGCCTGTCATTAAAATTTGAAGAAAACATACTGGAAAATACCAACTCATTTGAACTCCACATTACTCATATGAATGATCTTAAAGGTTTGCCTGAAGGTGCCATGGAGATGGCTGCCATGGAAGCAAAAAACCGGAAGACTGATGGATGGATCTTTACTCTTCATTCTCCGAGTTACATTCCTTTCATGCAGTATTGCGATAACAGATCCCTGAGGGAACAGATGTACAAAGCTTATACATCGAGAGCATTTCACGGAGACAAAAACGATAACCGGGCTCTCGTGAGGGAAATAGTTAATCTGCGTCTTGAACTGGCCAGAATACTGGGATTCAATAATTTCGCTGAGATGATCCTTGGTAACCGGATGGCTGATACAACCGCTAAAGTCGAAACCTTTCTTAATGAGCTGCATTCCGCTTCAAAACCGGCTGCTCACAGAGATTATAATAATATTAAAATATTTGCTTTTAAGAACGGACACTCAGGTGAAATTCAAAGATGGGACTGGGCTTATTACTCTGAAAAACTAAGGAAAGCAAAATTTGATATAGATGATGAGGTCCTCAAACCATTTTTCGTGCTGGAGAATGCTGAGAAAGCGATATTCAGCCTTGCCACAACACTCTATGGAATAAAGTTCGTAAGGAACAACTCAATACCTGTTTACCATAAGGAAGTGAAAGTATGGGAGGTCCTTGATGCTGACAATTCTTTTCTTGCCATCCTTTATACGGATTATTTTCCGAGACATGGGAAAAACAGTGGCGCATGGATGACAGGATATCGTGAACAGAGAAAGAAGAATGGGAAACATGTCAGACCATTAATCTCAATAGTGGCAAACTTCACAAGACCGACGGAAACAAAGCCTTCCCTGCTTACCTTCAATGAGGTCACCACCTTTCTTCATGAATTCGGTCATGCCCTCCACGGAATTCTGACAAAATGTACCTACGAAAGTCTTTCCGGGACAAGTGTTGCACGAGATTTTGTAGAAATGCCATCACAATTCATGCAGAACTTCGCATATGAGAAAGAGTGGTTGTCATTATGGGCAGTTCATTATATTACAGGTGAGAAGATCCCAGATAATGTAATTGCGAAGATCAAAGAATCATCAACCTTCAATGAAGGATATGCGTGCAACAGGCAATTGAGTTTTGGATTCCTCGATATGGCATGGCACACGGTTACTTATCCGATAACAGACGACATAGTCGCATTTGAATCCGCAGCGGTGGAGAAGACAGAATTGTTCCCTAAGGTGGAAGGTTCAAATATGAGTGCTTCATTCGGTCATGTCTTTGGCGGAGGTTATGCTGCCGGTTATTACGGATACAAATGGGCAGAAGTACTTGATGCAGATGCTTTTAAATATTTTAAAGAAACCGGTATCTTTAATACTGAAACTGCATCAGCATTCAGAAAAAATATATTGGAAAAAGGCGGCACCGATAAACCTATGAATCTTTATATCAGCTTCAGGGGTAAAGAGCCAACGATAGATGCCTTCCTTGAGCGGAGTGGACTGAAATAACCTTCCTGCCCCCCTGAAGGGGGATTTGGGGGGTAGAAAAGTCAAGAGGGCAAAGACAAAGAATCATAAACATGTATTATATTTACCTGTTCTTAATAAATTGAATTTCTTCTTTTAACATATTATAAATCAATATATTAGTTATTATATATGATTCTCTTCTTCAAAGGCTCCGGTAAAACACTCTTTGCGGTCGGAGTTGCAAAAAAGCTGTTAAAGAAAGATATCAACAAACTGATATGGCTTTTCAGTAATGCTGCAAAGCTGGATGTTGAAAAGCTTAAAGGCATGTATTTGGGCCCTCGTAAAGAAATGGTGACTCCATGGAGTACTAACGCCGTTGAAATAACCCAGAATATGGGAATCTCCGGGATAATGAGGATAGAAGAGTTTCACCCGGCTTCAAAAAATACAGAATGGGATCCGATGCTGCAGTCTTTATATAAGGGGCTCGATCAGGATATTTTTACAATTGACAGGCTGCCCGACCCGGTAATGTATATTGATGATATAAGAGCATATAACGACAGGGAAGGGCTGGCTCTCAGCAGCGAGGAAATAGAATATCTCAGTAAGCTAAGCAAGAGCATCGGACGAAAACTTACTGACAGTGAGATATTCGGATTTTCGCAGGTTAATTCGGAGCACTGCCGCCATAAGATATTTAATGGCACCTTTATTATTGATGGAAAAACAAAAGAGAACTCACTTTTCCAGTTGATCAAACTGACAACAAAAAATAATCCCAATAAAGTCATCTCAGCATATAAGGATAATTGTGCTTTTATCCAGGGTCCTGTTATAGAGCAATTTGCGCCCGTCGCACAGGACAGATCAGGTTTTTTCAGGATAACGAATTATGAATCAGTACTATCGCTGAAAGCTGAAACACATAATTTCCCTACTACCGTTGAGCCCTTCAACGGTGCATCTACAGGAACCGGAGGAGAAATAAGGGATCGTATGGCCGGAGGAAAAGGGGCTTTCCCCATTGCCGGAACAGCTGTATATATGACCTCCTATCCCCGGCCTGACGGAGCAAGATACTGGGAAAAAAAGACAAAAGAGAGACCATGGCTATACCAGACACCCGGGGATATTCTTATTAAAGCATCAAACGGAGCGAGTGATTTTGGAAATAAATTTGGTCAGCCTCT
>Ga0307420_1000453_pt1 | contig 19100 bp, 13 predicted proteins | sample SalMarWE160240MG_2_FD_202167 | JGI IMG/M metagenome (GOLD analysis project Ga0307420, IMG submission 202167) | Salt marsh sediment microbial communities from the Plum Island Ecosystem LTER, Massachusetts, United States - WE1602-40 | ecosystem: Environmental > Aquatic > Marine > Intertidal zone >... | reverse complement strand
CAACACACCCCCCCTCACACCTCCCGCCCCCCGGATTATTGAGATGATACGTATTTAGATCCTGGTGAGGAGAAGGCGGATGAAACGGGTCGGATTTCTGCTCAAAGTGAAAGAGGATATGCTGGAAGAGTACAAAAAGCGCCACGAGGCGGTGTGGCCCGAGATGCTCGACGCTCTGCGCAGGACCGGCTGGCACAACTATTCGCTCTTTATGCGCGAGGACGGGCTGCTGTTCGGCTACTTTGAGACCCCCGAGAGCTTTCAGGCCGCGTTGGACGGCATGGCTGAGGAGGAGATCAACGCCAAGTGGCAAGACTATATGGCTCCCTTCTTCGAGTGCACGGGCGATCACGCGGATGAGATGATGGTGGAACTGGAGGAGGTATTCCACCTCGACTGAGCGAGTGAATAGGAGGCAAAACGAAGATGAGAAACCAATTGACGGAGAAGCATGTTCAAGATGCTTATGCGCTGGCAAAAGAACGATATGCCGCATTGGGTGTGGACATCGACTCGGCGATGGATGCCCTTGCGCAGGTCTCGATCAGCCTGCACTGCTGGCAGGGAGACGACGTGGGCGGCTTTGAGAACCCCGACGCCGAACTGGGCGGCGGCATCGCCGCGACGGGCAACTATCCCGGCAAGGCGCGCACCGCCGGCGAACTGCGCAGCGACCTGGACCTGGCCTACAGCCTGATCCCCGGTACGCATCGCCTGAACCTGCACGCCATCTACGCCGAACCGGATAGCAAGGTCGAGCGCAACGAGTTACAGCCGGAGCACTTTGCCGCCTGGGTCGATTGGGCCAAGGAGAAGGGGCACGGCATCGACTTTAACCCCACCTGCTTCTCCCACCCGCTGGCCGAGAGCGGCTTTACGCTGGCCAGCTACGACGAGGGCGTGCGCCGGTTCTGGATCGAGCACTGCATCGCCTGTCGCAAGATTGGCGCGCATTTCGGGCGCGAGTTGGGTACCCCGTGCGTGACCAACATCTGGATCCCCGATGGCTACAAGGACGTTCCCGCCGACCGCAAGACCCCGCGCATGCTGCTCAAGGATTCGCTAAATCAGGTGCTGGCGGAGGAGCTCGATTCCCAGTACAACTTGGACGCTGTCGAATCCAAGCTGTTTGGCATCGGATCGGAGAGCTACGTCGTCGGCTCGCACGAGTTCTATCTCGGCTACGCTGTGACCAACCAGATACTCCTGTGTTTGGACAGCGGCCACTTTCACCCCACTGAGGTGATCTCGGACAAGATATCGTCGATTCTTACCTTCTTGCCCGAGATCCTGCTGCACGTCAGCCGGGGGGTGCGCTGGGACAGCGATCACGTGGTCATCCTTTCCGACGAGCTGCAGGCCATCGCGCAGGAGATCGTGCGCGGTGGATACCTGGATCGCGTGCACATCGGTCTGGACTATTTCGACGCCAGCATCAACCGCGTGGCGGCGTGGGTCATTGGCACGCGCAACGCGCTCAAGGCCCTGCTGATGGCGCTGCTGGAGCCGATCGATCAACTGCGCGAGATGGAAGTCGCAGGCGACTTTACCGGGCGACTGGCGCTGCTGGAGGAACTCAAGGGACTGCCCTTCAGCGCGGTGTGGGACGCCTACTGTCTGAAGCAAGGAGTACCGGTGGGCCTTGGCTTCCTGGACGAAATCCGCGCCTATGAAAAGCAGGCCCTTGCGCAGAGGGGCTAATGCGGACACCGTCTTTCGACGTACGCTCGGGCTGCCCCAATTTTGGACACAGAGATTCGCAGAGATTGGGAAGAGATTCACAGAGGATAGAAAGGCTCTGTGTTTATCTGTGGATTCTCCGAGAATCTCTATGTAACCTGAGCAGTTATCTTTCGACAAGATCAAAATGATTCGCAGGATAACGGTAAATCTTGTGAATCCTGTCCAATTTTTCCGGAGAATGCAATGAAACTGGTCGAGAAATATCGGGAGCAAGTAGGTGAGTTCGTGGACGTATGCCACCAACTGGCGCGCAAGGGATTCGTCACCTCCCACGGCGGCAACCTGGCCTGGAAGCTGAAGGACGACCTGATCCTGATCACGCCGACGAAGGTGTACAAGGGCGACGTCGAAGCGGAGGACGTGGTCTTCATCGACCCGGCGGGCAGCGTCGTCGAAGGGACGCGCCGCCCGACCGGCGAGCGGCCGATGTACCTGAAATTCTTCACCGAGCGGCCCGACGTCGTCTCCGTCATCCACTGCCATTCCCCCGCCGTGGGTGCGCTGGCGATTTTGAAAGGCGAGAACTGGCTGATGCGTCCCATCTTTCCCGAGGCGATCATCGAGATCGGCCCGGTGCCGCTGGTGCCCTACGCCGAACCGCTGACCGAGCAACTGGCGCAGAATTTCGCGCCGTTCCTGCAAAAGCACAACGCCTTCATCATGGAGAACCACGGCCTGGTGATGATGACGCGCGGTGACATCCGCTGGACGATGCTGCTGGTGGAGGAGTTGGAGGGGACGGCCCAGTCGATCCTGGCGGCGCTTCAGGCGGGCGGGGTCAAGGAGCTCTTGTGCCAGGACGTGGTCAACCTGGGCAACGTGATGCGCACGCGCGATCTCGCGCTGTGCGGCGCGCCGGGGGTGAACACCTCTCTGGAAGAGCTGTATTTCGGATCGTAGGAGGGATCAATGCCAAAGGACAAACTCAGCTTTCTAGCCCTCGACCTGGGCGCCGAGAGCGGCCGCGCTATGGCGGGGCAGTTCGACGGCCAGCAGCTCCAGATCTCAGAGGTCCACCGCTTCACCAACGGGCCGGTGCGCCTGCCCAGCGACGGTACAGGGTACCGCTTGCACTGGGACGTACTGCGCCTGTGGAGCGAGATCACGTGCGGCATCGCCCTGGCCGCTCAGAAATGCGAGGGAAAGTTGGCCGGCGTGGGTCTCGATACCTGGGGTGTCGATTTTGGACTGCTCGACCGCAGCGGCGCGCTGCTGGGCAACCCCTACCACTACCGCGACAGCCGCACCGATGGTATGGTGGACGAGGCCTTTCGCCGCGTGGGTCGCGAGGAGATCTTCCAACGAACCGGGATCCAGTTCATGCAGCTCAATAGCCTGTACCAGTTGCTCTCGATGGTCGTCGGCGAGTCGCCGTTGCTGGAGATAGCACAGACGTTTCTAGCCATGCCCGATCTGTTCAACTATTGGCTCACCGGACGGAAGGTGTGCGAATTCTCCAATGCCACGACGACCCAATGCTACGATCCGCGCGCCGGGGATTGGGCCAGGTCGATGCTGGAAAAGCTGGGAATCCCCACGCACATCTTTCCCGAGATCGTGCCGCCCGGCACTGTGCTGGGCGACATGCTGCCGGAGGTGGCTGTAGAGGTCGGCGCAAACGCGTCCGTCATCGCCCCGGCGTGCCACGATACCGGATCGGCGGTGGCAGCGGTTCCGGCCGCCGGAGCCGATTTTGCCTACATCAGCTCCGGCACGTGGTCGCTGATGGGAGCCGAGCTGAGGGATCCGGTCATCAACGCTGACAGTCTGGCCTACAACTTTACCAACGAGGGCGGCGTGGGCGGGACGTTCCGCTTTCTGAAGAACATTATGGGATTGTGGCTGGTACAAGAATCCCGCCGCACGTGGGCTGGTCAGGGAGAGTCGCTCTCATATGACGAGCTGACACAGATGGCCACCGAGGCGGAGCCGCTGCGCGCCATCGTCGATCCCGACGACGGCGATTTCCTCAAGCCCGGCGACATGCCTGCGCGCATCCGCGCCTTCTGCGAGCGCACCGGCCAGCCGGTGCCGGAGAACAAGGGGTCCATCGTGCGCTGCGCGCTGGAGAGCCTGGCGCTCAGGTATCGCTGGACGCTGGAGCGGTTGGAGGAGATGCTGGGCCGCCGCCTGGAGCCGATCCACATCATCGGCGGCGGGACGCAAAACCGGCTGCTCAGCCAGCTCGCTGCCGACGCCACCGGCCGCCGCGTGGTGACCGGCCCCATCGAGGCCACGGCCATCGGCAACGTCCTGGTGCAGATGATGGCCCTGGGCCATATCGCCTCGCTGGCGGAGGGGCGGCAGATCGTATGCGCCTCTTTCGACGTCGAGACCTACGAACCACAGGGCGGCGACGAATGGGAAAAGGCCTACGGCAGATTTTTGGAGTTGACGGAGGGAAAATGAGCGAAAAATACGACGTCACCATCGTCGGCGCGGGCCCGGGCGGGTACGTGGCCGCCATCCGCGCCGCACAACTGGGTCTGAAGACAGCCCTGGTAGAAAAAGAGCATCTAGGCGGGGTGTGCCTCAACTGGGGCTGCATCCCCACCAAGGCACTGCTGCGCAACGCCGAGGTCGTCTCGCTCTTGGGACGCGGTAAAGAGTTCGGCTTCACCGTCGAGGGGTTCCAGGCCGATTTCGGCGCGGCGGTCGACCGCAGCCGCAAGGTTTCCGAGCGGCTGGTCAAGGGCGTCGGCGCGCTGATGCGCAAGAACGAGGTCGAGGTCATAGAAGGCGCAGGTAGGCTCAAGTCGCCTACGAGCGTCCAAGTGACGCTCAACCCTTCGACTTCGCTCAGGGCAAGCGCGGGCGGCATGCGCACGCTGGAGACGCAGAACGTCGTCGTCGCCACCGGCGGGCGGGCGCGCGCCATCCCCGGCATCGAAATGGACGGCGAGCGGGTACTGACCTACCGCGAGGCTATCGTGCTGCGCGAGCTGCCTGCGTCGGCCGTCATCGTCGGGGCGGGGCCGATCGGCATGGAGTTCGCCCACGTGTGGTCTACGTACGGCGCACAGGTCACCGTGGTCGAGATGCTGGACCGCGCGCTGCCGCTGGAGGATGCGGAGGTCAGCAAAGAGGTCGAGCGCGCTTTCAAGCGGCGCAAGGTCAAGGTGCTAACCTCCACGCGCGTGCAGGGGATCGAGACGACTGCCGACGGCGTGAAAGTGACCGTATCCAATGAGGACGGCGAGCAGGTATTGGAGGCCGAGCGGGCGCTGATCGCCATCGGCGTGCGGCCCAACAGCGAGGGGATAGGCCTGGAGGAGATCGGCGTCCAGGTCGAGCGCAGCACCGTGATCATCGACGACGCGATGCGCACCACCGTCCCCGGCGTGTACGCCATCGGCGACGTGACGGGCAAGCTGGCGCTGGCCCACGTGGCCTCGGCCCAGGGCGTCGTCGCCGTGGAGACCATCGCCGGGGCCGAGACGGTGACGCTGGATTACGAGATGCTGCCGCGCTGCACCTACTGCCAGCCGCAGGTGGCCAGCTTTGGCATCACCGAGGCTCAGGCCGCCGAGCGCGGGCACCAAGTCAAGGTGGGCCAGTTTCCCTTCCGCGCTATCGGCAAGGCGCTGAGCCTGGGCGACTATGACGGTTTTGTCAAGATCGTGGCCGACGCAGCCAGCGGTGAGATCCTGGGCGCTTCTCTGGTGGGCCCGGAGGTGACGGAGCTGCTGCCGGAGCTGGTGCTGGCCCGTCATTGGGAGCTGACGCCGGAGGAGATCGCGCGCACCGTCCACGCCCATCCCACGCTGAGCGAGGCGCTGATGGAGGCCGCGCACGGTGTGTTTGGGCAGGCAATACATATCTAGGAGGATAGGATGAGTAGCATCAAGAATATCGAGATGGTTGCTCCGCGCAACAGATTGGTCAGCGGCATGCCCAAGATCGGCATCCGACCCACGATCGACGGACGGCTTGGCGGGGTACGGGAATCGCTGGAGGGGCAGACGATGGGGTTGGCCAAGACGGTGGCCGAATTTCTCTCCCAGAACCTGCGCCACGCCAACGGCCTGCCGGTGAAATGCGTCATTGCAGATGACGGGTGCGGAGCACCCGCATGCATCGGCGGTGTGGTCGAAGCTGCTCGCGCTGCGGAAAAGTTCGCCAAGGAGGGGGTAGGGGTTTCCCTGACGGTCACTCCCTGCTGGTGCTACGGCTCGGAGACGATGGACATGGACCCGCACGTCCCCAAGGCGGTGTGGGGCTTTAACGGCACCGAGCGGCCCGGCGCGGTCTACTTGGCGGCGGTTCTTGCCGGGCACAACCAGAAGGGACTGCCGGCCTTTAGCATCTATGGGCGAGATGTGCAGGACGCGGGCGATAGCTCGATCCCACCCGACGTGCAGGAAAAGCTGCTGCAGTTTGCCAAGGCTGGGCTGGCGGTAGCGCGCATGCGGGGCAAGTCATACCTCTCGCTAGGGGGCGTCTCGATGGGCATCGCCGGGTCGATCGTCGACCAGGCCTTTTTCGAGAACACCCTGGGGATGCGGGTGGAGACGGTCGACATGACCGAGTTCACCCGCCGGATCGACGAGGAGATCTATGATCCGAACGAGTTTTCCCGCGCCCTACTTTGGGTGAAGGAGAACTGCCGCGAGGGGCGGGACCACAATCCGCCTGAAAAGCAGCGCAGCCGGGAGCAGAAGGATCGGGATTGGGAGTTTGTGGTCAAGATGGCCATGATCGCCCGCGACCTGATGGTGGGCAATCCCCGTCTGGAGGAACTGGGCTATGGCGAGGAGGCGTTGGGACACAACGCCATCGTCGCCGGTTTCCAGGGGCAGCGCCAGTGGACCGATCACTTTCCCAACGGAGACTTTTTGGAGGCAATGCTCAACTCCTCCTTCGACTGGAACGGGATCAGGCAGCCTTTCGTCGTGGCGACCGAGAACGACTGTCTCAACGGGGTGGCTATGTTGTTCGGGCACCTGCTGACCGATACGGCACAGATCTTTGCTGACGTGCGGACGTATTGGAGCCCGGCGGCGGTCAAGCGTGTGACCGGCCACACGCTGACCGGCCTGGCGGAGAGCGGGATCATCCACCTGATCAACTCCGGCGCCGCCACGCTGGACGCCACCGGCCAGATGACGAAGGAAGGCCAGCCAGCGATAAAGCCCTTCTGGGAGATCACGCCCGAGGACGTCGCAAAGTGCCTGGGCGTCACAGACTGGTATCCGGCCACGGTAGAGTATTTCCGGGGCGGGGGCTTCTCTTCCGGCTTTCTCACCCGCGGGAGCATGCCGGTGACAATGTCCAGGATCAACCTGGTCAAGGGACTTGGGCCGGTGTTGCAGCTTGCGGAAGGATACACCGTCGATCTGCCGGAGGACGTGTACAACACCCTGAACGAGCGCACCGATCCTACCTGGCCCACGCACTGGTTCGTGCCCAACCTGACGGGCAGCGGGCCGTTCCGGGACGTGTACTCGGTGATGTATAACTGGGGTGCCAATCACGGCGCGGTGAGCTACGGCCACATCGGCGCCGACCTGATCGCGCTGGCCGCGATGCTGCGTATCCCGGTCTCGATGCACAACGTGCCGGAGGAGCGCATCTTTCGGCCCAGCGCTTGGGCAGCCTTTGGCGCGATGGACCCGCAGGGAGCCGACTTTAGGGCCTGTGCCAATTTCGGTCCATTGTACGGCAAGTATTAAGGAGATAGATCATCGTGCAAGCTGTTGAACTGGAAGCGCGATTGAACGATTTCGATCCCGGCGTGAGGGATGCCGCGCTGCGGGAGTTGGTCGCCTTGGCCGACGAGGCCGCTGTGAAGCTGCCGCCGCCGGTCGATGCGGTCAACATGCACTGCCACACCTTTTTCTCCTTCAACGGCTACGGCTACTCTCCCTCGGCGCTGGCGTGGCTAGGGCGCAAGCAGGGGTTCGCAGCGGCGGGCATCATCGATTTTGACGTGCTCGACGGCGTGGACGAGTTCCTCGGTGCCTGCGAGCTGGTCGGCCTGCGCGGCAGCGCCGGGATCGAGACGCGCGTCTTTGTACCCGAGTTCGCCACCCGCGAGATCAACTCCCCCGGCGAGCCGGGTGTGTGCTACCAGATGGGCATCGGTTTTGCTGGTGGGCAAGCAACCGGTCGCGCAGCCGAGATCCTGGCCGATCTACGACAGCGCGCGACCGACCGCAACCGCGGGATGCTGGCGCGCGTCAATGCGCATCTGGCTCCTGTGAGCATCGACTATGAGCTAGACGTCCTGCCACTGACGCCCAAGGGAAACGCCACCGAACGCCATATACTCACCGCCTACGTCGTGGCGGCGGAGCGGGTCTATCCAGATTGCGCCGAGAGGGTACGCTTCTGGGCGGAAAAGCTGGGGATGGAACCTGCCGAGATTGAGGCAATGATCGACGACGTGCCCGGTTTCAAGAACGTGATCCGCGCCAAGCTGATGAAGCGCGGCGGCGTGGGCTACGTGCAGCCGGGCCCGGAGAGCTTTTCCACGGTGGACGAGTTCCACGAGATGATCGCGCTCTGTGGGGCGCTGCCCTGCTTTGCCTGGCTGGATGGCACCAGCGCTGGCGAGCAGGATATCGAGGAGTTGGTGGGGTTGATGGTCGAAAAAGGCGCCGTCGCCGTCAACATCATCCCCGATCGCAACTGGAACATCAAGGACCTCGAGACGAGGCGCATCAAGGTGCAAAACCTGCACGATTTTGTCCGCCTGGCCCAGGAGCTCGACCTGCCGCTGAACGTGGGCACGGAGATGAACAAGTACGGCCTCAAGCTGGTGGACGATTTCGATGTGCCGGAGCTTGAGCCGGTGCGCCAGGCGTTCCTGGATGGGGCGCACTTTGTCTACGGGCACACGTTGATGCAGCGCGCACGGACTGGAACAGTCCGCCTGGGTTTGGGTTACCAGAGTGCGTGGGCGCAGGCACACCTGCCCACACGCCGCGCGCGCAACTCGTTCTACACTCAGGTGGGCCGTCTCGTTCCGCCGGGGCAGGCCGGGCTGGCGCGGCTGCGGCGATTGAGTGCGGCGATGTCGCCCTCGAATATCTTGAAACTGAGCCAGTAATCAACTTGGAGGTATAAGAAAATGTCTTCACAACCGAAGCAAAGTCAATCGAAAAAGAGCACACTCAAGCCTTATCAGAATCTTTCCCTGTCCGTCAAGCGCAGGGTTGCCGACCTGCTCACTCGCATGACGATGGAAGAGAAGGCGGCGCAGTTGGGCTCTCGCATGCCCTTCACGGACTGGCATGAGTGGATACGCTGCACCCTGGAGGAAAAGATTGCACGCACCCATGCCATACCCCCAGGTGATGTGATCGGCGTGGGCGTGGGACAACTGAGTATATTTCTGAGAGAACTGCCACCCAAGGCTGCTGCGGCCAAGGCTAACGAGTTCCAACGTTATGCGCGCGACAACACCCGCCTGGGCATTCCCCCGATCTTCCACGACGAGGGACTGCACGGGCTGCTGTGCAACGATGCAACCTGTTTCCCGCAGGCCATCGCCATGGCGAGCTCCTGGCATCCAGGACTCCTACAGGAGGTGGCCACCGCGATCGGTAAGGAGACCCGGGCCAGGGGTATCCGCCAACTCCTCAGCCCGACGATCAACATCGCGCGCGATCCGCGCTGTGGACGGACGGAGGAGACCTACGGTGAGGATCCGTACCTGGCCTCGCGCATGGCGGTAGCGTTCGTGCGCGGGGTGCAGAGCCAGGGGGTCGTGACCACCCCCAAGCATTATGCCGCCAACTTTGTCGGCGACGGCGGCCGAGATAGCTACGCCGTTCACTTTTCCGAGCGGCTCTTGCGGGAGGTCTACTTCCCGGCCTTCGAGGCCAGCGTGCGTGAGGGCGGGGCGCTCTCGATCATGGCGGCCTACAACTCACTGGACGGCGTGCCGTGCTCGTGCAATCGCTGGCTGCTCACCGAGGTGCTCAGAGACGAGTGGGGGTTCGAGGGGTATGTGGTCTCGGATTATGATTCGGTTATCCACATCCTGACCAAGCACGTGGTCGCCGCCGACAAACAGGAAGTGGCCAAGAGGGCGGTCGAGGCCGGCCTGGAGATCGAACTACCCCAGACCGACTGTTACGGCGAGCCGCTGCTCCAGGGCCTCAAGCAGGGCGCGATCTCGGCGGAGGCAGTTGACGAGGCCGTGCGCCGGGTGCTGGCGATCAAGTTCCGCCTGGGGTTGTTCGATGAGCCTTTCGTGGACGAAGAGCAAGCGGAGGTGGTCTGCAACACCGCGGAGCACCGGGCGCTGGCCCTGCAGATGGCCCGCGAGGGGATCGTGCTGCTGAAGAATGATGGAGCGGCACTGCCTCTTGCCAAAGAGGTCAAATCCATCGCCGTGATCGGGCCACAGGCCGACGAGCCGCGCCTGGGCGGGTACTCTTGGAATGGCTACACCCGGGAGCGAATCGTCACCCCCCTACGGGGCATCCGCGAGCGGGCCCGCGACTTGCAAGTCCATTTCGCGCAAGGCTGCACGGTCAATGGAGACTCGAAAGATGGCTTTGCAGAAGCGCTTCAGGCTGCGCGCCAATCCCAGGTCGCGCTGCTGTTCGTCGGCAACAGCGGGCGGACCGAGGGGGAGCAGCGCGATCGGGCCAATCTCGATCTACCCGGCGTGCAGGGCGAACTAATCAAGCAGGTCGCCGCCACCGGCGTGCCCACCATCGTCGTGCTGATCAACGGCAGCGCAGTCACTATGCTGGACTGGATTGACCAGGTGGGCGCCGTGGTCGAAGCATGGTACCCAGGTGAGGCTGGAGGCACGGCGATTACCGAGGTCCTGTTCGGCGATACGAACCCAAGCGGAAAACTGCCGATCACGTTCCCGCGCACGGTGGGGCAACTGCCACTATATTACAACTACAAACCCTCCGGTCGCATCTACGATTACGTGGATCTCACCGGGAAGCCCCTGTTTCCGTTCGGGCATGGCCTCAGTTACACGACGTTTGCCTACCGCAACCTGCACATCCGCTTGGAGCGGAAGAAGACGGTCAAGGTGAGCCTGGAGATTGAGAACACCGGCGAGCGCGCCGGGGACGAGGTAGTGCAACTGTACATACACGATGTGGTAGCGAGCGTGGCGAGGCCGGTGAAGGAGCTGAAAGGCTTTAGGCGCATCTCACTCCAGCCGCACGAGACGAAGGAGGTCACGTTCGAGGTCTCCGTGCAGCAACTCGGCTTGTACGATACGGACTTGAGCTACATCGTGGAACCGGGCGAATTCGAGATCATGGTTGGCAGTTCTTCGGAGGACATCCGGCTGACTGGACGGCTAGAGGTCAAATAACGATGACCAGTAAACTAGACCAATACCGCCGCGCCAGAGCGCCGCTGCCCGAGGCCAATTGCCTCTGGCCGCTCTACGGCGCTGGGTTCGAGAACCTGGGCCGTGAGGGACAACCCATCGAGGTAGAGACGCCCGCGTTCGGCTCGGACGAGCTGCTGGTGCGCCACGACGCGGTAGGGCTGTGTTTTTCCGATATCAAGATCATCCGCCTGGGCGAGGAACACCCCCGCATCTACCGCAACATGAAGGAAAACCCGGTGGTGCAGGGACACGAGGTGAGCATGACCGTCGTTGGCGCGGGCGAGAACCTGCGCGAGCAGTACGCGGTGGGCGACCGTTTCATCATCCAGGCCGACATCTACGCCGGCGGCGTCAACCTGGCCTACGGCTACGAGATCCAGGGCGGGCTGTCGCAATACAACGTCATCGACCAGCGGGTGCTCAACGGCGACGACGGCAATTACCTGATTCCCGTGCAGCCCGGCACTGGCTACGCCGAGAGCGCCCTCACCGAGCCGTGGGCTTGCGTCATTGCCGCCTACGAGCTGAAATATCGCACCGGGTTGAAGGCAGAGGGAACGACGTGGATCATCGGTACGGCGAATGACAGATCACGAATCACGAATCACGAATCACGTTACACGATCAGTTCCGGTTTCGATGAGACGTCTCACCCCGCCCGCCTGCTGCTGACGGACATACCCGCCGACTTTGTCGCCTGGCTCAGGACGCGTGCGGAGGCGTTGGGCGTGGAAATCGTCGACGTGGCGGACGCGTCGTCGCCGCCGGTCGAGCAGGTGGACGATGTCGTCATCCTGGGCGCCGATGTCGATCTGATTGAGACGGTCAGCCCGCACTTGGCCGATTTCGGCATCGTGGCCATCATCGCCGACGAGCCACTTCCGCGCAAGGTGGCCGTCGACGTGGGACGCGTCCACTACAACCGCTGGGTGACTGTGGGCGAGACCGGCCCCGACATTGCCCAGGCTTACAGCCGCGTGCCCGTGCGCTCCACGCTCAGGCCCGGCGGAGCGGCCTGGTTCGTGGGCGCGGGCGGGCCGATGGGACGCATGCACGTCCAGCGCGCCATCCAGATCGCCAATCACCCCACCACCATCGTCTGCACCGACATCAGCGACCCGCGCCTGAACGACCTGCGCGAGAGCTTTGCCGCCGAGGCGCGCGCCAAGGGGATCACCTTCATCTGGGCCAACCCGATGCAGAAGGATACCTACGCCGCTGAGATGGCCCCCTTCAAGCAGGTCGGATTCGATAACATCGTCGTGCTGGCCCCGGTGCCCGCAGTCATCGCCGACGCGGCCACCTACCTGGCCCCTAAGGGCGTGATGAACATCTTTGCCGGGGTTGCGCGCGGCACGACGGCCGAGATCGATCTGAGCGATGCCTACCTGAGGGACACGCGCGTCATCGGCCACTCGGCCTCGTCCATCGACGACCTGCGGCTGATGCTGCACCAGGCGGAGACGGGGGTGCTCTCGCCCAACCGCTCGGTGGCGGCCGTCGGCTCGCTCGATGCAGCCAAGGAGGGATTGCAAGCCGTGCAGGATACCGTCTATCCCGGCAAGATCGTCATCTATCCCAACATCAAGGATTTCCCCCTCACCGCCGTGCCCGACTTGAAGGACAAGCTGCCCGGCGTCTATGCCAAACTGAAGGATGGACGCGAGTGGACGGTTGAGGCGGAGAAAGAGTTCCTGCGGCTGATGCTGCCGTAGAAAAGATTCGAGATTAGGAGATTATTGTGAGTGCATTGCAAGACAAGATCGCCATCGTCACCGGTGGAGCACAGGGACTGGGCGCGGCCATCTGCCGCAGACTGGCCGACGAAGGCTGTCACGTCGTTGTTGCCGACCTGAACCTGGAGGGTGCGAAGCAGACGGCGGCCGACATCGCTGCCCAGACCGGCCGCCGTGCCATCGCCATCAAGGTGAACGTGACCGACGAAGCACAGGTCGAGGCCATGGTCGACCGCGCCGTGGACGAGTTCGGACGGCTCGACATCCTCGTCTCCAACGCCGGTATTCTCATCGCCGAGGCCGTGGACGAGTTCCCCGCCGAAAAGTGGCGCGCCGTGATGAACGTCAATCTGTTCGGCTATTTCCTGTGCCTCAAGCATGCCGCGCGGGTGATGCAGGCGCAAGAGAGCGGGGCCATCGTGCAGATCAACTCCAAGTCGGGCAAGAAGGGCAGTTTCAAGAACTCGGCCTACGCTGCGAGCAAGTTCGGCGGCGTGGGCTTGACCCAGAGCGTGGCCCTAGAGCTGGCCGAGCACGGCGTGCGCGTCAACGCCATCTGCCCGGGCAACCTGCTCGATTCGCCGCTGTGGACGCAGGGTCCCAATGCCCTATTCAAACAGTACGCGCGTAAGTGGGATCTCACTGAGGAGGATGTGCGTCAGAAATACATCGATCAGGTGCCGATGAAGCGTGGGTGCACCTACGATGACGTGTGCAACGCGGTCGTCTTTCTGGTATCGGATCAGGCAAGTTACATGACCGGCCAAGCAATCAACGTCACCGGCGGCCAGGAGATGCGCTGACGACAGAAAGAGGGTGGGAACATGAAACGTTCAGAGATCAACGCGATCATGCGCCAGGCGGATGCCTTCATCCGTGAGAGCGGGTTCTACTTGCCTCCCTTTGCCTTCTGGACTCCCGAGGAATGGAAGACCAAGGGAGAAGAGGTGCGCGAGATCGTGGAAAATGGCCTGGGTTGGGACATCACCGACTTTGGCAAAGGCGACTATGAAAAGTACGGGCTGTTCCTCTTTACCATCCGCAACGGTAATCCCAACAACTGGAAGACGATGCAGGGCAAGCTGTATGCCGAAAAGATAATGATCGTAGGTGTCGATCAGGTGACGCCGATGCACTTTCACTGGAGCAAAGCGGAAGACATTATCAACCGGGGCGGTGGCAAGCTGGTCATTCAGCTCTACAACGCGACCCCGGATGAGGACTTGGCCGACACCGATGTGACGGTGAGTATGGACGGCGCGGAGCGTGTCGTAAAGGCCGGGGATACGGTCGTGTTGAGCCCAGGTGAGAGCATCACGCTGCCCACGCGCCTCTATCACAAGTTCTGGGGCGTCGAAAGTCGGGTGCTGGTGGGTGAGGTCTCGATGGTCAACGACGATCGGACGGACAACCGCTTCCACGAGCCGACGGGGCGCTTCCCAGAGATCGAAGAGGACGAGCCGCCGCTCTATCTCCTGTGCAACGACTATGGGCGATATTACCGCCCTGCAGACAGAGAATCGACGGTGTGATATGAGGAGATTAGAGATTGGAGATTGAGGTGAGTGCAAATCTCCAATCTCTAATTGACAGAGGATATTGATGAGCAAAAAAACAAAAACGAGAGAGAAATTTGATATAACCAAGGAACAGGCGCTGGATCTCTTGCAGCAGATGTGGGAGATCCGCATGTTCGAGGACAAGGTGTACGAGCTGCTGGGACAGAACGTGATCAAGGGCGCTTCTCACCTGTATGCCGGTGAGGAGGCGGTGGCGGTGGGCGCCATCTCTGCCCTGAGCGACGACGACCTGATCACCAGCACGCACCGCGGCCACGGCCACTGTCACGCGCGAGGCGCCGCGCTGACCAAGACGGCGGAGGCACGCCAGGAGCATTACAACAAGATGATGGCCGAGCTGTGCGGGCGCGCCACCGGCTACTGCGGCGGGCGCGGCGGCTCGATGCACATCGCCGACGTCGAAAACGGCAACCTGGGCGCGACCGGCATCGTCGGCGGCAACATCCCCGTGGCGGCAGGCGCGGCCCTGGCCCAGCAGATGCAGGATACGGGCCGGGTGGTGCTGTGCTTTTTCGGCGACGGGGCCTCGCAGACGGGCAACTTTCACGAGGCGCTGAACCTGGCCGGGCTGTGGAAACTGCCCGTGGTTTTCATCGTGGAGAACAACCTGTACGGCATGTCTGTGCCCCTCAAGAACGCGGCCGCCAAACTGGACGTGGCCGACCGGGCCTGCGCCTACGACATGCCCGGCGAGGTGGTCGATGGGATGGACGTGCTGGCCGTGCGCGAAGCGGTCGGGCGGGCCGTCGAACGCGCCCGCAAGGGCGAGGGACCTTCGCTGATCGAGTGCAAGGCCTACCGCTGGTACGGCCACTCCCGCTCCGATCCGCGCAAGTACCGCACCAAGGAGGAGGAGGCCGAGTGGAAGGCGCGCGACCCGATTCCAAACTTTGCCGCCCGCTTGGTTGCGGCCGGGATCGCCACCGAGGCAGAGGTGGACGAGGTCGAGGAGAAGGTCGAGCAGGCCATCGAGGAGGCCACCGACTTTGCCCTCAACTCCCCCACGCCGCCGGTGGAGGAACTGGAGCTGTACGTCTACGCACCGTTCAAGTGGACGGAGGAGGATTACGCCCGCGAGCGGCGGCTGCGCGAGCTGTGCCGCGAGGGCGGCCCCGGTACGCGCAAGGTGCTCTACCGCGAGGCGCTGCAAGAGGCGGCGCGCGAGGAGATGAAGCGCGACCCCAGCGTGTTCATCATGGGGGAGGACGTGGGCCTTTACGGCGGCGCTTACGGCGCGACGCGCGGGTTGTTCGACGAGTTCGGGGGCGAGCGCGTGCGCGATACGCCAATCTCCGAGGCGACCATCGGCGGCGCGGCGGTCGGTGCAGCCATGGCCGGCATGCGCCCCATCGCCGAGATCATGTACGTCGATTTCACCCCGCTGGCGATGGACCAGATCGCCAACCAGGGAGCCAAGAACCGTTACATGTTCGGCGGTAAGACGATCGTGCCGATGGTCATCCGCACCGAAGGGGGCGCAGGGCGCTGCATTGCCGCGCATCACTCCCAGTCGTTGGAGGCGCTGTGGACCCACTTTCCCGGCATCTACGTCGTCATGCCCAGCACGCCCTTTGACGCCAAGGGATTGCTCAAGGCAGCCGTCCGCGACGATAACCCGGTGATGTTCATCGAGCACAAGATGCTGTACGGCGTCGAGGGATACGTGCCGGAGGAGGAGTACGTCATCCCCTTCGGCGTGGCCGACGTCAAGCGCGTGGGCTCTGACGTGACGGTCATCACCTACTCCCGCATGGTGCACCGGGCGTTGGAGGCGGCGGAAAAGCTGGCGGGGGAGGGCATCAGCGTCGAGGTGATCGACTTGCGCACGCTCAAGCCGCTGGACATGGACACCATCGCTGCATCGGTGAAAAAGACGGGGCGCGTGGTCGGTGTGAGCGAGGGATATAAAACCGGATCGTTCATCAGCGAGCTGGCGATGGTGATCCAGGAGCAGTTGTTCGACTGGCTGGATGCGCCCATCGCGCGCGTGTGCGCTGCCGACGTGCCGGTGCCGATGAGCGAGCCGCTGGAAGACGCAGCCATCCCCAGCGGCGACCGGATCGCCGCCGGCATCCGTGAGGCGCTGAGGTAGGAGGCACTATGGCGATCAAAGAGGTCATTCTGCCCAAGCTGGGCCAGACGATGGGGTTTGGCACCATCACCGAGTGGCTGAAGCAGGAGGGCGACCCGGTTCAGCGCGGCGAGGTGCTGTTCACCGTGGAATCGGACAAGGCGACGCTGGAGGTCGAGTCGCCGACCAAGGGATACCTGCGTAAGATCCTGGTGCCCGCTGGCGAGGAGCGGCCGGTGCTCATCCCCGTCGCACTGATCACCAAGAAAGCGGATGAGGACATTTCGGGGTACAAGGCCGGACCACGTGTTGTCGTGCAGGATAAGCCAGCTGTGGAAGAGGCCGCAGCCGCTCAGACCTCGGAGGTTTCTGAAACCTCCGAGGTCTCGCAGGAGCGCATCTTTTCCTCGCCGCGGGCGCGCAAGCTCGCACGCGAGAAGGGGGTCGATCTGGCGCTGGTCGACGGCAGCGGTCCCAACGGGCGCATCGTGGAACGCGATGTCGTCTCTTTCCTAGAATCCGCTCCCAAGGCGACACCGGTAGCACAGCGCGTGGCCGAGCAGGCGGGGGTTGACCTGCGTGAGGTACAGGGCTCTGGGCCGGGCGGCAGGATAATGAAGGAAGACGTGCTAGAGGTGAGGCAGCGAATCAGCGAATCAGCGATCTCTCCTGCACCTCTGCCTCCAAGTACCTCCGCTCGACAAGCCGAGGTGCCGATGAGCGGCGTGCGCGCACGTATAGCCCGGCGCATGCACGCGGGGCACAGCGAGACCGCGCCGGTCACGCTGACGATGGAGGTAGATGCCACCGAGTTCGTCGCGCTGCGGGAGCGGCTCAAGTCGGCAATGGCCGACGAGTTGGGCTTTAACCTGGGCTACAACGACCTGCTGATCAAGATCGTCGCCCGCGCGCTGCGCGAGTTCCCCTACATGAACGCGCGGCTGGACGGGGACACGATCCACCATCTGAACGAGGTACACGTCGCGCTGGCGGTCGACACGGAGCGCGGCCTGCTGGTGCCCGTCGTTCGCGACGCCGACCGCAAGGGGATGGCCGAGTTTGCCACCGAGCTGCGGCAGGTGATCGAGCGGGCGCGGGCGGGCACGGCGCTGCCTGACGATCTGAGCGGCAGCACCTTTACCATCACCAACCTGGGAATGTTCGAGATCGACGCCTTCACCCCCATCATCAACCTGCCAGAGGCGGCGATCCTGGGGGTGGGGCGGATAAAGGGTCGCCCGGTGGTGGTGGACGGCGAGATCACCGCGCGCAAGACGATGTGGCTCAGCCTGACCTTTGACCACCGGCTGGTGGATGGCGCCCCGGCGGCGCGCTTTCTACAGCGCATCAAGCAGTTGATCGAGGAGCCGTATCTGCTTCTGGCGTGAGATCGTTTCGTTAATCCGGGGTGATTTTGACGTGGGGCTGACTGACGAATCTTTTCTGGACACGGACTAGAGGCAAAAATCAGTGTTCTTCCGTGTTTATCCGCGTACCATTTCTTGGCGCTCTAAGTTAGTCAGCGTGGGGAGTATGATATGGATACCGACTTGAAGAAAACGGGGTTCTTTACCCTGCCCGGCGAGGCCGGTTACGAAGATTTGACCCTCGAGCTGGCCCAAAGGTGGGGCGCGGACGTCATCCGCGATAGCGACGGAACGGTCCTGTCGGACGAGATTCTTTCCTCGGGGTACGATATCTATTCGACGCTGTGCCTTGTCCGGACCGACAATGAATGGGCCAAGCAGAACTTGGACAAGCTCCAGCAGACGTACGTGATGAGCTATCCAGTGATCGCGCAGGGCGACACGGTGAGCATCGAGCTGCTGGAGGGGTATTTCAAAGAGCAGTTCCGGGTGAACGGGGATGCCCCCAAAGAATGGTGGCAGGTTTTCGATAGAACGTCCGGCGAGGAGGTCCCGCTTGCGCAGTGGGGTTTTGACGCCGACGTGGGCACCGTCACCATTGAGAACGCGATTCCATGGCACGCGTACACGGTGAACTTTTTGGCGTACCGGATCTGGGAAGAGATTTCGATGTACAACCATGTCACCAACGACTGGGGCGACCGGGATCACCTGATGCCCATCGACCCCATCTATCCCGAAGCGCAGGAACACATTTTGCGGTATCTGGAGCAGTGGCTGAAGGATCATCCCCACACCAGCGTGGTCCGGTTCACGTCCCTGTTCTACAATTTCTTCTGGCTGTGGGGCGACGATCCGAACCTCAGGTTCGTCGTCAACGATTGGGGCGCTTATGGGTTCACCGTCAGCCCGCTGGCTATCAAGCTGTTCGAACAGGCCAAGGGCTACCGGATGACCTCGGAGGATTTCGTCACCCGAGGCCTGTACAACACGACTCACCTGCCGCCGTCTCAGAAGTACCGGGACTGGATCGATTTCATCAACGGGTTCGTCATCACCTTTGGCAGAAAGTGTGTCGATCTGGTGCACGCGCACGGTAAAAAGGCCTACGTGTTCTACAACGATCACTGGATCGGGATGGAGCCCTACAGCGAAAGGTTCAAGGACCTTGATCTGGATGGCATCATCGATGGCATTTTTAGTGGGTTCGAGGCCAGAAAGGTCGCCGACACCAAGCACGTCGAGGTAAGCGAGCTGCGGCTGCACCCCTACTTTTTTCCCACCGGC
>Ga0307420_1000452_pt1 | contig 19100 bp, 18 predicted proteins | sample SalMarWE160240MG_2_FD_202167 | JGI IMG/M metagenome (GOLD analysis project Ga0307420, IMG submission 202167) | Salt marsh sediment microbial communities from the Plum Island Ecosystem LTER, Massachusetts, United States - WE1602-40 | ecosystem: Environmental > Aquatic > Marine > Intertidal zone >... | reverse complement strand
TCCAAAGATAACCAAAGCTCCCTTTCTTTCGGCGTGAAACGGATTGCGTTATTGAGTAAATTAGTTAGGGCCATCGTTATCTTCGGTCCATCTACCATCGCCTCGAGCGTTTCGGCGGGAAGATTGAGCTTGATTGTCTGCTCTCTGGACTCTATTAATCCAAGAACTTCTTCATACGCCATCTGAACGATGTTCTGAAGCGGCTGCTTCGATAACACCAGTTCTGCCGATCCCGCCTGCAGCATATTCAAATTGGTCATATCTTCAATCAAAACTCGCATTCGCATGGCGGAATTGAGAACCGCATCCGCGTGTTCAGAGACATCCTCGCCAGCTAATTCTTTAAGTAACGATGCGTTGCCCAAGATCAAGCCCAAAGGTGTGCGCAGTTCATGAGAGGCGATGGCAATGAAATCGGTTTTTAATTGATCTACCTTCCCTAGTGCATCATAAGCTCGATTGAGCGCCTCGATCTGGCGCGCATTGCTTATTGCCACCGCTGCTAACGAGGCAATGTTCGTCAGGGTTTGCAAATCTGCCTCATCAAAAATTCCCTGTCGCTTATTCACCGCCTCCAATACACCAGTCACATCGTCGCGGATCCTTAGCGGTACGCCGATTATGGAGCGAACCGAGGAACGCCCTCTCTCTCCAACTTCGGGATAAAGTTGCGTTGTGGCACCCAACTCGTTAAGAATTAGTGGCCGATCCTCTCTAAAGATTGTTCCCGCGATGGATCCTTCCTTCGGTACTGGGATTTTCTGAAGTGCCTCTGGATCTGCATCTGTCGCTGCGGCGATGTATAGATCACGAGTCTGATCGCTGACCAGCAGAATTGAGACGGCTTCGCTCTCGACAAGATCAGCTGCGGATCGGATGATGAATTGAAGCAAGCGGTCGAGGTCTAGCGTCGAGTTAAGCGTTACGCTGATCTCGACCAATCTGGATAGTCGAACAATCATTTGGCGAAGACGGGTCAATTCATCCTGAATCTGAGTATTCATCGCTCTGTAAGTTTATGTCAGCAAACCACACTTGTCTACAAGACCATTGTCGCTCATAACCGATCGTTGTATACTTCATAGGCTCGTTAATCTCTCGTTCACAAAATAAGGAATACTCCCCATGAAGGTGTCCTGTCTTCAAGAGAATCTGGCTCGTGGATTAAGTATCGTATCACGTGCAGTGGCGCCCCGGAGCACCCTTCCAGTACTGAGTAATATTTTAGTGGCAACCGAGAACGGTCGGCTGCGCCTCTCAGCAACTAATCTGGAATTGGGAATCAGTTATTGGATTGGCGCGAAAATCGAAGAGGATGGCTCGACAACGGTACCAGCGCGCACTTTTGTCGACCTGGTAAACACTCTTCCTAACGACTCCGTATCCATGGAGCTTACCATCCGCAATCAAACGTTGAATGTGCACTGCGGTTCTTTCAACAACGATATCAAGTGCATCGACGCCCAAGATTTTCCGCCTCTGCCACCTTCCGAACTCGACGATGGAATGACATTGAATGTTGAAAATCTGCGCTCGATGATCCAACAGGCGACCTTCGCTGCATCGATGGATGACGCCCGCCCGGTCTTAACCGGCGTTTTACTCGAGGTCGAAGATGAGCAGACGACGATGGCGGCAGCGGACGGCTTCCGCCTCTCGGTCCGCACGGCACAGCTCTCATCAGCAACTTCCACTAAAGTCAGAGCCATCATTCCTGCACGTGCCTTGACTGAGCTAGCCCGCACTATAGGCCCCGGCGATGAAACAATCAGCATGATGCTGCCGCCCAATCGCGGGCAGGTGATTTTTCGCGGGACTGATTTTGAACTCGTCTCACAGCTTATCGACGGAACCTTTCCGGACTATCACAGCATTATCCCCACAACCTACGCCACTCGAAGCGTGCTCTCCACAAACGCTCTTCTAAAAGCGTGTAGGGCTGCCGATATCTTCGCCCGAGAGGCGGCTCACTCTGCTCGTTTGCGCATCACTCCCGGAAGCGACCTCGAGCCAGGAGTAATGGAAGTCTCGGCAACAGCCGCCGAAACGGGATCAAATGAGACCATCGTCGATGCCACTATCGAGGGTGAAGCGGTAGAAATTGCCTTTAATGTGCGTTTCCTGGTGGACGTCCTGAACGTAATCGACACACCCAACGTCGCTATTGAGACGACATCAGCCTCCTCGCCCGGTGTAGTACGTCCCGTCGGTCGCGACGATTTCCTGCATGTCATCATGCCCATGCATCTTGGGCGATAGCCAAACGCGCGCTTTTAAAGCGCTAATTGTTAATTGAGTCCACAGAGATTCGTAAGAGCCTTTGTAAAAACAACAGCTCCCGCTAAAATCAAACAAAGTCATCAGGTTATTTAATCCGGAGTCTGAAAATGGCCTTTGATTCCTCAGAATTCCCGAAGGTCCTCTCGCTATACCTAGCCCTCGGTCAGTTCCCGACCCTCGCTCCACAAATTAGGGAACGGATGCGCCAAGAACTATTCCACCGCGGGGTGATCACGCCGGAAGCCTTCGATTCTGAGGTTCGTGAAAAAGCCATTCAGTCTCAAATTCGTGAAGGGGTATTTGATCAACATAATTTGGAGGAACCAGAAACCTGGCAGCGGCGCATAACCATCGTCCGCGACGACCTCACAGATTTCTATTTCGCCTACAACCTACCGCACGAAACCTTCGAAGCTCTCCTCAAGGATGTACTCTCTGAGCGCATGCCTGCTCAGGATATTGTTCTCACTATTCATCCCGAGCTCGCTCCTTGGGAAATGCTCTTTGCGCAGGGCGAGGCTTATGAGAGCCTCCCAGCAGAGGAGCGAGTCCGCGTCGAGCACCACCTCGCAGAGATCAAAGTTGTTTTAATCAAAGCCATGATCAGTGACCATCTTCCCTATCTTGCCATCGCGCGCGAGTGGTTCGATATCTCTGATCTCAAAAACATACGCAACCACCGCATTGGTCGGGGAAAGATCGGCGGGAAATCCGCCGGTGTACTGCTGGCTGAGCGCATCCTATGTAAATCTGCGGACCCCGATCTTAAGGAACGAATTGAACGACCACGATCATGGTTCCTTGGATCCGACGTGTTCTACCAATTCTCTCAACTCAATGGATTTCTCGATTTCGCCAATCAAAAATATAAAGAAGAAACCGAAATCCGCTCTGACTACCCCGGTATCCATGAAGCTCTCCTGCAAGGAAGATTTCCAGACGACATCGTCAACAGTTTAGAAACAGTTCTTGCTGATGCAGGGGAATCACCATTGATCGTGCGCTCATCCAGCCTGTTAGAGGACTCTTTTGGAACATCATTCGCTGGAAAATACGAAAGTTATTTCCGCCCCAATCAGGGCAGCCCGAAACAAAATCTGAGTCAGCTCCTTACTGCAATAAAAAGTGTGTACGCAAGTGTTTACAGTCCGAATGCATTACTCTATCGGCGACGAGCTGGTCTAACCGACTACGATGAGCGTATGGCGATTCTTATTCAGGAAACTATCGGGCGGAGGGTTGATCGCTTCTACATGCCCGATGCAGCTGGAGTCGCCTTCTCGCACAATCAATTCCGGTGGAGTCCACGTATTGATCGCGAAGCCGGGTTCATACGTCTCGTTTGGGGTTTGGGGACTCGTGCTGTTGAGCAACTTGAAGGCTACCCTCGACTCGTCGCACTCAGCCACCCTGATATGCGACCGGAGTCGTCACCAAGGGAAGTCCACAGACACTCGCAGTCCTATGTCGATCTTATTGACCTCCATGAGAACAGTCTAAAAACATTGCCCGTGCAGGAAGCCCTCAGTTCAAGCACTCCCTACCTAAGGTGGATAGCGCAAATCTATGAGCAGGATTACTTTAGAGATCTGATCGGAACGCCACAAGGGAAAGAAAAGGAAAAACTAGTCATCACCTTCAATGGTTTCTTGCGACGGACAAGCTTTGCGGACATCATGCACCGCATGCTCAAATCACTAGAGGCTGCATATGGAAGCCCGGTCGACACTGAGTTTGCCATCATCCTCGAGGACTCCGGGGACCAACAACCCCTCCCGCGCATTTACATACTCCAGTGCCGGCCTCAGAGCCACTACAAAGATAGGCAGGTTGAGCTGCCACACGACATCCCCCAAGAAAACCGCCTTTTCATGTCAACTCACATGGTACCGGATGGATTTGTCCAAAAAATCCGATACGTGGTGTACGTTGCTCCGCAATCTTACTACACGCTTGAAAAGCACTCGGACAGGTTGGAGATCGCTCGCCTTATTGGGCGGATCAACAAGCATCTTCATGATGCGCGTTTTGTATTAATTGGTCCTGGCCGATGGGGGAGCAATAATCCCTTGCTTGGAATCCCCGTGTCTTATGGGGATATCTACAACTCTCGTGCTCTCGTCGAGTTAGCACTCGGAGAACAATCTCCGGAGCCTTCCTATGGAACCCATTTTTTCCAGGATTTAATTGAGACCAATATCTACCCCCTGGCGATATCTCTAACCGATCCCCAAGCCGAATTTAATCAGCACTTTTTTAATGAGAGCAAGAACAGCCTTGCTGAAATCCTCCCGGAGGATGCTTCATGGTCTGAACACGTTCGAGTCTTAGATATTCCAGCTATCACTGAGGGTGAATATCTTGAATTGGTCATGAATGGGGATACAGGAGAGGCGATTGCCTATTTAAAAAAATACAGCGATTAAATCTTGACCTCGCGCCTGCCCTTCAAAACCTACTGCCGCCGAGATTTTCCTTCAGGCGACCATGCGTATTCGCCGATGAGGGGGACGAAAGCTACCGGAGCCAACTTCTCGCAGACCAGCTTCGGCCCCTCGCGCCTCCATAACTCAAGCACTTGCCCCACTCTACTGCCTACTGGGACGACTAATCTTCCGCCATCGCTTAGTTGATCCTCGAGCGGCTTTGGCACCTCGGGCGCCGACGCCGTTACGATGATGGCTTGATACGGAGCATGCTCCGCTAATCCGCAAGACCCGTCGCCATCAATAACTTCGATATTCTCCAGTTGCAGCAAATGCAGTAAAGCCCGCGCACGCGCGGCCAATTCCGGAATCCTCTCAATGCTGTACACTTTCTTGGCTAGATGCGCCAGTATGGCTGCCTGGTATCCCGATCCTGTACCGATTTCGAGTACGGTCTCCTCTCCTTTCAGGCAAAGGAGTTCGGTCATCAGCGCAACGATGTATGGCTGTGAAATTGTTTGATTGTTTCCAATGGGGAGCGGCGCATCGATATATGCCAGGTGCGCTTGATCTGGAGGTACAAATTCATGACGCGGAATAGCAAGCATCGCCTCAAGCACACGTTCATCACGGATCCCTCGACTGACCATTTGCTGATCAACCATGCGCTTCCGCTTGCTTGAAAATGCTTCCATCTCAGACTTGCTCACTCTATCCGATTATACGCCGGTGCTGATGCCCGTGAAAACACAGTTTGCCCGGTAAAATACCCGGGCAAACATCGAATATACTTCTTATAGGAACATTATCAGCCCTCAGAGGCAAAGCGCTGCTCATCCCATACATCCGCGATATTATGGTACCCGGCTTGCTCCCAGAATCCTAATCGATCCTCTGGCATAAACTCCAGGCCGGTCAACCACTTCCCGCCTTTCCAAAGGTAGATATCTTTCAGATCTTCCCTTCCGGGGATTGCTCCAACGACTCCCCGGAGCGGATAACCATGATCGGGGGTGAGTGGTTGCCCGTTAAAGTGTGTTGCCAACAAGAAATTTTCCGACATAGCTACAGATATGGGCATGTTTGTCGAATAGCCATACTCACAATGCTGCAACAAGAATTTCGCCGCTGGCTTGACTTTGATGATCTCTTGCTTCACGAGCGTCTGTAATGAAACACCTTCCCATTCCGTGTCGAATTTGCTCCACCGGGTTACACAGTGGATATCCATATTGACCTTGGCGCGCGGCAATTTTAAAAACTCCTCCCAGGTCCAGGTCACTTCTTGTTCCACCTCACCCCAAATGCGTAAGGACCAGGTGGAGGGGTCAAACTCGGGGACCGGTCCATAATGTAAAACCGGGAATTTAACCGTCAAAGATTGTCCAGGAGGGAGCCTCCCCTCTTGTGAAATTCTCCCCTCTAACCCTCGTCTCGCTCTTTGACCATCAGACATTACTTCGCCCTCCAAATTTAATCCATTATATCAACTTCAACATTTGCACAGGAAGCTCTGAAGCAGGATAAATCGTTATGAAATCACGCGTGCCCTATCGAACAGGAGATTCTGCCCGAAAAAGAAACGTTTCTTCGCTTCATGGCCATCCTTTGAATGTTCACGCTTCTCTCTCGCTCTTGCGGCCGGTTCACCACAATGCCACTTCCACGTCTGCACCAAGGGACTACACATAGCCAGCAGGAGTGCATAGAAATGCACACCTGCTTTTTTTCTACACCGAGAATCGTTATGAAACTGGTTGGAATTCGCTTAGCGCACCTGCACGCTGCCAATGCCCAGATCAATCTCCATCTCGATCTGTTTTCCAGCCGCGGCATAGCCAGGTGAGAGATAGAAATCCCCATCGCGCGTATAGTCGCTTGGAACCTGCACATTCCCAATACCTACGTTGGCACGCAAGCGAACACCCACACCTTTGGGAATCACAACCCGGATCTCACCTATACCCCCATCGAGATAAACCTCTATATTGTCCGCGGATGGCAGCAACAGGATCGTTTGCCCGATTCCATGCTCTACTTGAATTTCACCGATCTGGAGATCCCGGAGATCAAGCTCTGCCTTCCCCACACCGAAGTCAACGATCAAATCGGTTACCACCCCAGGATGCAGCGCGAGATCCCACGATGGTTGGTCGCTCCACCCACTGAAAAATGGCATCATGATGAAATCCTTACTTCGCAGATCGATCGTCGCTCGCATACTGGTGATGTCTACCGTTTCACTAATCTCCTCACCGCTGAACGGTCGAACCTCGCCTTGTGCCAGCACTTTCGATTCCTTTGGTAAGGCGTCAACGTACAGGTAACCAAGCGCGGGATCGAGGGTAACGGTTGCATTCTTCACATTTCCCAGAGGTATCTCGACGCTCTCGGATGCGTATGTCCATCGAGGTTGGTTATCGAAGAAGACGATGCCGCCCGCCAAGATGGCGAGAACTACTACTAATGCAATTGCCGCTCCCCAGGCTGAGCGGTGACCGATAAGTATATCGAGCCCGACTGCGATGAGCAGTATGGGCCAAAAACGCATGATGACGTCCCAGGCGTTCAGTTCGATCATACCCAAGTTGTTCAATAGAAAAATCACCCCAAGGGTAATCAGGATAACTGGCCCTGTAATGCTGGGCCTACGATAGCGATTATTCATTTCAATCACTCCTCACTCGTCATATGGGCAGAAACTCGGTATCGCCTATGCCGCCAATTTACGTGATCAGAGAATGCGTGCAATCAACTTTACTTACCCAAATCATCCATATGCAGCCCTCGGCTCGCTTCAGCGCGGACGGAACAAAGGACCCAAGAGGATCATCAAGCCGGCGCCAATCAAGATGGCCGGCCACAACAATCCGGAAAACTGACCTCCGCCCAACAAAGAACCGAAAATTGCGAACAAGATCATGCTTACCAGGATGGCTCGACTGCCGTCGTGCAGCGCCTTACGAGTCTGACCGGCGAGCAAGCCGGAGATAATCACGCCCAAACCCACGAAACCCGGAATGAGCGTCCAGATGTACGCCCAACTCTCCCAGTTGCCCGTTATATTCTGCCAATAAAGAATCCCGCCGATCCCACCTACGTTCAAGGCTGGAATCGCCAGATCCGGCGTGCTGGTCAGCAACCCCATCAACAAGAGAAAAACGCCCGCTCCAATCACAAGCAGGGGCCAATGCTCCTTCAGATTTATGAACGCGAGGCTGTCAGGAAATATCTGAGCTACCAGGAGTCCGGTACCGACAAGAATGATGAACAACCCGACCACTATGTTTGATCGCTGTCCGTGCTCCATTACACCCTCCCACTTACATTTACGCAGATGATACGAATAAGTCGCGCGGGCTTTTCAACCTATATCCTACCTCATCTTCCGTTAATTAATGCCTGGTCGAGGATCTTAGACCCGTGTTTGATCCGTGATTTACGGTCAATCCGTTTCCGGGGTCTGTCGGACTGGGGGATCCGTGAATTTATAGAGTATTCAACGATCTTCCCGTTTGTGTTTCAGCCTAGGATTACACCGGGTTTTTAAAATCGTGGATTCCGTTCTGCACAGGCCAAATACGTCTACATCCCTTGCAGCTCAAGCCCGCTGCTGTCTTGTGCAGTTCAAGCGACCCACATTCGGGACAGCGCCAGATCGAGCCAGCACGCACGTTTCCGGTCTCACCATCAATCGAGGAAAATTGAAAAACACTGGGGGTCAGTTGAATCCAATCCCCCGTACGCTGCATCATTGAGTCAAGCGCCACCAACACGTTAAGAGGCACCCAGCGCTTAAGGAGATTTATGCGAAAGTGAGAAACCGTTAGCTTCCGCCCGGGCGAAAACCCCGCCTGTGTCAACCATTGGTAAACGACACGGGGATGGAAGTTGAAATTCAATTCTGTGAACTCGACCGCTCCAGGAGCGAATGGATTCCAGTCTTGCCGACGCAAGACCCAGCGTGCAATGGCCTTGAGGTTGCGTTTGTTGGCGTATTCGAGGATGAAGGTAGACCCTGGTACAAGTGTAGGTCTAATCTGGCTCAGCGCGTTTTGTGGTTCCACCAGGTGATGAAGTGTTCGGATCATCGTGGCAGCATCGAATACTTCTGGCGCAAAGGGTAGACGATAGACGTCACCGACGACATAAACATAGCGCTCGCTCTCACCTAGTCGCTGCTGTGCCAATTCAATCTGCGTTCGCGAATAATCAAGCAGCACAATCTGTTGAAAACCCTGATATCGAGATGTATTTCTCCCGGCCCCTGCGCCCACTTCCAGCAATCGTGCTCCTTTCCCGGGAAGTAGTCGCTTGAGGGCAATCGCCTCCACTTGATCCTCATACTCCCGACTCCCATGCTCCCAGAATTTCTCCTGGTAATCTGAGCCTTCATAATCACAAATCGGAGGTCGGCTTTCGCTCATATCTCACCATAGAAACGCCGGTCACCTGTGTGCCCGGCGTAAGATCATCTTAATTGTACTCTCTCAAACTCGTAGTGTCAGCCGCCCTTTCAAGTTCAAGAATCAAAAAAGCGCGTTTCATCCAGCTTGCGTCGTTCCTGCGCCTCACCGCCTTCAGGCTCTTGCTCCAGCAATCCCATCTCTGCATCGGCGCGGAACCGCGTCTCTGCCTCTTCCAGCGCAGCATGACTCGCCCGGGGGACGATCGCCCATTTGCCGCAATGCGGACACCGCTCCAGTTTCCCAACCAATAGATTTGGGGAGAGAAAATGTCTGGGATAAGGAAAACCGCAGCGCTTACAGACCGCACCCCCGGCAAGGCCGTAATTTCCAAGCTTGAAACTACCAGAGCGGCGGCCCATGAGCGCCGGAAGGAGTGCTCCAAGCCCCACGAGAACAACGACCCCAACGATTAGTGGGACAGCGATGTCGGCTGCCTGTTGCCAGCTCTCCTCCGCGCTGACAAACTCCAATATTATCTCTTCCGCAAATACCTCTGCGCCGCTGGCAGTTGTGCCCACGGCTGAAAATGTGTGCGCACCCAGTGCATAATCGCTGGTGCTGAAGGTAAATCTGAAAGGAGATTCTGAGACTTCCGCAAAGAAATCTCCATCGAGCAGGTATAAAACCCGCTCCAGATCCTGCGGTCCATCGGTAGAGATCGTGAACCGTCCCTGAATTTGTCCACCAGCACTGTATCCAAAATCGCGCCGTAAACGCACCCTCAACAGATCGTCACCATCCTGGGCAAATGCGGGAATCGTAAACACAGAAGCCAATAAGACGAATATGAGTAGTTTCGCCTTCCCCATTCCCTCTCCTCATTTCCAACGTGTTAGGATGGCCTCGCGCTGAAAGAGCTGAGTCGCGAAAGCCAGCAAACCGATATCAAGTACGGTGACCCCAATTGCCATCCAGAGAATCATGGTTTCGTTGATAAAGATCAATCCGGTGATCTGGGCGAAGAAAAGACCCAGAAGTGGCAGGATAACCAGCATAGAGATCTGCTCGGCTACGCGGGGATCATTTGCTCGAGAGGATACCATGATGGCAATACTCACAGCTGCAACAGCCAACAATGGTCCAACTACAACGATCGCAAACAGCCAGAGTGGGGCCGTAACCTGCCGGAATAACGCAGCCCCCTCCGTGAGGATGGCCACACCAACCGAGAAAATTGAGAACCCTAGCCAAGTCGCCCCGATCGCGGGCAGCGCTGCAGCTACTGCCTTTCCGGCGAGAAGTTCGAGAGTCGTCACCGGCGTCGCCAGCACCGGTTCCAGCGTTCTCGTTGTTTTCTCGCCCACAATACTGTAGGAGGCGAAGGTCGCCGGTATAACGAGCGGCATCAACATAAACAACAACATAAATTGACTCACGAGGAAGTACTGCCCGCACGTTTCACCATTCAGCCCCTCACACAAGTCCGCAAAGCTGGCGGGCATATCTGCCGCTGAAAACCCAGCCATCTCTGCAGAAGAACCCATCGTGTAAAGGATAATCAACGGCAGGGCGGTCATGATGAGCGGCATGAAAGCCACCGTAAAGAGCACAAAGCGATTCTTGAATACTTCCGCCCACTCCTTGCGTGCGATCACCCAAATTTTCCGCATAATTTACCTCTCAAACGAAGACTGGCTGCGACCTGAGCGGCCGGGGTAGGCTCCATCAGTCCGTGATTTTGGGCCCTACTCCGCATCGCCTCACAGTAAAAGTGTTACCTATGTTGTGTGAATTTTCTGTTGCCTAAGTCCCGGTTTGGTCCACGATGTCAATGACCCGATCATGGCTGAGTTCAAGCTGCGGGGGTTTAGGACTATTGCCTTCAAATCACATACAATCGATGGGCAAAAAAGCACGGCACAATCTCTCTATACCTTGAGTCTTTGACGGAACTCTGATTGTTGATATGAGACACAGGCCTCATGCAGTTTTCAAACCTTGGATAATTTCTCCTAAACTCGGTCTTTTCCCGTACATTAGCATAAACATCCTGAAGATCTTTATTGAGAGGAACATTCCAACGATTACTGAAAGCCCTAACAGGACAATACTTGTCGCGATCTGCCACGCCGGGATGTCCGACACTCCCAACCTCAGCATAGTCTGAACAGGGGCGGTGACGGGGAATATTGACAACACCATCCAGACGGGACTGTTCGGGAAGTTGATCAACCCTGCGGAAAACCAGAGTGGTACAAACTGCGCAAGGATGTAGAACATGGATAGGTTGTGTGCTTCCGTGGTACTAGAGCTGATGCCGCCGAGACTGACGGAGAGTATGGCGAATAGCAGATAGCCCAATATAAAATAAACAACTCCTAGAACAAGGAAGTTGGCGGGTATCTGAATGTCACTCAGAAATCCGCCGAAGGAGGACGAGGCCAAGCTCAATAGTAGCGGTGCTGAGATTAACCATACGAGTACTTGCAGCAGCCCGGCAGTACCCAGGGCCAATACTTTGGCGATGAGTAATTGGCGAACAGAAACCGAGGAAAACAATACCTCGATGAGGCGGCTTTCCTTTTCCTCTCCTAATCCGCTGATTAGAGAAGTAGCGCCGAACATGAAAGCCATACTCAGCAATAAGGAGAAAATGGCGGGGATAATGATATTGCCAATATTCCCTTGTTCTTGCGCAATATCTCCATTTTCGTCAAGGCGGGTGACTTCTAGGTTCAGAGGAGAGACAATCGAGGTGATGATCTCCGGTGACACATCATCTTTCAAGAGGTTCCAAGTGAGGAAACTTTCGATGAAGTACGCTGTGATCGGAGGGGTAACGAGCTCTTTCGCCAACGTATATCGTTGAATGGTCCCCGAGGAGGTGTACTCCGCTGGTATGACGATATATTCCGAAACATTCCTTCTAACCAGAGCCTGGGTTGCATCCTCCCTCGATACAAATGGAATCAGCTTGATTAATCCCTGGTCAGTTTGATCACTAAAGATTCCTGCTTCGTCCACATATCCGACGATCGTGACCGCATTTACCGAAGGTTCGGTCAAGGTCGTTACCAGTTCATAGACTCCAATTGCCAATAGGGCTAACACCGGTACGATGAGGGTCATAACGACAAAACCGACCCGCTTGATTGCGTGCAGAAACTCGTGCTTGAATACTAAATAGGTTTTATTCATGATCCACCCCCACCAGATTTAGGAATATTTCATTGAGGGAGGGGGTTGTGACTTCAAATCGGTTAATGGTAATTTTGCGATCGCGTAATCGATCGAGAATGGTCTGTGGTGTTGTATCTGCTGCTAAGACCAATTCTACGGAACCCTTATTGAGCTTTCTATCAATCACCCCAGGAAGGTCACCCAGTTCTCCATCGGCAGCCACCTGGACCGAATTTCTTCTGAATTTAGCCTTTGTTTCCGTTAAGTCACCGTAAAGGACTGTGTGGCCTTTGTTTATCATCAGCACCCGGTCGCAGAGTTCCTCGACTTTATTCATTTGATGGGTGCTCAAAATAATGGCTTTCCCTTCATCCCTTAAATTAGCGATTATGTTCTGAATAGTCTCTGTTCTTACGGGATCCAGGCCGGAGAAGGGCTCATCCAGAATGATCAACTCAGGATCGTGAATGACGGTGACAATAAACTGGATAAGCTGCCCCATACCCTTACTCATTTCCTTGTTTTTCTTCTTTTTGCTTTCGAGCATCCCAGTTTGTTCGAGTAAAATATTCGCTTTCTTTTCGGCCGTGGCTTTATCCATACCTTTCAAGGAAGCAAGATAAAGGATTAGATCAATAGCTGTCAATCTCTTATACAATCCTCTCTCTTCAGGAAGGTAGCCGATTTGATCCTTAAAGGCTTCATTCATCTGCTGACCGAAAATCTTCACTTCACCCGAATCGGGTTTCATGAAATCCAAGATTATTTTTATGGTGCTGCTTTTACCTGCACCATTGGGTCCAATAAGCCCTAATATCTCTCCCGGATCAATGGAAAAGGTCAAATCATTCACCGCGGTCACGTCGGCGTAGGATTTGTACAAGTGATTTACTTCAACCGCTGTCATAGGATAAGCCTTCCCTTTTTTTTTGGTGTCTATAGCTCAAAGAAAACAGTCAATTTGAAAGCGGATAACAATATGTTGTATGGGCATTACGCCCCCTCACTCCTCTGTAACCTTCTTATAAAGTGTAGTTATGTAAAGTGGCCCATAGACGATATCCTCAACCTTAAACGCTGGACAAGGGGATGGCTTAACTCACCAATCTTAAGTAGATCTCCTCCAAGGAGTGGCGCAGCTCGCCGACAAATTGAATATCCGCACCAGCGTCCACCAACGACCGGATCAGTTCCGGGTTATTCATCTCCGGGTCATCTAACGCAACGACCAGCTTGTTATCCCTTGCCTCAACGGAGCGCACGAAGGGCTGTTCGTTTACCGCTTTTTCATATGCAGGAGCGGCCGCTCTCAAGTGAAATACGACCACACGATCATAAAGCTTCTCCCGCAGCGCTGCAGGCGTATCTAGCGCAAGCAAGCGGGTATTAATCACGGCGATGCGATCACATAATCTGTCCGCCTCATTGAGGTTATGAGTACACAGGAAGATCGTTCGTCCCTTACCTTTTAACTCGCCGATGAATTCCCGTACCAAACGCGCCATCTCCGGGTCGAGTCCCGCTGTCGGCTCATCGAGGAAGAGCACTTTGGGTTCATGCAACAACGCCCGGGCAATGGCCAGTTTCTGCCGCATTCCCTTTGAGAATGTAGCCGCCTCATCGCCTCGCCGATCCCATAATCCCAACAAGCGCAGATAGCGCTCTACCTGTCCGGGCACATCCTCCACACCATGTAATTCCGCGAAGAAATTTAAGTTCCTCTCCGCGCTCAAACGATCGTACAATCCGGGTGACTCGGTTAAAATCCCCACGCTGCGTCTGATCTTGTTATCCTCTCGTCCCACTTCATACCCGGCGACATAGGCCTTCCCCGAAGTCGGCGCGATCAGCGCTCCCAGCATACGGATCGTTGTTGTCTTCCCCGCGCCATTTGGCCCCAGGAAACCAAAAATCTCACCCGGCTTGACTTCCATATCCAGGCCGTCAACCGCCAGCACATCCCCGAAGCGCTTGGTTAACCCCTTCGCAACAATCATTCCTATTCTCCTCAAACTGGCCCGCTGCCCGGCTTACAACCGCTCCCCCCAAATCAAGTGTAGCGGCTCTGCTCCAAATTACCCTCGGATACTTCCTCCTCTTTAATCCGCTGCATTTCCGAGTAAGGGAGCTCCGAATCCTTTGTTAGCACTTCGTTCTCTTCCGCTGGCGCATCTCTCCTCTTCATCAGCCAAAGAATCAGCAAGCTAATCCCTGCTCCAACGAGGACGGTTCCCTCGGCTGCGTAGTCACCCCACCAGGCCAGCACGACTAGCGTTGCTGCGTTGAACAGCGTATGCCACGCCACGGCTCCCATCAACCAGCCCCATCCGCCGCGCCGAACACTTTGCAGCACCAACACACTTGCGCTCAAGTGAAAACATATCGCGCCTACTCGTTCAACAGCGCCCAACAGGGCTTTATACCAGGGTATGCTCCAATAGAGCGCGATCTGGGCTGCGGTTGCCTCCACCTGCTCCGGGGGCAGAGTTCCCGCGAGATCCACCCCACGCAGGGTTACAGCTTGAAAGAAGCCATACAAAACCAGGACACCCAGGATAATCGCCTCACCGCCGCCATGACCAGCCCCAAACATAAGCGCATTGGGGAATCTCCGAGCCTCGCGTGCCCAACGACGCATGACAACGAAGCGCGCCAGCTCTTCAAATACTCCTGCAGATAGACCATATAAAAGCGCAGCCGCTACTAGCATAAACCCGCCGGCCGCGAACAATCCCCGCTCCGTCTCGTAGGGCGTCAGAACCAGAGAATTGAAGGGGATATGCAAAAGCTGCGAAGCGACGAAGGTCGCCGCCCCCGCGCCAAACAAACTCCAATCGAGTCGGCATCGCCTCGCTACGACGACACCCAGAGCTAGAGGGATGGCGATCATCAGCAAACCATTTAGTAAATGTGCCGCCGCGAGCATTGTTGATCACTCCCTTGGGCCAGTCATGCAGCCAAGTCTTGATTGGATAACACGACGCAATTTATCGGGCGCTGCCCAGACCCCATACTTAATGCCGCCGCCGAGGAGACTCCTCACATTTCCACGACAGCGTCGTTATTCTATCTAATTATATTATGAGGTGAGGAAACCCATCTGATCAGCAACTTTAAATTGCCTGAGAGACAATTCCGGCTTTCAATCCAACAACCGTGCCCAGCGCAGTGTTTCACGTGAAACATTGTGGCTATGTTTCACGTGAAACGTCATGCCTTTCGCTTATCCCCAATTAGAAAACCAATTCCCGCTGCGCCGTGTTTCATCGCGCGATTCTCGAATATCCCTACGGAGTATCACCCATAGCCGTGCCGTATTATTTTGGGGTGCGATAGCCCAAAACACCCAGCCATCTTCCGCCGCTTTATTGAGTATTGCCTCCAGATCTTCGGGTTTTGCGCTTACCATCGTTCCCCCGATTACCTCTACTCTATATTCCCAGTTCGGTGACACTTACTCACCCCCCTGTTCGCTTTGTTCATCCGCATTGCCGGTTATTGCCGCTAACGAGGTCATACCGGCCACTGCCCCCAGGTTCATGGTGTCGACGGCGCTGGAAGGCACGATCACGAGCGCACCCTTCTCTTTCAGACCCTCAAAGAGCATATTCATCGCCCGCAAGTGCAGCGCAGTCGGATTGTGGAGATATGCCTGAGAGGCGTCAGCGAAGGATTGCGCGATTTGCTTTTCTGATTCTCCCAAAATCACCCGCGCCTGACGCTCGCGCTCTGCCTGCGCCTGCCGGCTCATTGCGTCTTCTAATTCTTGCGGGATCATAACGTCGCGGATCTCGACGGACTGCACCGTCACCCCCCAGGGCGTTGTCCGCTCATCGATGGTCTTTTGCAGATCGCGATCCATGAGCGCTCGACCAATCAGGATGTCCGCCAAGTCCATCTGCCCGATCACCTCCCGCAGCGCGGTCTGCGCAGCCCAGGCGATTGCCACACGATAGTTCTCCACCTCTAAAGCAGCCTTTTCGGCATCCCAGACCAACCAAAAGAGAACCGCGTCAACGTCCACGGGAACAGTATCTTTCGTAAGTGTCTTCTCCGCGCTAAATGAAGTAACCATCACGCGATGATCGATCCATACCGGTATCCGATTTACAACCGGAACGATCCAGAATATGCCCGGACCGCGCAGGCCTGTAAAGCGGCCAAAACGCAGCACCACGGCCTTTTCCCACTGGTCTGCAACCTTAATAGCAAAGAGAATGTAAGTGGAGATCAAAGCGCTCGATGCTGCCGTCACCCAAATCCATATATCTGGTGCGGCGTATTTCACCAAGGCATATAACCCTAGCGCTGCGAGCAGGATCACGGTCAGGTAGACTATGACCGCCACGCCAGGTATGCGCGCGCGTGTCTCCTTGTCTGATATGCGAATGGCTTCGAGCTCTGTGAGAGAACGTCTTTTACCCATGGTCTTTCATCCTTTTATAGTTTATTCCTTGAATCCGTTTAGTCCTCGGCTTTAGGCGGCTCGCCTTCTTCTCGCCAGGTGTCTATTAACGCCTCTATCAACAAATGTACTTCCTCTGGTGTAAATCCCACTTGGTGTGCGTGCTCCAGAAAATTTTTAGTCATCCCCTCCAGTGCCGCGCTGCGGAGTCGCGAAGCTTTTTCCGGCGGCATAGGCTCTAATACATAGGTCCCTCGTCCTTGTTGTGTCGAAATCACGCCCTCCTCATCAAGTATGCGGTAGGCTCGAGCGATCGTGTTGAAATTAACCCTCAATTCCGCCGCCATCTGCCGCACGGTTGGCAATTGATCTCCTGGTTCCAGTACGCCGGAAGCAATAAGTTGTTTGATGCGATCTACCAGTTGAGTGTAGATCGGGACATGGCTGCGGAAATCCAGTTCGGTGAACATCTGATTATTGATCCAATTGTCTCATTGTCTCTTTGTATTATTGTACTAATTGTATACCTTTTGCATGCGTGTGTCAATCGTCAAATACCTGGGTGCTGCTTAAGAAATTGTCGATCGTGGTAGAATCTAATCAAGATTATTTGACCATCGCGCGGAGATAGCTATGGAAAAGGAAGTGGGTACTTTCACAGTAAAGAAAGGCTTAGCCCAGATGCTTAAGGGCGGCGTGATCATGGATGTGGTCACTGCAGAGCATGCCATCATCGCCGAACAGGCAGGCGCTGTTGCAGTTATGGCGCTTGAGCGCGTCCCCGCTGACATACGCGCCTTCGGAGGCGTGGCTCGCATGAGCGACCCAGCACTAATTCAGGAGATCATGGATGCTGTCACAATCCCCGTGATGGCAAAGTGCCGGATTGGCCATTTCGTCGAGGCTCAGATCATCGAAGCTCTTGGGGTTGACTTCATCGATGAGTCAGAGGTTCTAACCCCGGCCGATGAAGCTCACCACATCGATAAACACGTATTCAAAATCCCCTTCGTGTGCGGTTGCCGCAATCTCGGCGAAGCCTTACGCCGCATTGGAGAGGGGGCAGCGATGATCCGCACGAAAGGCGAAGCTGGAACGGGTGATGTCGTCGAGGCGGTCCGACACGCGCGATCTGTTTTGGGCGCGATCCGTCGCCTCAAGAACATGCCTGATGATGAGTTGATGACCTTCTCAAAAGAGATCGGCGCCCCCTTCGGAGTGGTCAAGGAAACCAAGGAGTTGGGACATCTGCCTGTCGTCAATTTCGCCGCCGGAGGTATTGCGACTCCAGCCGACGCCGCGCTTATGATGCAGCTCGGTGTGGAAGGCGTCTTTGTCGGCTCGGGTATCTTTAAGTCCGGCGATCCTGCCCTGCGGGCCAAAGCAATCGTGGAGGCTGTTGCTCATTACGACGATCCGAAAATCCTGGCCGAGATCAGCAAAGGTCTCGGTGAGCCGATGGTCGGCATTGAAGTGTCCGAACTTCCCGAGACAGAACGACTGGCCAAGAGGGGTTGGTAGATCTCTTTGGGATGGCGGCAATTCTTCACTCCTCAGACAACAGAACCCGGATGCGAAGGCACGACCGGGAAATTAAAGACCAGGCAGAGATAAAGGCGATTCTGCGCGATTCTCGGTTCGGTTTTATCGCCACCACTTTTGAGGATCAACCTTTCATACACCCAAACCTCTTCTGGTACGACGAAAAGAATCAGCGCATCTATTTTCACACAGCCCTCGAGGGTCGCGCGCGCAGCAATATCGAAACCAATCCCAAGATATGCTTCTGTGTAGCAACAATGGGTCGACTCCTTCCCGCCGATACGGCGATTGAATTCAGTACCGAGTATGCTAGCGTGACGGTGTTCGGCAACGCGCGCATTGCAGACGACACATCAGAACAACGGCACGGTCTGCAGGGCTTGCTCGATAAATATTTCCCTCAGTTAAAGCCGGGCGAGGATTACAGTCCCATCACCGATCCGCAATTGCAGCGAACTTCCGTTTTTGCAATTGAGATTGAAGCCTGGAGCGGGAAACAGAAGGTGGCAGAATCATGAGGGTTGGCGTCTTGGCGCTGCAGGGAGATTTCGCCGAGCACCTTGCCCTTTTGCACAGCCTGGGCGCTGAAGGTGTTGAGGTTCGCCTGCCTTCCCACCTGGATGACATTGAAGCTTTGATCATTCCAGGGGGCGAATCGACGACGATCGGGAAACTGGCCTACGCGTTCGATCTACTCGATCCTCTACGAACCTTCGGCCATACACACCCGATCTGGGGCACATGCGCCGGCGCAATTTTCCTCTCGAAAGACGCTCAGGAACGCCAGCATCTCTTAGGGTTGATGGACACCACGGTTGAGCGCAACGCCTTCGGCCGCCAAGCTGATAGCTTCGAGAC
>Ga0307420_1000451_pt1 | contig 19113 bp, 14 predicted proteins | sample SalMarWE160240MG_2_FD_202167 | JGI IMG/M metagenome (GOLD analysis project Ga0307420, IMG submission 202167) | Salt marsh sediment microbial communities from the Plum Island Ecosystem LTER, Massachusetts, United States - WE1602-40 | ecosystem: Environmental > Aquatic > Marine > Intertidal zone >... | reverse complement strand
TACTTGATGTAGTCTAGTTTATATTTTCTTCTTCCATATCCCTCAACAATAGTGTCCTTTACACCTTTTGATGATCTTCTGATCTGATTTCCTTGTTCAAATAATTCAAAGTTTGGAAGTTTCAAGGAAGCATGATGAATTTTTATAGATAAATCAAAAGCTAACTGATATATCTCCAAATTCTTAAAACTGCTCATGGTAATATTTTAGAATACTCTAAAAATACTTCGTTTTAATCAATCACAGATGCCAATCCCTAATTGCCAAGGATTCAGCACCCGGCACCCGGCACCCGGCACCCGGCACCCGGCACCCAGCACCCAGCTAATGTCCCGCTCCTGCCGGTACCAGCAATTTATCTCCAGTATCCTTGATCACCGATTTCTTCCATGAATCGGGGTATCCAGGCTGATCCGGATAGGCCGGATAACCTTCCGGTGTTCTTTCAAATTTACCGTCTTTTTCTCTCTTTATATTTCCATCCATATATTTCACAAGGAGATATTCGCTTAACAATTTCCAGCTGTCAAATGTATTCTTAGCGCTTTTATTTGAAAAATCAGTAAGGTATTCCCTTGCCTTCCATACATCATTCTTGTATAGTTCACTGGCAGCATCGTCGACTTCTTTTATCTCTTCCATGAAACCTGATTCAAGTTTCTTCTGGACTTTCAGTGCATCTGCGCTCATAAGGTCATAACGAGAATAGCAGAAATTAGCTACCTGGTTAAAGAGCCAGAAGGCTGAAGTTGGTGAATATGTAAGCAGGTCGCCGTTCCCTGCTTTATAATATTCGGGTACCTCAAGAATACCACAATACATTGGATTGAAAACTGTTGTTGCGGCATCATCAACACCGAACCAGAAAATACCGCCTATTGGATCAGGAAGCCAGCTGCGGCTCTCTGCAACAAATACAAAGCCTGTCTGCTGGGTAGATGTAGCTCTCTCATTACAGTATTCAGGAGCATTCGGATCATCTGACACTTTCCATGAGAGCGGCCTCCAGCGGTAGGGTGCAGCAAAAGGTCCGGCACCAATATCTTTTCTCATATCGAAGGGGGTACCTTCAAGATGGTCACGCATGAAATTCATCAGGTCATAATTTGATATCTTACGATTAGGTTTGATCCATAGTGGCATACGTTTGCTGAGATCATGTCCTGCGACATAGTTTATATATTGATCCATCTCATCATTAACAGCCCTGAAAAATGCCCAAACGCGCATTTCACAATATCTTGCTCCTGAGAAGGAAATTGGATTGTAGGCATCAGAAAAACTGAAATCCTTGTCTGTTCCCGTGTATAAATTATTTGCTCTTGCAACATCGATAACATCGTAAGCGTAAACACATTCAACAGCCGGATCAAAGATTCTGCTAAGATCTTTTGAAGTAATAGCTATACTATTCTTTTTGCCGGTTGCCAGTGGAAAAGTCTGGATCCTGGCCTGGTTTGCATGGGCTGAAATATATCCGTCGGGGATCAGGCGGGCAACCCATACTGCTCCTTTGCTACCCGGACCCTTGCCGATAATTTCAAATATCCATGCTTCATTCGGATCAGCTATTGAGAAAGACTCACCACTGCTTATATAACCATATTCAGATACAAGTTCGGAGATGACCTTTATTGCTTCACGTGCATTTTTTGCTCTTAGCAGGGAAAAATAGATGAGAGTGCCGTAATCAACAATACCATCCGGGTTGATCAGACTTTCAATTCCTCCGTATGTTGTTTCACCTATTGAAAGCTGGTGTTCGTTCATGTTCCCGACCACTGAATAAGTATGAAGAACCTGCGGGATCCTTCCCTTGATTTTTTGAGTATCCCACTCAATTATATCCACCATGCTGCCGGTCGGATAATCTCTTGCAGGCCAATAATATAACTCTCCATAAAGTACGTGGGAATCGGCCGAATAGGTGATCATTACTGATCCATTTGTTGATGCTCCTTTTGTTACAATAAAATTTGTACATGCGTTGGCGGTCTGCTGTGAAATAAATCCAGCAATAAGTACCATTAATAGTATTGATGTTAGTTTTTTCATATTTTATTCTTGATTTAAATATTAAGTTAATTTTTCTTAAAGTTTGCAATTGACAGTATGCAGTTGGCATTCAAAAGTGAAGTATTGCCAACAGTTATTTGCCAACAGTTATTTGCCAACTGCTATTTGCCAACTGCTATTTGCCAACTGCTATTTATTTATTTTACGAATCCTGCAAAGATAACAAGTCAGGGAATATTTCAAAGTGGGATTATATCAACTTGAGGATATCAATGATATTTTTAATTTTTTGAGGATCTGCCACTTTTTTTGAGAAGCCCGGAGTTTCGCCAATATTAATCCCCTCTCTTCTGAATATCATTCCGCTTTCAGTGGCTTCTCTTCCTGAAAGGTGAAATTCTGTCGCTCCTGTACTTCTCGCTATTTGTTCAATATTTGATTCATTTATTCCGCTTCCGGGCATAATGATCAGCTTTGTTCCAGCCTTTTGAACAAGCTTTTTGATTAGTTCTATCCCCTCAACAGCCAGGTTATTTTGTCCGGAAGTGAGAAGCCTCGATGAACCGGATGATATAACATCCTGTAAGCCGTGTAAAGGATCTGCACACATGTCAAAAGCTCTGTGGAATGTGGCAGTCATCGGGCGGGCAAGATCTATCAGTTTTGCTGTACGTTCAACATCTATTTCTCCATCTGGTCTCAACATACCTATCACAATACCATCTACCCCATATTCACCGCAGATATCAATATCACGTCTCATAATATCGTATTCAAGATCGCTATAAAGGAAATCACCTCCCCGTGGTCTTATAATAACATGGAGATCAATTGACAGGTTTTCTCTTGCAGATGAAACAATACCGCTCGAAGGAGTCGTTCCTCCTTCAAACAGGCTGTTGCACAGCTCAATACGATTTGCACCTGCTGCCTGGGCATTGACCGCAGATTCCACACTATCGACACAAATTTCGATCTTAAATTCCATCAGAGTTCTATTCTGTTTATTAAAAGTAGTGTTTTTTTTCTTATTATTGTGATTATAAAAATGTAAATTATGAAACCTGCACTAATAGTTTTGGCAGCCGGTATGGGAAGCCGCTACGGCGGTAATAAACAGCTTGATGAAATTGGACCCTCCGGCGAAACAATAATAGACTATTCTATTTATGATGCTATAAGGGCAGGCTTTGGAAAAATAGTATTTGTTATCCGTCGGGATATTGAGGAGCAGGTAAAAGAAAGGTTTGTGGAGAGACTAAAGAATAAAATAATTGTTGATTATGTTTTCCAGGAAATAACAAAACTGCCGGAAGGAGTAAAGGTCTCACCGGAACGCAAGAAACCATGGGGGACAAGCCATGCGATACTGGTAACACGGGATAAGACAAAGGAACCCTTCGGTGTAATAAATGCTGATGATTATTATGGTGTTGAATCTTTCAGAATATTATATGATTTTCTGACTACTGATAAAGACCCTAATTGTTATTGTATTGTAGGATATAAGCTTGGTAATACCTTATCGGATCATGGTCATGTTAACCGGGGTGTATGTGAGGTAGGTGATGATGGATTATTAAGGAATATTGCCGAGGTACGGCAGATAGGAAAGACAAGCAATGGTGCAGAGGCCCCGGGTACTGATGGGAAAAATCTACATTTTACGGGAAATGAGGTTGTTTCGATGAACCTTTTTGGATTTAAAACTACATGCTATGATTTTCTGGGCAGGGAGTTCAGGAATTTTATCGATAAGAACGGCATGGATCCCAAATCTGAACTTGATATTCCTACTTCATTAGACAGATTCGTTAAAAATGGGGATCTTTCCATTAAAGTGCTTAATAGTGATGAGAGATGGTTTGGTGTTACATATCGCGAGGATAAACCTTATGTTGTCGAGAGTATCAGGCAGATGATCAGGAAAGGAATTTATCCGGCAAGGATATATTGATTCACACCCCCCAACCCCTTCCGATACGCTTTCACCACACAAAATCACAACTGTAAAAACTGGTATTATCCGCGTTATCTGATACTTTTAGTGTCATGTGGTGCATTGTCCCCCTGGCAATTCTTTCGGGATCAAACCTGTAAATGATGATATTGTTCTTTTGGTCGTACTCGAACAATGCCCATTTGCCGTCGATATAAGGTTCATATTTTTTAATGCCCGAAAGCTCGTCATAGATCCTGATCCTGATCCTGATATCCTTCTTTCCACTAAGGTCGATACCCGGAGTTAATCCATTGGCAGTAATCATTGGTGCCACGGTATCAATGCCAACATAAAACATACCAAACGATGAAGGCTTTGCAGTCACAACTCCATTATTAAAGGAACTGCTGAGAGCACTTTTCTTAAAATCATCACTGAGCTGGATGATTAACATCTTTGATTCCTTTCCTTCAGGGATAACAGATGGTCTTATTGATAATGTATATGCCGTATGAACAGGGGTGAACTTATCATGAATGTAGTGAACCTCCGACAGCATCTCTTTTAGTCCTGCAGCCTTCCAGTATTTAAAATATAACGTATCATACAGTGATCCTGCAGGAAAGGATATTGAAACATCTTCAGTGTTAAACCGGTTTGACCTGTTATATGGCATAATATACTGACTATTATCGGTGTAAACAGGTTTTTCCTGAATTTTCGGCGGCATCCCTCTTACTATAAATGCCAGTGTAGATTTATTATTATGAATATCGGCAGTGGTAATTTCAACGTGATAAATCCTGTCCTCATTGAAATTGAAAATACCCCGGTTCACAACATCCTGGTAAGCACTGAATTTATCGTTTGGAAGAAGATAAGTCCTTTCGTAATATGTTCTTTCCCTGATATAAGTTTCATAATCAATGTGGCTGTTGATATATATTGATTCGCTGAATGAAAATTCATCCATCACATACTTAAACAAGGATACGCTGTCGATTTTCATTTCTATTGAATAAACCGCACATTTATTATAGCTGTCGTTCAGCAGGTCATAAGATTTAATACCAAAACCCGCTGATCCGCTTATATTTATCTCATTACCTGCAGGTATGTAATAATTCCCATGACCTCCTGCGACAATATATTTCCTCATTTTATTCTGATTATTTATCAGAGTGTTTTTCGTTACCGGGTAGACTGCAAGCTTTTCAATGACCGGTACAATATCATCACCTGTCCCGAATTCAAATAACAGCGGATTAACAGGCATCTCCGATTCAGATTTCCTTATCTCGTAGTGTAAATGAGGTCCTGATGAGCTGCCTGAATTGCCTGAATAGGCAATCAGATCCCCCTGTTCAAACCGAAATTTATCTTTTGGAGGGTAGACTGTTATGAGATAGCTTTTCTTTTCATACTGCTGGCTTACAATATATTCTTCAACTTCCGGTATAAACCTGTCAAGGTGTCCGTAAACCGTTGAATAACCCGACGGGTGCCTCAGATAGAGAGCTCTGCCGAATCCTCCGGGCGATATACTTATTCTGTAAATATAGCCTGATGCTGCGGCAACCACCTCTTTTCCAATGACTCCCTGTGTTTTTATGTCGAGACCAGAATGAAAATGATCTAACCGGAGTTCGCCAAAATTTGCTGATAATGACAATGGGATCTTAACAGGTGAAATAAAAAGTGTTTTATCTTTAGGATTCTCTGTTAATATATTCAAAATCAATATGCTCGATATCATCAATCTTATCAGGATCATGTGGCTGAAGTGTTTTGTCTATGAAGGTGCAAAGCTAACTTTCTGGTTCGATCAGGCAAACTATTTAGACCAATTTTTTGAAAATATCATTAACAGTATTAACTTTGTCATAAAGATTGAGCTATGTCCGATCAGGGTTATGAAGAATTAATAGTGTTGAACAATAAACTCGACGAACTGTTAAATAAATATCATAACCTGAAGGGTGAATGTGCCGATCTTAAAAACGTGAATGAAGCATCTAAGAACACTCTTCAGGAACGTGAAGCCAGGATAAGAGATTTGGAAATTAAATACGAAAGGGTAAAATTATCGGGAGCATTGTTGGGAGAAGGTGAAGATGCTTCAGAGGCGAAGAAGAAGATAAATGAAATTGTGCGGGAAATTGACAAATGTGTTGCTCTTTTAAACAGATAAAATATAACAATGGATGATAAGCTTTCAATCAGGGTTAATATAGCAGACAGATATTATCCATTAAAGGTAGAAAGGGAAAATGAAGAAAAGATCAGGAAAGCTGCCAGGATGATAAATGAAAAGGTGCTGCAGTATAAGCAGAGATACACCGATAAGGATGTTCAGGATTTTCTGGCGATGGCTGCCTTACAATATGTGATAAAACTCACAGAGGAAGAGGAAAAACTGGATAATGATTACCTCCCGGATACCATTAAAGAACTGATTCAGAAAATAGATACGGTTCTTGAAATAAAAGAGTAACTGCGTTCTTTAAAATATAATTAAAACATTGCCCGCACTGTTTCTTTATTCATTTTTAAAACTCAACAGTTAAAACTTTGGAGCCAACCTTAGTTCAGTAAGAGCAGGCCTCATCCCGAGCACTCGGGATCCCGAGTACTCGGGACAGAGGAAATTCGACCTGGAATAGGAGCTCCAACCATTAAGATATGGGGTTTTATAAAAGTTGAAGGAACTTTGCGGGTTTTTTATTGACACTTAAACCAAACATATATGACAACACTATCAATAATAGAACTAGGCGGCGGACTGATAATTGCGTTTTGTGCAGTATCACTGGCACTGGGCTTCGGCCTCTCATTCCTGCTATGGCAAACAGCCCTAAAGAATAAGAACAAAAGGATCCTGGCAGATGCAGAAACAGAAGCAGAGGTTATACGCAAAGAGAAGATAATCCAGGCTAAAGAGAGGTTTCTACAGCTTAAGACAGAACATGAAAAAGTAATAAACGAAAAAAACAGCAGGATATCTCAAGCCGAAAACAGAATAAAACAGAAGGAGATGATGCTGTCACAAAAACTAGAGGAATCACAGCGTAAGAAGAATGAGGCCGATGCCATACGGGAAAACCTCAATAACCAGCTTGATCTGATAGAGAAGAAATCTGAAGAGCTGGAAAGGCTTCATCGTCAGCAGGTGGAGCAACTTGAAGCAATATCTGGTCTTTCGGCTGAAGATGCTAAGGACCAGCTTATAGAATCCCTTAAAGAGGAGGCCAAGACCGGAGCAATGTCCTACATAAATGAAATTCTTGACGAAGCAAAAATGACAGCTAATAAGGAGGCTAAAAGAATTGTGGTTCAGACAATACAGCGTGTCGCAACGGAAAACGCCGTAGAGAATGCAGTGACAGTATTTCATATCGATTCGGATGAGATGAAAGGAAGGATAATAGGACGCGAGGGGCGTAATATACGTGCACTGGAAGCAGCAACGGGAGTGGAAATCATTGTCGATGACACACCCGAAGCAATTGTACTTTCAGCATTCGATCCTGTACGTCGTGAAGTGGCACGGCTGGCACTTCACCAGCTGGTGACTGACGGAAGGATCCATCCTGCAAGGATTGAAGAGATAGTTGATAAAACGCGTAAACAAATCGAGGAAGAGATACTGGAAGTAGGTAAAAGAACCACCATTGACCTGGGTATCCATGGCCTGCATCCTGAGCTCATAAGATTGATCGGGAAAATGAAATACAGGTCATCCTACGGACAGAACCTGCTTATGCATTCACGTGAAGTTGCTAACCTCTCGGCAATCATGGCAGCTGAGCTTGGACTCAATCCGAAGCTTGCCAAACGGGCAGGACTGCTTCACGATATTGGCAAGGTACCTGATGATGAACCGGAACTGTCGCACGCAATATTGGGTATGAAGATGGCCGAGAAATTCAGGGAGAAACCGGAGATATGCAATGCAATAGGTGCTCATCATGATGAGGCAGAAATGACAACATTAATTGCACCTATTGTACAGGTTTGCGATGCAATATCAGGAGCACGTCCCGGAGCCCGCAGGGAAGTTGTGGAGTCATATATAAAGCGTTTGAAAGAGCTTGAATCACTTGCTCTTCAGTATCCCGGTGTTATGAAAACCTATGCTATCCAGGCAGGGAGAGAGTTAAGGGTAATTGTAGGTGCTGAAAAAGTATCCGACAAGGAGGCTGAAGGACTCTCACTTGATATAGCTAAAAAGATACAGGATGAGATGACTTACCCCGGGCAGATAAAAATAACCGTGATTCGGGAGACACGGGCGGTTAATTATGCAAAATGATAGTAGAAGCGTTGCATGCAACGCTTCTACTATCTAATATATTTATTTTGCTATCTTTGGTTTCCCAACCAGATCGAGATCAATGTCGAATATCAAAATATTAAATATTGTAGGTGCCAGACCACAGATAATTAAAGCATCTGCAATAAGCCGTGCAATAAGTAAATATTATTCTGAAAAAATCACAGAAATAATTGTCCATACAGGTCAGCATTACGATAAGGAAATGTCGGCTGTTTTTTTTGATGAGCTGGAGATTCACAAACCCGACTATAATTTGGGTGTGGGTTCTGCCGGACATGGAAGACAGACTTCAATGATGATAACCGGTATTGAAGAGGTTCTTATAAAAGAAAAGCCTGATTGTGTGTTATTATACGGTGATACTAACTCCTCACTTGCCGGCGCTCTTGCTGCATCTAAGCTCCATTTCCCGGTTATTCATATTGAGGCCGGGCTCAGGTCTTTCAATAAAAGTATGCCTGAAGAACTGAACAGGATCATGAGCGATCATTCATCCACACTCTTGTTTGCCCCGACAAATGCAGCCTTTAAAAACCTTATGAATGAAGGGTTCAGACCGGAAAACAGTCCCCCATATACTATTGACAATCCAAAAATTTATTTCACCGGTGATATCATGTATGACAATGCTCTTTTTTATTCAGAGCTTGCAGAGAAGAAGAAAATATCATTCATTGAAGATCTGAAGGTGACACGCGATAATTATATTCTTACAACAATTCACCGCGATATTAATACAGATGATATCCGGCGTCTTGAAGCCATACTGACATCATTTAACACCTTGTCGGAAGAGCATTCAATAACTTTTGTAATGCCTCTGCATCCGCGTACAACGATCTCCCTGAAAAACAATCTATCATCACTCTATCAGGATCTGCTTAATTGTAAATATATCAGGATTATACCTCCTGTTTCGTATCTTGAGATGATCCTCCTTGAAAAGACCTGCAGGATGATAATAACTGATTCAGGGGGAGTACAGAAGGAATCTCATTTTTTCAGGAAGCCATGTATTGTCCTGAGGAAGGAAACAGAATGGGTAGAACTCGTTAATAATGGCACTGCGGTCCTTGTAGATGCGGATCCGGTAAGAATACAGACTGAATTTGAAAGATTGTTGAAAAATGGTTCTGCTCTTGAATTCCCTGGCTTTTACGGAAATGGAAAGACGGCAGAATTCATTTTGGAAGAAATCATGATGATGTTCGAAAAAGTATGATTCCGGGTATCTTAAGTTCTGTTATATTTGTAGTCTTAATGGTTAGTATTAGCTGATGGAGCGAGTATTGACGGATAGTAAAGCGCTGGTTACCGGGGGAGCAGGTTTTATCGGCTCGAATCTTGTGGAATCATTGCTGTATCGAGGAAATGGTTTAACATACTTGGATTTTGACTCAAAAACCAGTAATCACTGTCCTGATCCTGACATAAGTAAAAGTGTAACTATTAGCAACCTTAGTGATATCTCAGGAGTCATATATCTAGACTTTGATAAATTTTATATAACTTCGCGTTAGATTGCCAAATATATGATCAACAAGCTAAAATACAGAACTATACAGTTTTTCAAGAAACATTCTCTCCCACGTTGGCTTGTCCTGGTAATAGATATTTCTACTGTTTTAATAACATTCATATTTGCTTATCTTCTTCGATATAATTTTGAATTTTTTACATTCATCTGGTCTTTAACAATTTATCATGCTATCCTGGTTACATTGGTGTATATGGTTTTTATGATACTATATAAGTCATATTCAGGATTGATAAGGCAGACAACTATTAAGGATACATTTGTTATTGCTGTTACAAATACAACTGCAATGGCAGTAATGGTTATTATTACTCTATTTAGCAGACTTTTTGAATGGAATGAGGTTTTTAATGTATCAATATCAATTTTGATGATACATTATGGAGCAATAACAGTATCTCTTATATTCTTCAGGATCTTCATTAAAATGTTTTATGTTTTTGTTTCTGTGCCTACCAGCAAAAGAAGGAATATTTTGATTTATGGATCAGGAGAGACCGGTATTATCGTGAAAAGGGTTATAGAAAGCGATCCCAGTAGTGAATATCAAATCAGAGGTTTTATTGATGACAATAGAAAGCTTCAGGGCAAAAAGGTAGATGGATATCCAGTGTACTCTAGTTCTATTCTTAGTAAGGACTTTATTGAAGTGGAAGATATCAAAGTATTCATTTTTGCTATAAAGAATATCTCTGCAGTGAAGAAAAAAGAGATCCTTGAATCAGTCGTAAATTTAGGCCTTGAGATATTAGATACTCCATCTTTCGACCAGTGGTTTAATGGTCAATTACAGGTAAAACAGCTCAGGAAAGTACAACTTGAAGATTTATTAGGCAGGGAACCAATCACACTGGATCTTAAACGGATTGATGAAGGACTAAGTAACAAAACGATATTAGTGACAGGAGCTGCAGGTTCTATAGGATCGGAAATAATCAGACAACTTACCAGGTATCATTATTACCAATTGATACTTCTTGATCAGGCAGAGACTCCAATGTTTTATCTCGATAATGAAATGAAAGATAAATATCCGGCTTGCCATTTTAACTTGATTATCGGAGATGTTACCAACCTTGAAAAGATGGATCGTATATTCCAAAAATATAGGCCGGAAATAGTGTTTCATGCTGCTGCTTATAAGCATGTCCCAATAATGGAAGTCAATCCACATGAAGCTTTCAGGGTTAATGTTGGTGGTACAAAGATCATTTCAGAGTTATCTATTAAATATAGAGCAGAGAAATTTGTAATGATCTCATCAGATAAAGCAGTGAATCCTACCAGTGTCATGGGAGCTACCAAGAAGATCTGTGAATTATTGGTACAGGCACAGGCAAGGAGATCCGGAGTAACTGCCAGGTTTATCACGACCCGGTTTGGCAATGTATTGGGATCGAATGGATCTGTAATTCCTGTGTTCAAAAAGCAAATAGCAGAAGGGGGTCCCGTTACAATTACTGACCCTGAAATAAAGCGGTTTTTTATGACTATTCCAGAAGCATGCCAATTAGTTTTGGAAGCAGGATTTATGGGTAATGGGGGAGAGATATTCATCTTTGATATGGGCAATCCAATCAAGATACTTGATATTGCAGTAAAATTGATACATCTTTCAGGATTGGAGCCCTTCAAGGATATTGAAATAAAGTATACTGGATTAAGACCTGGCGAAAAGCTTTATGAAGAGCTTTTTTCCGATAATGAACAACAATTACCGACCTATAATCCCAAAATCAGTATTGCAAGAGTCGCTAATGAAGATTTTGAGGGTATCCTTGAAAAGATAAACATTATTTTAAGTACTATATATTCTAAAACAGCCAGTGAGCTTGTGGAGGCGATGAAGGAAATTGTACCGGGTTATGCAGATAAAATATCAGTTCTGTAAATTAGATAGATAGTCTAATCAATTAGAAATATTCAGAGATTATCATTTATAAGGATATAAAGAAAAATGGGGACAAATACATAAATATTTATCCCCATTTTAGTTTGCGTCAAATCAGCTATCTTTTTTGATTTTACATATTATGATGGGAATTGAAGTGTGAGTAAGATTAAATCCTAAATGTTCACCTGATTACCTGCTTTATTTTTAAAATAAAATAAATAATAAGTATATAGCTGCCTTGGTCGTCAGTCTTGTTCAGATTGATAATCATTTCTATTAGTTACAGAATACTGCATATCATATCTGGTTAAAAGTGTATAGAAAATACTGAAGAAAGCTATGCCAGTAAATCTACGGAGTGTTGATTCGAACATAAATGTAAAAATGCATATTATCATAAAACTGATGTAATATACCTTGTTTATGGAAGTATGTATAAATACTGGCAATATTAATCCGGCAATAAGCATTAATAAAGACAACAATCCTGCAGTAAGCCACTGTTCTATGAACTGATTATGGGCATTCAAGAATGTACCGAAATCATGCCCGTTTTTTTTAAACTGTAAATCTAAATCATCTTCTACATCTCCAATCCCGACACCTAAAAGCATATTCTTTTTAATAATTTGAAATGATGTATTCCAAATTATTCCTCTTTCATTTATAGATTCAATCTCTTCTATAGTTTCTGATTTATTATATTGAGCTATCAAATACCTGAGACGTGGATGTAAGAGTGAAATAACAATCAATGACATTATAATAATAATTGTACTAATCAATAAGGATTTTTTCTTTAAATAATTATTAATTAGTAGCCAGATAACCAAAACAGTAGCAGCAATTATTACAGATCTGGCTGATATAAAAAATATCATTACAAGAAAAAATAGACCTGCCAAAATCTTAATATAATTATATTTTGCTGATGTTAAATGCATTTTAACATCTATAAAGCAAATTGAGGCTGATAAAAGTACCATCATTCCATAATAAGTTGGATGCATTAGTCTTGAAAATGCTTCGTAGTAGAAAACATTGTCGCCCTGACCTATAGCTGGATTAAAAGCCAGGCTTCCACCAGAAATAGAAAAAGAATATATAATACTTTTTATCAGAAGATACACGGTGACAACAAAAGCGCCACAAACAAAAGAAATATTTATTGATCTGAAGGCAGATTTAGTGTATATAATCGGATTTGTAAATCCAAAAAATATCGGAAAAATAACTAATGAAGTCTGAGTCCCCAGATTATGGAATCCCATAGCTATGTTATTAGTCCATAATAAGCTTATAATGGAGATACTATATGATCCGACCAAAAAGAAAAAAGCCAGTCTGTTTTTTTTAAGGTTTGTCATACTGAATTTAGTTCTGAAATCACCCTCTAAAAACCATGATAGAATCCATGGCCACAAAGCAATAGTAAAAAAATGCCTGTTTATTGGCAAAGTAAAAAAAACCAGTAAGAGAAAAAACAAATTTAACTTGCCACTTTTAATGATTTCTCTATACGCCTTATTTACAACCTTTCCAATTGTGAGAAAAATTATTTTGAAATAACTCTTAATCCCTCGTTGATTAATATAAATTAGGTTTAGTTTAATTTTCTTGGGAAGAATCTCTTCAATGTAAAATTTCTCAGGATCAGATTGTTCCAATAACATTTCAGTTTCATTTGAAAAGTGAATTGAGGCATAATCGGTTATTCCAGGTTTTATACCTAATACAATTCTTTGTTCTTTTGTGTATTGATCAACATACTTCTTCACGTCAGGTCTGGGCCCAACGAGACTCATATCTCCCTTTAGAACATTGTAAAGCTGAGGTAATTCATCGATTTTATATTTTCTGATGAATAATCCAACAGATGTAATACGTAAATCATTCTTCGTTGTTAATAATAAATGTATTTTCGAATCGGACCGCATAGATCTGAATTTATATAGAGAGAAGCATTTATGGTCTTTCCCTATTCGATCTTGTTTAAAAAATACAGGTCCCCTGCTGTCCACTTTAATAAGAATAGCAATTACCAAAAACAGAGGTAAACAGAATATAATTCCCAGAAGGGAGAAGAAAATATCAAAGACTCTTAAAATGCGATCGGTCATAAAAAAATATTTATTGTAAATTTATACCTGCTACAATATGGGATCTTAGAAAAGGGCAGGAACAATTTATTATATTGTATAAATGTCCGGCTATTCTAGCTAACTGAGGTACTAGAGTTATTCTTTTAAATTTCTGTTGTGTGTCAGGGAATAATTTTTTTATATCATTTCTATTAATACCAGTAACGTCTTTATTCCAAGGATTATCATAAGCTAAATCATACCACAATATCATTCCATTTTCCTTAAGTATTTTTATCATTTTTACCGCCAGTGAAATTCTGAAATCAGTATCAAGAATGGAAGAAAATACCATTGATTGCAAAATTATATCAAATTTATTTTTGAACCTTATATCCATAGCATTCCCGGATATAATATTTATATCAGGGAAGTTTTTCTTTAGATTATCCACTCTGTTTTTCAAAAGTTCATTTGCCCAGATATTACTAGATAAAACGCCAATTCTCTTAAAAAAATGCAAATTTACTCCATCACCGGCTCCAATTTCCAGCACTTTCAATGCAGCTATGTTATCACCATATTTTGAGATTATTAGTTTAAAGAATTCTCTTTCCCGTTCTTTGTTACGATAATTTTCAAAAATCAGGTTTTTCTTGTTATCATCTGAGAATTTGTGTTGTTCCCTCCTTTGATACCTTTCAATTATTCTTACTGTCTCCAGTTGTCTCATATTATTACGAATTATTCCTTTTCAAAGGGCTTATTATTCGGTGGTATATAATACCAAAGAAGTATCCAATTCCATAACTGAAATGAATTAAAGGAAACAGAACAGGCAAGATAAAAATAAGCAAGAATTTTCTTTTTTTTATAGTTGCATAAAGAGAATAGCTGATATCAATAATTAAATAAATTGCTAAAATCAGAAGAAGAGGTTTAAATACTTGTGGATTCACCAGCAATAAAATAAATAATATTATGAGGAATATGACAAAGGCAGGAGGTATTAGCTGTCGAACATTTGCAGGGGCTCCGATTTTTTTATTCACTAATGGTTTATAGAGTCCATACTGATAAAACATCTGAATCATTCCCTTTAAAGAATCACGAGCATAGTAATCAATTATTGCATCGGGTATAAGATAGATTTTCCCTCCGTTTTTTATTAATCTGGCATTAAACTCATCATCCTGATTTCGAACGAGTTCTTCATCAAAAAAACCTATTTTATCGAATATCTCTCTTCTATAGCAACCATATGGAACAGTATCAACCTCCATTATTTTTTTACCACCTATCTTATACCAGGCATCTCCAACACCAAATGGAAGAGATGTTGCTGTGGCTATACCATAGGGTATTATGCCAGATCCTTTGGATAATGTATTCCAAATTCCTCCAACATTATCACAATGATATTTATCCAGACTTTGTACAAGAACAGAGATGTAATTTTTTGAATACCTGGAATGAACATCCATTCTCATGATGATATTCCCTTTAGCATTCTTAATACCAATATTCAAGCTTTTGGGAGTTGTCTTTACAGGATTATGAAGTAATCTTATATGATTGTATTTTTCGATATATTCATTTACTATTTCAACTGATCTATCTTCACTATTTCCATCCACGATAATTATTTCCTGCATATCAACAGGGTAATCATTATTTAAAACTGAGTCAAGACAATCAGCAATATATCGCTCTTCATTTCTGCATGGTATTATTATGCTCACAAGCGGTAAATTTTTTGAAGGAATTGACATTTCAGTAACTTAACATGCTGGTGATCAGGCTGATTTAGAAATTAACTTCTCATACCTTGTAATCTGGATTATGATAAGTGATAATAGTACAATATAACAAACAGATTCAAGGATCACAAATACCTTGAGAAATTGTCTAATTCCCAAACCATGTATGAAGAACATACACAGTATTGTGAGAAAATATATTGTCTGCCAGACCGAAAATACTTTTATTTTTTCAAAAGCTGCAAAAACAAGTTTAAAGGGTTCTGAAATAAATTTAAAGAAGATACCTATTATAAGAATTTTCGCAAATTCAGCACTTTCAATCCAGGTTTGCCCGAAAATCCATAATATTAACGGGTTCACGAACAGGTATATTAATATAACTCCAAGGAGTCCGGTTCCGATAATAATAATTAAAGTCTTTATAAAGTCAGAGAAAATCGATTTGTTTTGATTTCTATAATCATTGAATCTCTGAAGTAGAACCTGGGACAGCGGTTCACTTATGAATACTATTGGGATAAATAAGATTAACCTTGTAAGGTCGAGATATCCCGTAAATCGCTCTCCAAATTTTATGTTAACAAGGAAAATTGGAAGGGCAATTGTTAGTGTATTGAATAGGGTAGGAAGTGTATTATAAATTGCAAACTGCCTGTATCTTTCAGCCATTTTATATATTCTTGACAAATCAGGCTTGAGTATTCTCAGGCCACCATGAACAGAAAAAAGTAATCCTGATAATACATTGGCTATCTGGCCAATTATATCACCGATAAATAATCCCAATCCTATATTTCTTCCTGTCGAAATAAATACTTGCCCAATTCCTTCAACCGATCGTCTGAAAATTTTTGAAACTCCAATAAATAAAAATCGTTTATTTCTTATCATATAATAGAGAAATCCATTATAGATGCTAAAAAGCAAAGCAGATAATGGAATCAGATATATCCATATCTGATATTTATCAGGGTATTTCCAAAGATAAATAATCTTATCATGAAAGATAAATAACACAATGAAAGCCAATATATTAAGGAGTAGAGCGAGAAAAATAGATAAATGAAGAAGTGCTCTTGCATCATCAGTATCCTGAGGTAATGCAATCGCCACCTCATACTTAAAAGAGGAAATTACTACCAGGATGCCAACAACACTCAGGTATACCGAGAGTGCACCAAATGCTTCAGGAGAATAGATATTCCGTAGTAATGGTTGCAGTAATATCGGGATGAGGGACGCAATAGCAGTTCCGGAGGAAAGCCGTATTACGTTTGACAAAATATTACCTTTGGATTTTCTTCCCAACTATTTTAAGTATTTTGATACTGCACTTGCCAAGACTTCGGCAACTTTAAATATTTGTTCGTCAGAGATATTGTAAAATCTTGGCAACGAAATTTCCCTTGAATATGAATCATATGAAACCGGAACGTCTGTTACATCATAACCTAAATCTTTATATGCGGTATAGAGCTGCAATGGCTGGAAATGCACATTTACATATACATGATTCTCATGACAATAATTTATGATTTTATCTCTTAATTGTTCATTGATGCCCTTAATTCTGAGAGCATAGATATGGTATGCTGAAGTCCTCTTCTTATCAGTATGCACTGGTATTTCTGCCCATTTATATTTTGATAAAAGTTTATCATACATATTAAAGACATGTCTTAATTTAACTAATGTATCATCCTCATATCTTGATATTTCAACAACACCTATCGCAGCCAGTACATCAGTCATGTTTGCTTTAATTCCCGGAATAACTACGTCATATTTCCATCCTCCATAGACAGTTTTTGTGAGAGCATCTATCGTTTGCCCATGAAGTGAAAAGGTCCTGAAATACTCGTAAAGTTCTTTATTATTAAAAGGTTTTGGCAGATTAATCAATACTGCTCCACCTTCAGCAGTGGTAAGGTTTTTAACTGCATGAAAAGAAAAAACTGTAATATCACATAAAGAGCCGGTTTTTAATCCATTATATGAAGCACCCATAGAATGTGCAGAATCTGAAATAACCAAAATCCTGTTAAGTTTTTCCTGAATAGGGTTCTCAGGTCTGAATTTTCTATTAATTTCATCTGATTTTATGATTTGGTCAAGAGTAAAATAATCACATGGTAGTCCGGCAAAATCAACAGGCATTATAGCTTTAGTTCTGGATGTTATTTTCTTTCTTACCTCCTCCATATTCATCAGCATATCATCTCTGTTAATATCGACAAAGACCGGTTTTGCGTCACATCGCAAAACTACATTACCTGTTGCACAATAAGTATAAGCAGGAATAATCACTTCATCGCCTTCTTTAATACCATACCATCTTAAAGCCATTTCCAGACCTATAGTCGCAGAACTGACACCCAGTGCCTCTGTATTATTACAGTATTTTGATATTTTATCCTCAAATTCCCTTGTTCTCGAACCTGTGGTTATCCATCCGGATAATAAAGTTTTTTCAACCGATCTTACTACAGAATTATCCATTCTGGGTGGAGAAAAAGGAACTTTAATTTCTTTTTTATATTCACTTTTACCAGATATAGGATTTACTTTTAATTCCTGTCTAATTAGATCAATTATTCTGTATTTATCACTCTCAGGCATATTTGTTCCTGATGGCAGACACAAGCCAATTTCGAATAATCGTTCTGATGATCCATTTGTGTAAGCTTGGTAGTTTTTGAATACAGGCTGCAAATGCATGGGCTTCCATAATGGTCTTGTCTCAATATTCTCTTTTTCGAGTGCTATCCTTAAGTCCTCACGTGTTTCCCCTCTTGTTAATTTAGGATCCAAAAGGATAGTTGTTAACCAGAAATTTGATTTTTGATCTTTATGCTCTGTTTGAAATGACAGTCCCGTAATATCGCTTAGATATTTCCTGTAAAACTCATTTAGTCCCCTCCTTGCGACGACTCTGTCTTTTATAACTTCAAGCTGACCTCTTCCAATCCCGGCTACGATATTACTCATCCGGTAATTAAAGCCGATTTCAGAATGTTGATAGTGCGGAGCATCATCCCTTGCCTGTGTTGATAAAAATTTAGCACGTTGAATTTTTTTCTTGTCATTTGAGATCATAGCCCCACCGCCAGAGGTAGTAATAATCTTATTGCCATTAAAGGATAAAATACCAATATCACCGAAAGTCCCTACATGCTGTCCTTTATATGTTGATCCAAGTGCTTCCGCTGCATCTTCTATTACAGGTATATCAAATTTTCTTGTAATACTAATTATCTCATCCATTTTTGCTGGCATGCCATAGAGGTGTGTCACTATTAAGGCTTTAGGTTTTACTCCCTTATTCAAACAATCCAGGATTGATTTTTCCAGTAGTGTTGGATCCAAATTCCATGAGTCATACTCACAATCTATCAGTATCGGATTTGCGTTACAATATATAATTGGGTTTACCGAGGCAGAGAATGTAAAAGAGGAACATAATACTATATCACCCTGTTTGACTCCCAGAATAATAAGAGCTAAATGTATTGCGGCTGTTCCTGAGCTAAGTGCGGCTGCATAT
>Ga0307420_1000449_pt1 | contig 19188 bp, 21 predicted proteins | sample SalMarWE160240MG_2_FD_202167 | JGI IMG/M metagenome (GOLD analysis project Ga0307420, IMG submission 202167) | Salt marsh sediment microbial communities from the Plum Island Ecosystem LTER, Massachusetts, United States - WE1602-40 | ecosystem: Environmental > Aquatic > Marine > Intertidal zone >... | reverse complement strand
CGATAGGTGAAGAACTCTGGAATGAGTCTTCGCCCAAAAGACGTTTACACTACGCTTGTAGGCGTTGCCCAAGGATGGGGCCGCGACCGATCAGGTAGTTGGTGAGGCAACGGCTCACCAAGCCTTTTACCGGTGCGGGCCGTGGGAGCGGGAGCCCGGAGATGGGCACTGAGACAAGGGCCCAGGCCCTACGGGGCGCAGCAGTCGCGAAAACTTTGCAATACACGAAAGTGTGACAGGGCTATCCCGAGTGCCATCCGCTGAGGAAGGCTTTTACCCAGTATAAATCGCTGGGGGAATAAGGAGAGGGCAAGACTGGTGTCAGCCGCCGCGGTAATACCAGCTCTCCGAGTGGTGTGGATGTTTATTGGGCCTAAAGCATCCGTAGCTGGCTGGACAAGTCCCCTGTTAAATCCACCGATTTAATCGTTGGTGTGCGGGGGATACTGTTCGGCTAGGGGACGAGAGAGGCCGACGGTATTTCCGGGGTAGGGGTGAAATCCTATAATCCCGGGAAGACCACCAGTGGCGAAGGCTGTCGGCTAGAACGCGCCCGACGGTGAGGGATGAAAGCTGGGGGAGCGAACCGGATTAGATACCCGGGTAGTCCCAGCTGTAAACGATGCAGGCTAGGTGTTTGAACGGCCACGTGCCGTTCTAGTGCCGCAAGGAAGCTGTTAAGCCTGCCGCCTGGGGAGTACGGCCGCAAGGCTGAAACTTAAAGGAATTGGCGGGGGAGCACCACAAGGGGTGAAGCTTGCGGTTTAATTGGAGTCAACGCCGGAAATCTCACCGGGAGCGACAGCAGTTTGAAGGCCAGATTAAAGGTCTTGCCAGACGAGCTGAGAGGAGGTGCATGGCCGTCGCCAGTTCGTGCCGTGAGGTGTCCTGTTAAGTCAGGCAACGATCGAGACCCGCGTCCTCTGTTGCTACTGGTTTTGCGCCAGGCACACTGAGGAGACCGCCGCTGATAAAGCGGAGGAAGGAGCGGGCCACGGCAGGTCAGTATGCCCCGAATCTCCCGGGCCACACGCGAGCTGCAATGGCAGGTACAATTGGTTCCGACCTCGAAAGGGGAAGGCAATCCCGAAAGCCTGCCGTAGTTGGGATCGAGGGTTGAAACCCATCCTCGTGAACATGGAATCCCTAGTAATCGCGTGTCACTAGCGCGCGGTGAATACGTCCCTGCTCCTTGCACACACCGCCCGTCGTTCCATCCGAGCGACTCTTGGGTGAGGCGTGGTCTTCCTTGGCTGCGTCGAATCTGAGTTTCGCAAGGAGGGAAAAGTCGTAACAAGGTGGCCGTAGGGGAACCTGCGGCCGGATCACCTCCTAAGAAAGCGCCTAGCGCTGGAGGAGCAAGGAGAGCAGCTTTAACGTCAAAGCCCCCTAAATTAGTTTTAGAAGTTATGTGTAGTGGACAAGCAAATCAGAGTTTTTTCCGAGCAGCAGCGCTGAGGCTCTAGAGAACTTCTAATTTAACCTATAAATAGAGTAAACCTTTGCTTAGACCTGGCTTTACCTCTTGGGAGTTATGGTTCGTACGTGTATTTTTCACAGTAGGCTTCGCACGTGGGAAAAACGTCTCTTACCCGGTCAAAACGTTTTTTCGCGTTAACTTTTTCCTGAAGTTTCAGCACTTCTTTCGGTTTGCTGAAGCGTTCCGTTTTGCCGTCTTCGCGTTTTCTCTCAATTTTTATGCAGTCGTCCACCATGCAGCACAGGACGCAGGCGCCGCAGTAGACGCAGAGGTCATCGACGATTCCAACTTCGCCAGCTTTCCAGTACAAGGCGTTTGTTGGGCACGCCTTGACGCAGAGTTTGCATTCGACGCCCCAGCAGGTCCGCTTGTCAATGTTTATGCTTCCTTCCTCGAAGAATTCCTTCACGCCTGAAGACGCCAGCAACTCTTGCCTTCGCTTCTTTTTCGCCTTATCCTTGTCGTCGGATAAGAGGTTGAATATGTCAAAGTTGGAAGAGCTTTCTTCAGGCATCCGAAATCATCACTGAACAAATCGCAGCTTAAATCGTACAAGAAACATGAATTATAATTACTTATCCCCATCATTCTGCACTTATACACCATAAAAGGAGAAACTTGTGGACGGCTGAAAAGCGTAATTCCAGCTTTTCTGTGGAACCAGGAAAGTATTGTTATTCTCTGATCTGGCTTTGGGTGATTAAGACTGCTTGCATTCCATGACTTTGTTACAACTTAAACATTCTTCAGGAAGAGAAGAATTAGCTGGAAAAGTGCTCAGGTACCCCAGTTGATGGTTGCATCCAGAAACGGTTTTGATGCTTAAGTTGTTTGAAGTCGTGGTTTTCTTGCCGACAGAACGCGTGGAGGCAATGTAGGCGTCCATGTCTCCATGTTGCGTGGAATTAGCATTTGGAACGATGAAGTCGGCTGGAAGGTTTTTTCTAATCATTTTTGAATAGCTGTAAATGCCGATTGACAGGGAACAGAATGCTATGAGTTGGGCAACTTGCTCTATTTCGACGGCGATTGTTGAAGAAAAGAATGTTTCGTTGAAAATTGTGATTATGGAGCAGATTGCGAAGAGAAGACCTGACATAAACACTGGCAGCCAGAACGATTTTCCCACGTTTAGGTGTTTGATTTTTTTTAGAGTGTTCCAGCTTAGGGTGCATAAAAGGGCGGCAGTCAAGCCAAAAGTGATGTTTGAAACGATAATTAACCAGTTCATGTTCACTTCACAAATATTTTTTATTAAGATTTAAGATACTTATCTGAAATTTAAAGCTTATTGCAGATATGTTCAACACAAATACAGTTAACAAACCATACTTTCAAGAATTCGGACTTCTTTATCCCAAGAAAAAACGGAAATAAAACGAGAGACAGTTTCAAGTCGATGAGTCAGGCAAGTTGTTATCTAAAATAACCAATCTTAACAGGCGTTTCATTTTTTGAACGATTTTTCCGCCATGTCCCTTAACTGACGTGACGTTAACGTTGAAATTACATCTAAGTGGATAAAAAAATGAATGCAATTAAGAAAGTAGTTTCAGCGACTTTGCTCATGTGCTTAGTGACAAGGACCTAATGGAATTACATAGAGAGAAGATCACTTGCCCAAGAAAAAGACTGTTTAATGGGGAAACAGTATTCAGACAGTTGCCAACTCATGACTTCTCTTTCTAAATAATTTACTAAAATTTGAGTTAACAGGCAAAGCAGTATCATCGATAAACGTTACTTCAACGCGCTGCACACTATCTAACTTTTTGACTTTGTTCACTAACGTTCTGATGCTATTTAGGTCTGTCACTGGAGCAATGGCTAGTATGTCGAAAGCTCCAAGAATTTCAGTTACCACTATGATGTTACTTATTTTTTTGAGGGCGGCTATGGTCACCGATTTGCCTTTGCTTGGAGAATTAGTTATCATCAAGAGGGCTTTTCCTTGATATCCAAGTTTTGAGAGGTCAATCGACACAACACATTTTGCAATTATGCCGTCTTTCTTCATTTTTTCGTATCGCTTGCCAACCGTGAAAGGAGAGCAACCCGATTTCTTTGCGATTCTCGAAAAAGGCGTTTGAGCATCTCTCATTAGCTCTTCGAGTATGAGATAGTCAAGTTTGTCCATGATAGCAACCTCATTTAGGTTGTAGGTCGATGTTTTCATACACCATGTGTGGAATGGATGTCCATATGTTAATTTCTACTTTTATTACCCCTTCTAGCTTCTTCATTGAATAAGCTATCCTGTCTAGTTCAGTGATACTTTCCGCATGAACCAATGCGCACATATCGTATTTTCCGAAGCTTGCTGAAATTTCAACGGTATTTGTTTTCTCCTCTATTAACTTGATCACTTCTTCTTGGTTGCCATTCAAATTGACGCCGATTGTTGCTACGATAGGTAATTCAAGAGCTGCTAAGTTGGAGAAAAGAATTGCCCCGGTTATAACCCTTAAACTCTTTAATCGTTTAATTCTGTTTAGAGCAGAAACAGAAGATATGCCACAATCTTTTGCAATACTTTTCAGTTTTGCACGCGCGTCTCTTATTAAAGCCGCAAGAATTTTGCTATCAATGTCGTCAATTTCTACTGTTTGGTTCAATCCGCGTTCACTTATTAGTTTGCTGCAATAACTGAGCTTTTAAACTTTAGGGTGTATACATTTCAGGTGTTATTATTTAAAAAAATTAGTTAAAAAGCGCAATTTAGCTAATAAAATAATTTCTAGCACCCATTAATTGAAAAAATTTAAATATTATCACCAAAAGATAACACCCTTCATAAAATTAAAGGAGAAAAAGAAGTGAAAACTAAAAACAATAAAACATTAACTGCAACAACGCTGTTTCTGATGATAGCTATGGTCAGTTCACTGATGGCTTACCTGCCAACCGTCAACGCCGGCGAAATTCCCACCTATGCGTTTCTAGCCGCGGCTCCAAATCCCATAGGAGTTAATCAGGAAGTAGTTATAACTTTCTGGCTTAACGAGTTTCCACCCACAGCAAGTGGTTCTTCAGGAGACAGATGGGAAAATTTCAAATTGGAAATCACGGCGCCTAATGGAAACAAAGATGTGTTGGGACCATATGAGTCAGATCCAGTAGGATCTAGATACATTACGTTCACTCCCGACCAAGTAGGTACTTACTACTTGAAGTTTACCTTTCCAGGTCAACAAATAACCGGTTTACGCTACGGCCAGCCTATTGATAACACATATTTGCCCAGTGAAAGTCGCGTTCTAGAACTCGTTGTACAAGAAGACCCGATACCTTCATGGCAAGATACACCAATCCCCACCAATGAATACTGGAGCCGACCGATAAACTCAGAGAACCGAAACTGGTATTCCATTGCAGGAAGTTGGCTTCTAAAGGGTTATGACACAAGCAAAGTCTATTCAGCACAAGGCTTCAATCCATACACTACAGCACCAAACACCGCCCATATAGTATGGACAAAGGAAATGGCCTTCGGAGGAGTAGTCGGAGGACCAATGGACGGCAACGTAGCATACTACACAGGAATGTCATATGAAGGCAAATGGAACCCGCCGATAATCATGCAGGGAAGACTCTACTACAACTTGCCCCTCGCTAACAGCCCCAGTGGAGGTCAATTCGCCTGTGTAGACATACGCACAGGAGAGACGCTGTGGACAAAAACAGGAACCTTAAGCCTCGGTCAAATATACGACTATGAATCACCCAACGAGCACGGCGCACAAGCATACCTCTGGAGTTGTCCCTCAAGCTTCTTCGGCCCACCACAAAACTGGACAATGTACGATGCATTCACAGGGGAGGAACTGCTTAAATTCTACAACACCCAGAACCCAACCTTCACCATGTCAGATAAGGGAGACTTGATAGGCTATGTTCTGAATGGAATGGGCAACTGGCTCTGTAAATGGAACTCTAGCAAAGCCATTCCAACAGTGGGGACAAGTGGACCTAACGCGTGGAGTTGGAGTCCGCCCAGAGGCGCCGCACTGGATTGGGCAGCAGGAATCGAATGGAACGCAACAGTGCCAGATCTGCCTGGATCACAAAGCATCAACAGAGTTGATGACGAAGTGGTATGGGCAAGTTCATTCTTGATGAGCGAAGTTCCACCAGTTACAGTAGATGTAGCCTATGACGTTAGCGACGAAGGACAAGGAAGACAACTGTGGACAGCAAATCGAACAGACATGATTGATCCAGGTCAATTTGCGGGCGGTATAGGACCTCTAGGTGAAGGAGTCTACGCAGTGTATTCAAAAGAAAAACTGGAATGGTACGGCTACGACGTTCAAACTGGCAAACGGATATGGGGTCCAACTGAACGCTACGACAACGACTGGGCCATGTACGTGGCAGTTCTCGGAGGCGAACCACTCATAGCTTACGGCAAAATGTACGCACAAGGATTCGACGGATGCATCCACTGCTTTGACATAACCAACGGAACGGAACTGTGGACGTATTACGCTGGAAGCGCAGGTTTCGAAACTCCATACGGCACATACCCATTCTACGGAGGACCCACGGTAGCCGACGGAAAAGTCTACTCAACCAACGGCGAGCACTCTCCCGGTTCCCCGTTATGGAGGGGAGAAGCGATACACTGCGTCAACGCAGAAACAGGGCAAGGCATCTGGAACATATCAGGCTGGTTCCAAGGTCCAGTGGTCGCAGATGGCTACTTAATGTCTCTCAACGGCGCTGACAATCGCATCTACTGCTTCGGTAAAGGCCAAACCGCCACCACAGTCATGGCATCTCCAAAGGTTTCAACCTACGGAGACAGCGTGTTGGTCGAAGGGACAGTAATGGACCTGTCACCAGGCGCTGAAGGTATCCCCGCAATTGCTGACGAATACATGAGTGAATGGATGGAATACGTACAAATGCAGAAATCACTGCCTAAGGACGCGAAAGGCGTGGAAGTTATCTTGGAGACTCTTGATCCTAACGGCAACTACTACGAGATAGGCAATGCTACAAGCGACATAAACGGCAACTTCGCCTACGCTTTCAAACCTGAAGTTCCAGGACTATACACAATCATAGCAAGATTCGCAGGATCCGAATCCTACTTCAGCTCAGTCGCAGAAACAGCCATAAACGTTGATGAAGCCCCACAGGCTACGCCGACACCGACACCTCCAGCACCATCAATGGCAGACACCTACTTCGTCCCGGGCACGATAGGCGTAATCATTGCAGTCATAGCAGTCGGGCTAGTAATGGTGCTGATGCTGCGTAAAAGGTAAGCAAACAGCAAACAACCAAGCAATCTTCCCCCATTTTTTTCGGGGTCACACACTAAAAAGGAGAAAAATCGGGGCTGAAAGGACTCTGCAGAAAATTCAAGCTAACAGTAGCAGTCTGTTGGCAAATTGCATCATTTCTCCTTAAATCTCTGTCGCGCAGAGCCCCAGCAAACCCAAAAGAAGTGTTACTTCGTTTTACCCCAAACTAGAGACGGTTCAAATCGTAACCTACACCGCTGAATGCGATAACCTGCAGAAGGATATTTAATTTTAGAATTAAATACTTAAACCGCTAATCTTGAAAAGTAAAAAGGGTACCTTTGAAGTGTGGCGGAATGAACCTTTCTAAGAAGCTGCATGTGGCTTTGCTTCTTGCAGTGGTCTTTTCAGCGTCATTTTTCACGGTTTTTCTGGCGATTTTCATCTCGCAGTCCGCTTACTCTACTCCTTCCAGCAAGATTTCGGTATTGAACGGTTTAGACGTTATTTTAGGTCCGCCGCCCAACGCCACGAACGTTCCCCTTGACACCACAATCGTCGTGGATGCCTTATCTTCTGCATCGTTAGACGATTTACGTTTAACTCCGGAAGTGCCTATAGACCGCGTGGACATCGTGGTGTCAGGTACGCTTTCCTATGAACGAACGTTCTATCCGGCTCAACCGTTAAAGCCAGCCACATCCTACAACGTATCGGTAACCATCGTGGATGTGCCAGTTTCATGGAGTTTCACCACAACCTCCGAGCCTTTCAATCCGGGAACCAGCTTTTACCTTGCGAACAACGTGTTATGGATTGCGTTGTCTGCAGCAGCTTCAGCAACCTTAATTGTCGGCGTTGCGATTTGGCTGAAAAAGAAATTGGGGTTAAATGAACCGTAACTACAAGTGTTTGGCTAATTCCTCGACTTTGTTTTCGATCTGCATGTAAATGTCTTCGGCGTCTTCCCGCGCAAGGAAGTATGGGTCTTCAACGTTCCACGTGACAATTCGGGGCTTGCAGTCGGGGCACGCACGCAAAACCGCGTCCGCCTGCATTTGTTCCATGGCAACAATCAGGTCATAGCAGGGCAGATCCTTTTCGTCTATGCTCTGGGAGAGCTGCTTAAGATATTGCACGGCGTCACGTTTCGCAAGGAACGCTTTCACCTGCCCCGAAATTGGAATCGCAACATGCAGCCCTGTCGAATCAACTTCCAAGTCTGGCCTCAATTTTTTGAGAAGCGCTTCGGCTAAGGGGCTTCGAAACGCGTTTCCGTAGCAAACAAACAGAACTTTCATGCAGCTTCACGACCGTAATACCCTTTCGGCTTTTAGCCCGTAAGCAAATACGTGCTTGATGCTGCTTTTTCGATTATCCTCTGAATATTTTCTTTTGACACTCCAGTTTCCTCGGCAATTTTTGCAGGTTTTTCTTCAACCAACTGCGTCATCAGCACTATCCCGTAGTTAACAAGCTTCATTTTGACGTCGCGGTTTAATCCTTTGATGCAGCTTAACGGGTAAAGCTTTTTTTCCTCAATTATGTTTTGTAAAGCAAGGGTTTTCGGTGAACTCCATCCAATTTGAAGTATGTCCCTGCACTTGCCGTAGCGTCTTGCATGCTCCGAGTATCGGGTGTTGGTGACTATCATGGCGCGTTCAATTTGCACCTCGTTTTTCCCAAGCGCGAAACCTTCGGTAACGTCTTCCAACACGGCTCGGGCTATGCGGCTTTCATCCAGCCCCGTCGGAGTGTGATAATTGGAATGATGCTTTGCTTCAACAAAATATGTGACGTCGTCTTTCCTTGCGACAGCGTCAACCTCGTGCTCTACACATCTGCCTTTTATAATCTGGTTTGGAGTAACCTCAAACCCGTTATGTGCCAATAGAGTTTGAACGAACTTTTCGAATTCCGGCTTGGAATCCATCAGGCTTAAACCTTTTCTCAAGTCCAGAAAATGCTGGATTGTAGGCGTGTGTTTTCGCAGCAGCCGGAAAATCAGCTGAAGAACCTTGTTAGTCGGCATGCCGTCGTGAACTCGGGCTTCCACTGCATGAGCGACGTTATTGGCGATACGCCTGTTTACACCCATCCTTAAGCATGTTTTTACAACTTTTTCTCTGTCAAATATTTGCCTAGAGCCATCCGCCTTTGTTACGAAAACTGGCAAGACCATCACACCAATTGACTGGTTACCAAAATTATGCGCCAATACCTCTTAAGTATGTATGCATAGCCGTTTGTCGCGTTTCGGTTTGTTCAGTAATTTTCATAACCTAGAAAGGCAATGATTTTCTAGGGGTGGGTGCTTAATTGAGGAAAATCAACTTTGTAATCATCGCCTGTATTCTTGTTTCTGTCATTTCGTGGCTTTCAAACCCAGACGTGGTTTTTCAGTATCTGGCTTTCAGCGGTGATAACCTGCTTATGGGAAAAGCTTGGACTTTGGTTACCTCCCTGTTTCTTCACGCCGACATCCTGCATTTAGCGGGGAACATGCTTTTCCTTTACGTGTTCGGCAACACCATGGAAGAGGACTTGGGGGCAACCAAGACTTTAGGCACCTTCTTCTTCGGCGGCATCGTATCTTTTCTTCTAAGCCTGCTATTCTATAATCCTGCCACGCCGTTAATCGGGGCTTCAGCAGCCATATTCACGCTGTCCGCGATAGTTATGCTGATTAAACCGTTGAAATTCTCGATTCTTTTCTTCATGCCTCAAGGACTGGTGGCGATTCTGTATTTCGTGTACAACGCCATCGCCGTGTACTCCAATGCCGGGGGAAACGTTGCGTACATCGCCCACCTGATAGGATTCGCCGTTGGAATTCCCTTCGGCTTGGCATGGAGCAAGAACTGGCTCAAAAATCTTCTAATAAGCATAGCCCTGCTGATCGTGTTCCTCATAGTAGTGGCCTTCGTGATTCCAATTATCTTGAATGCGATAACCTGAAGCAGAACCGTGCAGAGCAGCAAAGCCCTTATAGACAAGAAAGACTCTTTCAAACTTGTGAATGTAAAATGTGCGAATTCAACGTAATCCTAAACGGAAAGACCGTGCTTAAAGATGTGGTGTACGCAAAAACCGACGGCAACAAAGTTACCGTGAAAAACGTGCTGGGCGAGACAAAAGAATTCCAAAACTGCAAGATAACCGAAGTTGACGTAAACTCGACAAGGCTATTTTTAGCGGCAATAACGCCTTAAAGCTCAACGCGCCCCAAGCGGCTCCAATTTTCTCAGTTCACCTCACAGTCGCAGGCAATGCAGCTTTCAGGAATCTAGCGAATGTATTAAATTGGCTACCTACAATTATTACAATCCTCAATCTCAGGTCTCTTGCTGTCAGTTGAGGAGAGTGTATGCGGAAACTCGTCAGACTAAGCATCGCCATAGGCGGCTTCCTGATAGTGACCAGCCTAATTTTAACAGGAACCGTTTTCCTAATACTACTAAACCTAATGGACGTAGGCGTTTTCGCAAATCAAACTCACACTTCAGTGTTAACTCTGATGTTCTTAGCCATCGGCGTCTTGGATTTCATAGCCGGAATAATCCTCCTTCTAAAGAGATGAAATCAATGGAAACAAAAACGGTCCTTTCAAAAACGGTTGGCGTGATACAGACGGGCATAGGCGTGACAGCAATGGTCTTCGCTTTTCTCGCTTTCTACGACATGTTCGGCATACAAACAATGCTAGGTGTTTTCCCAGAGTCTATTGGACTTTACCTTTGGGTCTTTTTAATTTTCGGCTTGCTATCCATCATAAGCGGACTATTTCTCTGCTACGAGCGATAAACACAGGAGTTGACTGCCATGGATGAACCTCACCTGAAAAGAGACCTCGGGCTTATCCGCACCACAATGCTGGGCATAGGCGGCACCCTCAGCGCAGCCAACTTTGTGATAATCGGCGAGGCCGCGGGCATGGCAGGCTACGCAATCGTTCCCATAGTTGTCATCTGCGGTTTACTCAGCCTTTTAACCATGTTCAGCTACGCGGAGCTGGGCACCGCGATTCCGTTGGCTGGAGGCGAGTACACGTTCGCAAAAGTAGCTTACGGAGGATTCACCAGTTTCCTCACAGGATGGTTTGAATGGCTCAGCAACATGTTTTACGCCGCATTGTCCTCTATAGGCTTCGCGTACGTACTTTCTTACCTCTTACCACAGATCAATATAGAGTTAACCGCGGTCATATTGGTTATAGTGTTCTCCATCGTCAACCTGAGAGGCACCAAAGAAACAGCCACAGCCGAAACCATCATAACCATCATAGTCCTCGCCGTACTAACCATATTCATCATAGGAGCATGGTCTTTCGCTTCAGGAAACCCAGTAACCCCACAATCGGCTTCTCCGATAGGTGCCCTGGGAATTTTCGCCGCCACCGCCTACCTGTTCGAACTGTACTTAGGCGCCGAGGCTGTGGCGGCAGCTCAAGCCGAAGTGAAAAACCCTGGAAGAACCATCCCGCTAGCCATAATCCTGTCCGCGGTGGTTCTGATCGCGCTATACACGAGTGTTGTGGTTGTCGCCGTTAACATAGCGTCTCCACAAGTTCTCAGTGAACAATCGTCGCCGATTGCGTTTGTGGCTCAAGAGGCTTTGGGACCTGCTGGCGCCATTTTGATCACTGTAGGCTTGGCTATTGCGGGTTTGGCGGCAACCAACGAGGCGATTCTGGCGCAGTCGCGGGTTCTCTACGCCATGAGCAGAGACGGCTACTTGCCCAAAGCATTGTGTAAAATTCATAAGCGCTTCTGCACTCCTCACATTGCAATAATTGTGGGCGCTATTTTCACGGTGATTTTCGCGGCAACAGGGCTTGTGAACTTTGTGGTTTACGCGGTTAACTTCGGTTTCATAGTTGGCTTCTCGATTGTGAATATGTCGGTGATTAAGCTTAGGAAAATCGCGCCTCACCTGAAACGCCCGTTTAAGGCTCCTTTGTATCCGTTAACGCCTATCGCGGGGATAGCAGCGTCCATTTTCTTGGCGTTGTTCATAGAGCCTTCGGTGCTGATCTTGGGCGTTGAACTCATAATCGTGGCGTTGCTGGTTTACTACATCAGAATGGTGGGTCACCATCGCATGCGCATCGCTTTCGGAGGAATAAGCTTGGGGTTAGGCGCTTTTGTAGCGTTTGCAGCGTATCTATTGGGAACTAACTCCATCGTGCTGCAAGGAGTCTCGCCAGAAGTGACAACGCTGGTTTTTTACGTGCTGCTTTTCGTCAGCGTCGTTCAGATTTTGGCGGGTGCATTGAACATGATTGTGTCCGATCGGTGAAGACGGGGCAGTAGCAAGCTTAAAATCCGCGCTTTACTATTCTTGTTTCATATGCGACGCAAACGCAAAAAAAGTTACATCGATGTTGAGCCTCCAACAGTAGACGTGGATAACTTGGTTGTAGACACCACGCGTAGAGAGCGCTTTCAAATTTTTGAAATTTTGGCTTCAATGCGAAAGTACTTGGCGGTTATGCTTATGGTCTCAGGTGCCTTGGCAACTTTTTTTTCCGTGCAGTTTCTCATGGGTGTTGAGATGTTTTCATCTGCCGTTAGCTTCATCGCTCTGGCAGTCATGAGCTTCATAGGCGTGGCTAACATCGTTTGTGGATTACTTTTGCTTGGCTCAGAATAGCCTGATGAACCACCCTGAAATGCCAATTTCATAAAAAATGCAGGAATGAAAAATTGGGTTTTAGACTGCGTAAAAATTTGTTTACCAAGTTGAGTCTAAGCCCGAACGACCAACGCGGTTCAGCCAACCGTTAACTAAATGCTTGGGTTCTTCCCATTTGATATAATCTCTTGGGATGAGCTTGCGCAGTCAGCCACTTTATGGCTGTTCTTTGCCGATGCGTTCCAGCATGCTCCCCAACTTGGTAAACGTACATTAAGTCTTCGGTTTCTTATAAACTTGTTTGTACAATAGCGCAATAATTGAACGTTTGTAAGGTACTAGTTTTTTGACAGAAACAGCTAAACTAACGCATGATGCCATGGGTTAAACGCGAGATTGATGGATAGTATTTAAGCTTCTGAACAGTTTGACTTTCAACAGTAAACGCCATTGGAATTTTTTGGGTTTATATACAGGTGAGAGTTCAACATTGTTTGAGTTTTAAATAATGGTTCGCCCATATCCACGGTAAGGAATGAGGATGAACAACAGAGAGAAGTTTGAGCAGGACTTAACCACTTTAATGTCGCGGCTCACAGTCGATGTGGATAAAGAGGTTGAGAACAAGCTAAACATGCTTAAGGAGTGGCTTTTGAAGCTTCAAAGGGAGAATGTTGTAAAGATTAACCATTCCGTCATGGAGCTTGTTTGCGCCAAACACCTGATTCTCAAAGGTTATGAGGTGCAGCTTGAATACCCGCTTAATGACATCTTAACGTGCGACCTGTACTCTATAAAAGGCTACGGAAACCTCATAGTAGAAATAGAAACAGGCTTCATCCCACCCGAGCACGCGTTAGACCCGTTAACCTACACTTCGGCGCGGTTAGCCAGCAAAATAATCAGGTACAACAGCTTCGCCGGAAAATTCGCGCTGGGCATGCCGCCTCACTACGTGTTGCCGTTTCCACACGCTTTAGCCAAGCCGCCGAGAAAAAGAACCAGTGAGGAAGTGGAAGCGATAAAAAACCTCTGTGACAGGTACTACAAGAATCCGCCAGTGACAACAGAAGAAATATGCAACGCGCGAATACAGGAACTTTACATCATTGACGTTGACCAAGCGAAAGTCAAGGAGATAGACCCAGAAGCCTACATGAAAAGCGCCTTCAACAAAGACTCCTTTTGCGATTACACTGGTTCTTAACTTTAGGAGCGCATGCGGCACATGCCTTTTTACGTGTACATACTCCTCTGCGCCGATGGAAGCTTCTACACGGGGTACACTAAAAATATAGACGCGCGAACAAGACTGCATGCAAACGGCAAAGGCGCCCGATACACCAGGACACATAAGCCTGAACGGGTTGCTTACGTTGAACTTTTCGATTCTCGGGCGGAAGCCATGCGTCGTGAAAGGGAAATAAAACGGCTGTCACATCAGCAGAAGCAAAATCTGATTAACTCCCGAAACCACCCTAAATAGCGTCTCGCAAGGAAAAATTGATTAAAAACTTTCGACAAATGCAACAATAGGCGAGAGCTTATGCCAAAAAAGAAACCAACATGGAATGAAAAGCTAAACGACAGCAAAGATTTGCCCAAAGTTGAGAAAATCACCGACAAAATGAGCAAACGCTGGGGCACAGGCACCGTCGTCATCCCCGCACCAATAGAAGTGGACGAGATTATGCGGAAAGTTCCCGCTGGAAACCTCATAACCATCAACGAGATTCGCAGCGCGCTCGCAAGGAAGCATAAAGCCACAATCGGCTGCCCCATGACCACAGGCATCTTCGCTTGGGTTGCAGCCCACGCCGCAGACGAGCGCGAAAAAAGCGGAGAGAAAAACGTCACGCCCTACTGGCGCACCCTGAAATCGGGTGGTGTTTTGAACGAAAAATATCCTGGCGGAGCCGAAGCGCAAAAGCTGCGTTTAACGCGGGAAGGGCACACGGTAATCAGGAAGGGCAAGAACTACGCTGTGCTAAACTACGAAAAAACGCTTGTTCAAATCTAAACCAGAAACAGTAACGCCAAGCCCGTGCCTAACGGTATCAGAATATTGTCGTTTATCGGCAAAGGCAGACTTTCAATTGCCATGGCGACCGCGGCGCCAATTAACGATAGCACGGGCGACACGAAAAATGTGCCTGCCAAAAAAGCAAAAAAGAACCCAGCGAGCGAACCCTCCACGGTTTTGCCTTTGTTGAAGGGTAACGGCTTCTTCGAGATTAAGCCTCCGAAGAGTGAGGCGGTGCTGTCACCTAAAGTGAAAATGGCTATGGCGGCGCCGTTCACTGGCGCAGGGAACAGCAACAAGGTCAGAAATATGCCCATGGCGAAGTACAGGGGAGCCCCGGCGAACTCGTACCGCTCTGTAGGTGACACGGCGTTCCGCGTTATTGCGGAGATAACGGGCAAGTTTTTTCGGTTCATCCTTGACAGTTCAGATAGGAAGTAAAACACGCTCACCACGCAAATCATCAACGCCACTGGGTAAACGCCCAGGAAACCTGCGAGGACGGGAATAAAAAAGCCCGAAGCGTGAATGGCTTCACGTATCAGGTCGTTTTTTGACGGCAGAGACCGCTTTTTTGGTTTGCCAAAGATCACGGGCAGAATCCCAGATAGCTTGCCTGTGACGACCTTGTCAGCTTTGACGCGTAGCACGAAGTCTGGGTTGTAACCTATCTTCTGCATTTCAGGGAGAAAAATGGACCCGTTGTTCCTGTCATCGGCGACCACCACGCAATCTTCCAGTTTCAGCCCTTCAGCCTCCAAGATTCTTGACAAGACCTTGAATTTCCCATTCGGTTCTATGGCGTCGCCCCATATCTCGCCTGTCAACATATTATCTTTAACGCCGACTTCGATGCCGAAGGCGTAGTCTGCACCAATTATGCTGGCTAATTTTTCCACCACGATGGTGGGCAGTCCTGAGCTTATTAACGCGGTTTTGCAGTTTCGCATCTTAAGTTGAGCAAAAAAACTCTCCAACTGAGGTCTGGAAGGAATTTCGTCGAATATGCACATGAGCGTTTCAACTTTTACGCCCCGCATAATTTTGAATATTCGTTTTAGCGCGGGTTTCAACGGAACTACGCCTAGCTGATAGAGAAAACCTATGAGCAGCATCTTCAGCAGCTGAAAAACGCCTAGGCTTTTGCCAACGTCGAAGAGGAAGCGGTTTTTGGAAATAAGCACTCCTTCAACGTCGAATATTACAAGCCGTGGGTTTCTACGTGGCGTTTCCAACAGTTTTCACGTCTAGGTTTCTGTGTCGTTATCCATGCGAACTGCTTAGACTAGGCTTCGTGCCCTAAAATGAGTTGCTATGCTCGGCTATCCATTTTGACCGCAAACGTACTGTTTATCCAGAAGCTCTAACGGGCAGCCTCCCCCACACACCTGCAGTTGCGGGCAATCTTTGCACTTCGGCTCCACGTACTCGCGGTTTCTGATTTTCTTTGCAAGAGGGTGATTCCAAATTTTCTCCCAGTCATCCACAAGAATGTTTCCGAGGCTTTCAAAGTAGCTTTGGCACGGGTAAACATCGCCGTTTGGTCCGACGCACATGTTTATCATGGCTGCCGTGCAGGATTTGACACCTAACCCCAGCTGGACAGGGTCAAGACGGCAGTACTGCGTGGGCGTGTACCACAGGAACTTCAGGTTAAGCTGATTGGCTTTGTCGCGAATCTTCGGCAACAACACCTCAAGCGTCTCAATGGGCAAGGCGAACTCTTGGCGCACACCGGTTGCCTTCCCCGAGTATATGAGACTGTTACATCCAAAAGCGGCGACGCCAAGCTCCTTGATGTAGTCGATGGTTGTCAGGAAGTCAGCCGCGTTGTACTTGCTGAGCGTTGTGTTTGTGGTCACGTAGATTTGGGAGCGCACCGCGTTTTTTATTCCCGCCACGGTTTCCTTCCAGCTTCCTTCAGCCGAGGTCATCAAATCGTGAATTTTAGACTTATGCGACTCAAGAGTTACCTGAACGAAGTCCAAACCCGCATCTTCAAGAGCCTTCACGTACGCCTTATCCTTCAGTCGCCTGCCGTTGGTTATCAACCCCGTGACCATACCCTTGTTCTGGGCGTACTGCAGCAGTTCGGACAGGTCCTCGCGAAGTGTGGGTTCGCCGCCTGTGAAGGTTAGGATGAAAACCCCGATTTGGCTGAGGCGGTCAATTACCTTTTTCCAATGGCTGGTGTCCAACTCCGTGGTCTCGTGGGGTCCGCCGGCGTAGCAGTGAACGCAGTCGTTTTGGCACTTGAAGGTGAGCGCCATGTCCATCCGCAACGGCGCCGAGTATTGATATGAGAAGGGCTCCTCCTTTTCCACTTCGAGAAAAGAAACTGGGCAAATCTTCTCGGTTCGCGCCAGCGTGCTAATCGTGTAAACGAGTTTCTCGTAATCCTGCTTTGCCTTAGCCTTGTTTACGCGGTATCGTCGGCGGATTTTCTTCAGAACCTCGCTCTGCGGCAGGCCCTGCATGAAATGGTAAGCGTACGCAGACGCGGTTTCGTTTAGGTGAAGCACGGTGTTGGCGTTTATCACCATGACGCCGCGACCGTCTGGCTCAATGCGAAGCTGAAGCGCCATTCCCGCAAACTCATCTTTTCCGCGGTAGGTGTAGCGGCCCTGAGGAATCGCGGGCGGTCGCAGGGCTTTGCGTAGGAAGCTCATTTTAGCCGACACCTCCACCCGCGCAGGCACAGGCGCATGAGACGCAGGCACATGCGCAGGCGCACGCGGCGCAAGCGCAGACGCATTCGGCATCGCGGCGGGCAGGCGTGTGGGATGCTTTCGGGGGTTGCAGGGGGAGTATGGCGTTGGCGAATTTCTCGATGTCTGTTACGATGTTGCTTGAGGTTTTCTCTACGGCGGTGGCGATGTTGTCTGCGAATTGGGCGCCTGGAATCTGGGGAGGCGTGGCGGCTTTTGAGGGCGCGTCCACATTCGGCGTGTACGTGGGATGTGGGTTGTAGCGTGTGTAGCCGTACCAGTACCAGAACCAGAGGGGGCTGGGCTGGAAGGGGCGGTCGTGGAACGTTGTTTCCGTGCGAGAACGAGTATTGGGGTCAAGCAGAAGCCACAGCAGCTGCGCATCGTACGCTTTGGATGCCAAGTCCGCAGTGCCTGCTTGCTCCACTTGCGACCAAGCTTTCGTTACGATTTTCCTGTAGTAGTCCACTGTGTCGCGTCTGCTGTGTCCGCGCAGCTTCTGCTCCACCGTGTCTCTTAGGAACATGACAGTGTGCGCCAGTTTCTCTTCGTCAAGTGCACCGTCGTCTTTTACGGCTTGGAGAAAGTCGATTTCGTAGTATCGCAACGGGTTTTCGTCGGTTCCCGTCTTGTTCTTGTACTCGGGCAGTATCCTGAGTTTGAGCGCGGGATTTGTGGATTCTACCCATACGGCTCTTTTCTGTAGCAGGCTGTACAGGATTTCCGTGACAATCTGCGTCGGCTTAAGGTCCAGCAGGTAGGAGGCTTCAACCGCGGTTAAGCCGCGTCTTATTCCAAGAGTTTCCATGCTGACTTTCGGGGAGGAATACTTGTTTTTTCTTGCCACTTGGACAACCACTACGATTACGATTATGGCTACTATGGGCAAGACGATCAGGGCAAGGATTGTGTCTAAACCGATTCCGCTCGAGGATTGCGTTGGGTTGTAGTTGGGCATGGAACTTGCGGGGAAAGAAGCACCGAGCAAGTACTGCTCGTTTGGTTGAAGAACGGGGATTTGCCAGAAAACCGCTGTTCGCCCTTCCACGGTTGAAGTGCTGTTCCAGAACTTGTCGGGTAACGTTTTAACTTCGTTGATGGTAACGCTGGGGGGCAGAACAATCTGCACTCGCACATCGTGGACTGGCACTTCCTGCATCCATTGTGGCACAAACTCCATTCCGTAATTGCCTGGGTTCTGGGTGTCGTTGTAAATCATTCCGGCGACGTTGGTGGTTACGGTGAACCAGATTGTGTTGCCCGCAGTTAAGGGCTGGTACAAGTTTACTTGCACTTGATAGTTGCTTCCGCTGCTACTGTCACTTGTCTCCAGTTGGTGTCCATACTGGTCCACGGCTTCGCCTCTGGCGAAATCGGCTTTAGGCTGCCCAAGCCGCACGTAGTTGATGGCGTCTCCTGAAGCAAGCGTTAAGGTCACGTTGTAGGTTAAGTCGATTGTTCCGTCTTGATTTATGAAGATTTGAGCCCATTCATGGTCAAAACTGTAAACTCGGTTCTGGGCGCTAACTAAGCCTATGGACAGCGATGTGACGGTTAACGCAAGTACAGCTGTCAGCAGTAATGCTTTTCTTACCATTTTGGTTCCTCAGTAACCTCAAACGTGGTGCCGCAGTAGGGGCAGGTGGCGTAGGGCACGCCTGACACAATCTTGATTTGATTAGGATTGACCGATGCTCCACAGTTTGGGCATTTTATCGAGGCGGCTTTCATCTGTCCTGAAACCTCTAGGCGTTGAATGACCGTTTTCGGTTTTCGAGTCGTATAGTAAATGCCCACGACGAGGGCGACTCCGATGACAAATAGAATGCCGCTTGTTACTAATCGTGTGAGGGTGGCTTGAACTGAAGCGGCAAGCGCAAAGATGACTGCGAAAAAGAAGACAGCTGCCGCCGCAATGCCGCCTAATATAGCTATGATTTTCACGTTTATGTGTGGTGTCGCATCTTGCAATTTAATTTTGCCCTTAACTGCACGGCACCTTTCGATTTTTGATATATGCGTCTTCTCGAAATTGAGTTTATATTAAGTCTTGAGACGTAATGTGTTGGTGCGAAAAATTGAGCAAACGTC
>Ga0307420_1000447_pt1 | contig 19212 bp, 15 predicted proteins | sample SalMarWE160240MG_2_FD_202167 | JGI IMG/M metagenome (GOLD analysis project Ga0307420, IMG submission 202167) | Salt marsh sediment microbial communities from the Plum Island Ecosystem LTER, Massachusetts, United States - WE1602-40 | ecosystem: Environmental > Aquatic > Marine > Intertidal zone >... | reverse complement strand
GTCCTCGACGGTGACGGCGAAGGACAAAATAGACAGCTCCTCCGTCATCGACTCAGGCGGGGCCTCTGTAGCACCTGGAGGCTCAGTCGAAGGAGGCAGCGTCGGAACCTCGGTGGCTGGCTCCGAGACCTCTGTAGCAACGTCCAGCGGCGACGCCTGTGTTTCGGAAGGCGTCGGCGGGACCGAGGTGGGCACGAACACCTCTACCGCCGTCGGCGCCGCGGGTGTGGACACGCATGCGAACGAGGCTATCACAAGCAGAACGATTGTCCAAAGAACAAACGAACCTGATTTTTTCATCGAAAGCACTCCTATTGGCGGATAAGGCTTCCTCCTGCAACATATCCAAGCTCAGTATAATGCCGTTACCTGGGTGGGTCAAGCATGAGGAGCGATTGGAGACAATGACCTGACTGCGTCACTCGGAACCACCCAGCAGGCGGTTGGGCAGCAGGATGGTGTAGTTGAAGCCGTTCATACACACCGTTTCGACGGTGGTGTAATTCTGCCCGATGGCTTGCAGCACCGGATCGGGATAGAACTGGGCGCGGAAAATGACCACGCCGAATTCCTGCCGGTCGATGCGCGCGACGATGTCCGTCGTATCGAGCAAGCCGTTGAGGTACAGATTGCGAAGCTGAGTCGGATTGGTCACCACCGGTCTATCATCCAGCAGGGCGAACATGGCCTCTTCGCTAAAGACGGGGCCGTCGGAGGTGCGGACGTAGGCCATGATCTCCTCGCCCGCCGCATAGTCTTCCTCGAGCAGCAGGTGCCCCAGTTGAGTGTAGCCCATCCTATCGTAATAGGGATACGCCGTGCAATGGGTTTGCGTCACCGCCCCGCCTATACCCAAAACCTGAGCCAGCGGTCCAAAGACAGGGCCGGCGGTGGGCATGTGGAGCATCAGGGGAGCCTGCAGCAGGTAGAGCAGCGGGATGGCGACGACCAGGAGCGGCGTGACCATCGAACGTGCCACGTCGCGCGGTGGCTGGGCAGCGACCCGCCGTGCCAGTCCATTCTTCAGGCGACCCAACGCCAGGCCGGAACAGACGCAGGCCGCGGCGATGGCAGTGGAGAAGTAGTTGAACCCCGCGCCCCACTTGCCGTTCAACAGGCCCGTGCCCAGCGCGAAAAAGAACCACAGCGAGTAGGCCGAAAGCCGATCCCAGAACAGCTCATAGACCAGATATCCGGTCGCCAGCAGGATAAAGAGGACGTGTAGGCGAAACCATTGTTTGAGGAAAAAGATCGTCTGCAGGTACTTGAACGCGTTAAAGTTGGCCTGGACGGTATTGACCCACCACTGGCCTCCGGTGGCGGCGTTAAGCAGCCAAAAGATCGCCCCGACGGCGGCGGTCAACGCCACTCCAGAAAGGATGGCCTTCTTGACGTCGCGCAAAAAGACGAAAAAGAGCGCGGCGACGACGGTGAACACGGCCATCTGCTTGGTGTACCCAGCGCACAGCAGCATCGCCAACCCCAGGATGAGGTTGCGCCTGCCGTGCTCGGGGTGCTGAAACTCGGCGATGAAGGCGATGGCCAGCGTCTCGAACATGACCATCGTCATGTGCATGCGGCACAGCGGCCCGGTCTGGTAAACGTAATTGGAGGCCAGGAACCCCAAGCCGGAGATGAGGGGCAGGAACCAGCCCCCCACCTTGCGACGCACGATGGCCAAGATCGTCCCGCCGGTGACCAGCGTGGCGACGAAGGAGACTATCCGCCCGGCGACCACGTGCGGCCCAAAGATCGGCAGCAGCGGGATGATGAGCAGGTGGAAAAGCGGCGGATAGTTGGAGGCATAGTACGGGTAAACTCCGTTGTCCTTGTACGGCCACTCGCCCCGGCTGTACAGGATGGCGTCGTACATCTCGAACCCCTCCCCCTGGTCATAATCGAAGGGCCATTGGAAAAGATCGACTGCATAGACGACATAGACAACCAGGTAGCCAACGTAAGCCAAAGCAGCGAGGATGGCCAGGAAAGCGCCGATGGTTTTGAGTATGCGCGAAAGGATTTGGGGCATGGTAGTTGGTTGGTTAGGCGGGGCGGTTGCCCAGCAGGACCAGGATGACGCCGACGAGGATGCCCACGAGGCCGAGGCCGACACCCAAGCGCTGCAGCGGGCCAAAGCCGCTCCACTCGCCGGCGCCGACAAAGTCCACGCCGATGATGCCAGCGACGCCAAGAAAAGTAACCCCGATCACGATGATGCCCAGTTGGCGTTTGGTGACCATAGGCCAGCATTATAGCACACTGGAATGGGGTTGCAACCCCAGGCGGGATCGTGCGTATTGTGAAGTAGAAAGGGGCAAGAGGCAGGAGGCAAAATGCAGAAAACAAATGATGACAAACAGCCGGCGAACGAAAAATCGACAAACGGCGAGGCAGTGCAGGTGCCCACGGACGAGTGGACGGCGGCGGCGCTGGCTCACGCGAGCGTCCTGCTAACCGCGACGCTGGGAACAGTGGGCGGCATCGGCCTACCGGTTGGACTGGCCGTGCCCCTGGTCATGGTCCTGGGGTACAAGAAGCAATCGCGATTCGTCGCCTTTCACGCGTTGCAGGCCTTTGTGTATCAGATCGCAGGGGTTGTGATCGTGGCGGCCTTGGGCGGACTGGTGGGAGTGGCCTGGGCGATCAGCGGTACGCTCACGGCAGTGCTGATTGGATTTGCACTGATGCCGTTTGCGGTTTCGCTCACTCTGCTGTTGATCGGTGCAGTCATTGCCTGGATCGTTTACGGGCTCTACGCGGCGTATCAGGTCTACCAGGGACGCAATCTACATTACTGGCTGATCGGTGACTATTTGGAACGGGAGGTGAAATTGTGATGCGTGGACGAGATCCCTTCGTCGCGTTAGTTCTGGAGGTTGTAGGGGGATTCTTTGGATTCCTGGGCCTGGGTTGGATCTATGCCGGGCGACCAGCGATGGGCATCGCGCTGCTGATCGGTTACTGGCTGCTGGACTGGGCCATTGGCGTGACGCTCTCCATCGCCACCATCGGGCTATGGTGCTTTGTGTGGCCAGCACAGAACCTGATCCTGGGCGCTGTCTCGGGATACCTGGTTTACCGCTGGCTAGAAGAACGGGAACGGGCGTAGCACAGGTCGAAAAGACACCCGCACAAAAAAGCCCTGCCATCCTGGCAGGGCTTGGCTTTTCTACACGGGCTTGGCGCGTGGTTACAGATATGTTATAATCCATTAATATTAACGTGGAGGACACCCCTTGCGGCGTAGAACCGGACTTTTTGCCTGGCTCGTCGTCACTGCCGCCGTGGTTGCATTTCTTCTCGCCTGGCAGTACCTCGACTATCGTGCAGCAAGCCGCACCCTGCCCGCCGGCATGACGATGGCTGGTCTGCCTGTCGAGGGAAAAACGCGCGAACAGGCACTCAACGAGCTTGAGATAGCATTTGCTACACCGGTCGAAGTGATATACCAGGGCGAGCGATTGTCGCTATCCCCCGATACCGTCGAGTTGCGCTTTGACGCCGAGAAAACGACGGCTAACCTAGAGGCTGTTCTGGTAGCACGCGGAGGATTTGATGGCTTTGTGACCCACGTGCTGCACAGCCCTGCCGAGCCGGTGGACGTTCCGGTGGCAGTGACCTATTCGGAGGAACGGCTCGACGGCTTCCTGGCCCGCGTCGCGCGGCAGTACGACAGGCCGCCTCAAAGCGCAGTTCCGCTGCCGGATCAATTGGTCTTTCGCGCCGGGCGCTCCGGCCAGGAACTCGACGTCGAAGCGTCTCGCACCCTGCTCGCCGCTGCCCTCGTCTCGGCTACCGACCGGCAGGCCGAACTGCCCGTCAAGTCCAGCGAGGCCCCCCCTTTGGATATAGAGGTGCTGGGCCAGATGATCCAGTCCCTGGCGGACGATCACCCACACATCATACCGGGGATATTTGTCAAAGATCTACAGACCGGGGAGGAGTTGGGAATCAACAAGGAGGTCGCGTTCGCCGGCTTGAGCCTGCTCAAAGTCGCCATCCTGGAAGAAACCTATCGCGCCCTGGATGCTCCCCTCGATCTCGAGGTAACGGACTGGATCAGCGATTCGCTGGGAATCACCAGCAGCAATTTCAAAGCCAATCTACTCCTCCGCGACATTATCGGTGAAGGCGATGGCTATCAGGGTGCCGAGAAGTTGACTGCCTCGATGCATTATCTCGGGCTACCCAACACCTTTATGGTGGCCCCGTACGATGCAGAGTGTCCCTTCACCATTCAAACGCCGGCCAATACGCGCACCGACATCACCACCAACCCCGATATCTGCATGCAGACCACGCCATTGGATATGGGCCTGCTGTTGGAGATGATCTACCAATGCCGCCAAGGTGGTGGCACACTGATGGCCGCCTACCCTGGCGCCTTCACCACAGACGAGTGCAGCGCAATGGTCGAGCAGATGACGAAGAACAGCTTTGATAATCTCATCGAAGTCGAACTACCAGAAGGAACGGTGGTAGCACACAAACATGGATTTGGGACAGAGGGACCCCATGCTGATGCAGGGATCGTTTTCAGTCCCAGCGGCGACTTTATACTCGTCATCTATCTCGATAGTCCGCAATATCTGGAGTGGGCGGAAAGTTCCGCCCTGGCCGCCGATATTGCCAAGGCGACCTACAATTATTTTAACCCGGCGCACTAGCGTTCGTCGGCGGGGGTAAAATGGGCCTTTTGACCATACGGCAGTCCTTTGCGCAAGAATTGCGCGTTTGTGCGTTTGGTCTATAATCTGTTTGAGGCGCTCTCGCGCCGCGCGAGAATGGTGCAAGAGACGCCGTTGAGATAAGCGGCGCAGTTTGTGGCGATTTCAAGAGCCGCCAACTGTGGGAATCGTGTGTTCAAGAGAACGAAATGAAAGAATTCAAACCCCAGCACTCGGGAGAGACTCATCCAGAGGAGCCTCAGCCACACACACCGGAGACCCACAAAAAAGTTCCCGCCCCATTGCCCGCAGGCGAGTTAGGGACGCGGCGTATCACTCCTCCAGGAGAAGCGGGGCGCGCAGGAGAGATTCCGCCCAAATCCGAGGCATACGAGAGTGGCGAGGGGCAGCTCCCCGACGGCCACATGCTCCAGAACCGTTACCGCATCCTGGGGATATTGGGATTTGGCGGGATGAGTGCCGTTTACAAAGCCCAGGATATGCGTTTCCCCAAGGTCACCCGCCTGTGCGTGGCCAAGGAGATGCTGAACACCGCAACCGATCCCCAAGTGCGGATGATGATTGAGCGCAACTTTGAGCGCGAGGCGAACATCCTGGCCACCCTCAGCCATCCCGGCATCGTCCAGATCTATGACTACTTTAGCGAGAACAATCGCAGCTATCTGGTCATGGAGTTTGTGAACGGCAGGGACCTAGAAGCGATCCTGGCACAGACCGAGGGCTTTTTGCCCGAAGCTCAAGTCGCGAGTTGGGCCATCCAGGTCTGTGAGGTGTTGAGTTATCTACACAGCCACGAGCCAAGTCCTATCGTCTTCCGCGACATCAAACCCTCCAACATCATGCTGGATAGCCACAGCCGCGTCCGAGTGGTGGACTTTGGAATCGCCCGCGTCTTCCAGAGCGGGCAGAAGGGCACCATGATCGGCACGGAGGGCTATTCGCCGCCGGAGCAGTACCGCGGCGTCGCCGAGCCACGGGTGGATATCTATGCGCTAGGGGCTACGATGCACCATCTGCTTAGCAAGCAGGACCCTCGTCTGGAGCCACCGTTCTCCTTCCACGAACGCCCCATCCACAAGACGAATCCGGTCGTGTCCCACGAACTGGCCGACATCGTCAACCGGGCATTGGAATACGACATCAACAAACGTTACGGATCAGCCGAGGAGATGCAACGCGCGTTACTGAGCCTCAGTGCATCCCGCGGCCTGGGGGGGACGACGACCTTTGGGTCTGGCGCCGGTGGCGACGTCATGGCGCTGTGGCGTTTCGCCTGCGAGGATGAGGTGCGCTCCTCCCCTGCGGTGCACGATGGCGTGCTGTACGCCGGCGTCTACGACAACAACCTCTACGCCATCAACGCCAAGAGCGGCAAGTTCCTCTGGAAATACGCCACCGAGGGGGGCATCGCTTCGTCTCCGTGTGTGCACGAGGGACGTGTGTTTGTGGGCTCGTCGGACAAATTGCTCTATGCCATCAACACAGACACAGGGCGCATCTCGTGGACGTGCCCCACCCAGGATAGAATATGGTCTTCACCTAAAGTCGCGTTCGGCCATGTGTTTTTTGGCTCCGACGACCATCATCTATACGCAGCCAACATACACAGCGGGCGTGTCGTCTGGACGTTCGAAACGGAGAGAGAGGTGCGCTCGTCTCCCGCCATCGGCGACGAGGCCATCTACATAGGTTGCGAGGGCGGAGTCGTCTATGCCATCGACACCAGCGGTCAATCGCGCTGGCGCTTCCGTGCCCGGCGCGGCGTGACTTCCTCTCCCGCTATCACCAGTGATATGGCTTACGTAGGCTGCCAGGATTGGTTCGTCTATGGCCTGGACATTCGCTCGGGCTGGTCAGTCTGGCGCTACCGTACCGGTGGCCCGATTGTTTCGTCGCCCGCCGTCAGCGAAGATATCGTCTTTATCGGGTCCACCGACAAGCGCCTATACGCCTTGGACGCCGAAAATGGTCGTCTCGTTTGGCGGTATGAGACGGAGGGCCAGGTCACCTCCTCGCCGGCCGTGGCCGAGGGCGCCGTCTACTTTGGCTCTGTAGATGGGGCCGTTTACAGCTTGGACATCAAGACTGGGAATCTGCGATGGCGTTTTCAGACCGATGGCCCAGTGACGTCATCACCCACGGTGGTAGACGGCGTGGTCTATATCGGCTCGACAGATCGCTACATCTACGCACTTCCTGCCTGAGTTAGACGTAATGCTGGCTGTGCTCTGATAATGGACGGGAAAGGGACGGCATGATGCAATTTCTATACAAACTCCTGGGGCTAAAGAAAGGCGAACCCGATGCAGAGCTTCCAGCTGCCAAAGAGGTCGATGGGCCGCTGCCTCGACTCAAGGCCGGTTGGGCTACCGACGTGGGAATCGTACGCAGCCACAATGAGGATGCGGTCTTGGTCATCACCGCTTCGCACGACGGCGATGGCGCCATGCCGCCGCTGGGGCTTTTTGTCCTGGCTGACGGCATGGGAGGGCATCAATCCGGCGAGGTTGCCAGCTCTCTGGCCGCACGCGCCGTGGCTCACCAAATCACCCGTGACTTTTACTTGCCGGCCCTCATCAGCCAGGGACCGGACACCAGTCGGCCAGATCTGAAAGACGTGCTCGTGGAGGCCGTTCGTGCTGCCAACGATAGCGTCGCGGATCGAGTGCCCGGGGGAGGCACGACGCTGACCTGCGCCTTGGTGCTCGAATCCCGTGCCTACATCGCCCACGTAGGCGACAGCCGGGCCTATATCGTCACCGCCGAGGGCGAACTGGACCAGATTACGCACGACCACTCGTTGGTCGATCGGCTGGTCGAGCTGGGACAGCTAACACGTGATGAAGCCGCCGTCCATCCGCAAAAGAACGTGCTTTATCGTGCAGTGGGCCAGGGCGGCGAACTGGAAGTGGATACCTACACGCGCACCATCGGGGTAGGTGCGCGATTGCTGCTCTGCAGCGATGGATTATGGGGTATAGTGGCTGAGGCAAAGATGGCCGAGATTGTTATGAACTCCCCTTCACCCCAGGTGGCGTGCGAAAGGCTAGTCGTCGCCGCTAACGCAGCCGGAGGACGTGACAATATCACCGCCATCCTGGTGGAGCCACCAGCGAGTTCAGGCAGGTGAGTAGAGAGACCGAGAAGGATTATTACGCCGTTCTGGGAATCCCCCAGTCCGCGACGGACGAGGAGATTCGACGCGCCTACCGTTCGCTGGCGCGACGCTACCATCCTGACAGCCGGACGGAAAGCGCACCGACGACGCTGTTCCACGATGTTCAGACCGCCTATGCGGTCTTGAGCGATCCGCTTCAACGGCGCGCGTACGACCAGCAACGCGCTGAGGCAGGTTTGGGTCAGGAAGCGGCGCTGCGCTGGGAGATCTATTCCAGCCAAGACCAACTCTGTTCGCTCCACGAGGAGCAGGTGCTCTATCTCTTGATAGAGATAAGGCCCGCCCTGACCGCGGAGGGCGAGCGACTGCCGCTCAACCTGTGCCTGGTGATCGACCGCAGCACCTCGATGCAGGGTGCGCGGTTGAACAACGTCAAAGCAGCAGCACACCAGATCATAGATGAATTGCACGATGACGACACGCTGGCAGTGGTCACATTCAACGATCGCGCCGAAGTCATCCTGCCCAGCCGGTCGGGTATCAATCGCTCCCGGGCCAAGGCCCAGGTTTCCACGATCTGGGCCAGTGGGGGCACCGAGATTTTGCAAGGGATGCAGACCGGGCTGGAGCAGGTCAATAGGAGACACAGCCAGGATGTCACCAGTCACCTGATCCTGCTCACCGACGGCCAGACGTATGGTGACGAGAAAGACTGTATCGCCGCGGCTCGACAAGCGGGGGCACGTCACATCGGCATCACGGCAATGGGCATAGGCGAAGACTGGAACGATGCATTGCTCGACCAAGTTGCGGCCCAAAGCGGGGGTGTTTCTGCCTACATCGCCTCGCCGGGCCAGGTGCGTTCACTCCTACAGCAGAGGGTGCGTGGTCTGGGGACCATCTTTGCACAGGGGTTGAAGCTGAGTCCCCGGTGCACCGAGGGTGTGTGGATGGAAAGCGCGTTTCGCGTCTCACCCTACCTCGACCGTCTCACGGCGGAGGGTGGCGCGTTTAACCTGGGAGCGCTACAGGCCGACACTCCGTTAGCCGTCATGCTAGAGGTGGGTGTGGCCAAGCGACCGCCCGGAGAGCACCGGCTCATGCAGCTCGAACTTACGGCTGACATACAGTCAATGGACCGCAAAGAAGAAAGGTTGCGGCGCGATGTCTCGGTCACTTTTACACCCGAAGAGACAGAAACAGAGGCCGTACAGTCGAACATTCTGAGTGCGTTGACCAAGATCACCGTCTATCGAATGCAAGAGCGAGCATGGGATACGCTCGAGCAGGGTAACGTGGAGAAAGCATCCCAGCAACTGGAGATGATCGCTACACGCCTGTTTGACCTTGGTGAGTCCCAGCTAGCCCGGGCGGCCATGCTGGAAGCCGGGCGCATTGCCAAAGGTGGAGCGCCGACGGAAAAAGGGCGCAAAGAGCTAAAGTATGGTACGCGCAGCTTAACCATTGCTTCAAGGAGAAAGTCTCATGATTGAATGTCCATCTTGCGGGCGCAAGCACCGTCCAGGCACGCTGTTCTGCAGCGAGTGTGGCGTGTATCTGCCCACTGGCGGGCCGCTGCGAACCGAGCCATTGCCCGACGAAGAGTTGCCCGTCTCGCGCGCCAACCCCTGGGTCAGCGAACAGGTTGACGAGGACAAGACCACGCCGACCCCGTTATATCTCAAGATACTGGAAACCGACCGCCAGATTCGACTGCCCTCCTCCACCGAGGTGCACGTCGGCCGCCTCGATGCAGCCCATGGTATTTTCCCCGACCTGGACCTGACCACAGATGGCGGTCTCGAGGGCGGTGTCTCACGGCGGCATTGCAAAATCCATCAGCGAGGGGCAACCTATCTCGTCGAGGACGTCGGCAGTGCTAACGGCACCTTTCTCAACGGCCAGCGCCTGACCCCCTACCTGCCACACGTGCTCAAGGATAAAGACGAACTCCAACTGGGCACCGTCAAAATGCAGGTGGTCCTGCAAGAAGAGTAACCGTCGGGAGGATCATATACATGCCTTATACGGTGATGATTCACGTGTTAAATGAGGATGCCGTCGTCGGGGAGGTGGATGAGCTCCCCGATCCGAACGATCAAGTGATCATCGTCAACAACGTGCGGCGACGCGATGGCCGCGACGTCTCCTACATCCTGCCGGAGACCAACACGGTCGTTTATCCGTGGACACGCATCCACTGTGTAGAGATTTTGCCCAGCGAAGAAGAGAAGGAAATCGTCAGCTTCATTCGCGAATGAGGCAGTTGCAGAGCGCGCACACCTAGCTCATCATGTCTGAACGACGTAAACTTGTCCTGGTTGTAGACGACGAGCCGCGCATGACGCGGTTCATCCGCATGAACCTGGAACTGGAGAGCTTTCGGGTCATCGAAGCCCACAACGGCATCGAGGCGCTCGACAAGGTGCGCACCAGTCTGCCCGATTTGGTCATCCTCGACGTGATGATGCCCGAGATGGATGGCTTTGAGACGCTGGAGGTGCTGCGCCAGGTATCCACCGTGCCGGTGATCATGCTCACCGTCCGAGCCGACGAGGAGGACAAGGTGCACGGCCTGGAGCTGGGTGCCGACGATTACGTGACCAAGCCCTTTGGCGCTCGCGAACTCGTCAGCCGGGTCAAGGCAGTCCTGCGCCGCACCGAGAGCCCCGCGAAGCCGGAGGAGGCCGTTCTGCAAATCGACGATCGACTGAGCATAGACTTTAACAGCCGCGAGGTCATCGTCGAGGGCGAGCGCATCAATTTGCGTCCGACCGAGTACCGCCTGCTGTACCACCTGGTGGAAAACGCGGGCTGGGTGGTGCCGCACGAGATGCTGCTGGCCAAGGTCTGGGGATACGAATACCAGGAGGAGATACACTACCTGCGCCTGTACATCACCTACCTGCGGCAAAAGATCGAGCCCGATCCATCCAACCCGCGCTACATCCTCACCGAACGCGGGGTGGGATACCGTTTCGTGAACTTTCGCGAGGAGGGATCCGCCGAGACACACCAGGAGGAAGTTTGATATGGCTACCATCAAGGTCGTAGTGACAGGTCCTTTCAACGTCGGCAAGACCGAGTTCGTGCGCACCCTCTCTGATATCCCCATCGTCTCCACCGAGCGGCGCATCACCGACCATCTCAAATCCACCAAGGAAGAGACCACGGTGGCGATGGACTATGGGCAGGTCAAGGTGAACGGCGACCTGTTCCATCTGTATGGCACGCCGGGACAGTCGCGCTTCGATTTTATGTGGAATATCCTGTCTACAGAGATGGACGCCTTCATCGTGCTGGTGGATAGCTGTGATCGCGACACGATGCTGGCCGCCAAGCCTCTGCTCCGCACGTTCCGCCGCCTGGCTCGCAAGAGCCAGGCCCCTTACCTGGTGGCGGCGAACAAGCAGGACCTGGAGGGCGCCTGGTCGGTGGAGCAGGTCAGAAAAGCGCTGGGGTTGAACGACAAAGTCCCCGTCGTCCCCTGCGTCGCCAGGGAAAAAACCAGCGTGCACAACGTGCTACGGGAACTGAAGGCGCTGCTCTAGTTCCCCCTACTCTCGCCTCCCCCACCCCCGCGCAGGTCGCGGGGGTGTTTGTTTTTCTAGCGGATTTCTAACGCTTCGCTTACGCCAGTCTAATGCAAGGGTGCAATTAATATAGATGGTTATGCGATGCTTAAAATATCATCTTGGAGGAGGTGTGATATGACAAACCTAGTGCGTTGGGAACCTTTCCGTGATCTGGTCAGCCTGCGGGAGGCGATGGACCGGCTGTTCGAGGAGAGCTTTGTACGTCCGCAGACCGACTGGCCTGTGCCGACCGAGGCGGGGATGTTGGCGGTAGACGTGTACGAGACGGAGGACGCCTTCGTGGTCAAGTCGGCCATCCCCGGCGTCAAGCCGGAGGACATCGACATCAGCCTCACCGGCGACACCCTGACCATCAAGGGCGAGACAAAGTCCGAGGAAGAGGTCAAGGAGGAGAATTACGCCCGGCGCGAGATGCGCTACGGCGCCTTCTCCCGCACCCTGCCCGTGCCCGCTGCGGTCGTGGCCGAAGAGGCCGAGGCCGATTTCGATAATGGCGTGCTGACGCTGACGCTGCCCAAGGCCGAAGAGGTCAAGCCCAAGGTCATCAAGGTCAAGAGCAAGTAACGCGAACGGGCAACAAGAACCGGGTTAGAGAGTGGGGCAGGGTCGTATGATATGACCCCGCCCCGCTGCTTTTTTGGTAGGCTGTCCCATCCGGGCTCGGGTCGAAAGCAGCCGAGGGCGATGCCATTTGCTGCTGCTGGGGAGATGTGCTAACATACTCCCGGTTGTGATAGTAGTAGAAAGGGCGCGGGTAAGAGAGTGTACAACGTAACCGGCGATAGATTGAACGATGTGCAAACGGCGCGTCTCATCCGTGGGATGGATGTGCCGTCGTTTGCTTCTCGGGAGTTTCCCCCAAAATATGTACCACTTGGAGATGTTTTTGTTGTGATCCTCTGGCAGTGTTCTGAGAGCCCTCCGGCTACCAGTGATCAATCAAGCCGGCCCAAGGAAAGGGAGAAGGGACAAGAAAACAGCCCTTCCCCCCTCGCCGTGATTTACTGGCGAGAGCATACAAACCTCGCAGTTGCCTCTCTACCGCACTCTATGTTCAGCCAGTACGAATGGGTCGAGCTCCTAAGCCTACACTGGTCACAATCGGACCGAGAAAGCTTCCCGCCCTTTGGTGACTGGACCAAATCACCAGAGTGGATGCTCTCTGAAGAAACGACTCTTCTTGAGAGGATAAACACCTTGCAACAACAGAAGCTCTCAACCAGCGAAGAGATCGATCAACAAATACATCGGCTATCGCAGGACTTCACTCACGCTGCATTGGCAGCTAACCAGGGACCGAGAAGATTACTAACGGCCCAAAACGATGAGCTTGTGGAGGAAGTCAAGTCAGTATTTGCTGAAATCGGGTTCACAGTCGAGGTAGTCGATGAACTTCTGGACGCCAGCCTCCCCAAGAGAGAATATCTCAGACTGAGGCTGCCAAACGACATAAGCTGGGAAGCGATCGAAGTCCGGGGCTATGGCAAGAGTGCAGGAAAGACCAGCGATCTGTATCGTCTTGGACGGTTTGCTAACCTGTTTCAGCAAGAGAAGGGACGCCCACCTGACAAGCAGATATACGTGGTCAATGGTCAACTCGATATTCGCAATCCCTCCCATCGCCAAGAACCACTTGCATCCGCAGAAGAAGACATCGAAGTGTTTTCTAAAAACAACGGTGTTGTCATATCAACAACTGACCTGTTCAGGGTTTTGCAGACACTTGATAAACTCGACGTCGCAGGTGTTCGTGATTCCATCATAAACACTGTCGGGCGATCAGCAATTCCCGTTTTGTAGCCGCGATTTCCAAATCGCGCGCATCTTGCCACGAAAAACACCCTGCGCGATTGCGAAATCGCGGCTACAGCCCGGCGTTTTTTCCCATAACGGGAATTGTTGAGCCACCACCCACCCCCAGAGGAATCTTGGCGCGCCCGGGGCGACTAGAACGCCCAACTGTCGGTTTCGTAGACCTTTGCGTACACAAAATCTAGCCCAGTAGAGTGAAAAAGTGTGTGCTATTCCCCCTGAATGGTACTCTCATCCATTCCCACCTATCGGGGGAATCAGTACAAAAAGCGGGTAGCCTTCCCGCTAGACTCAAATCCCTCCCTGTCTTCGAACCCACAGGTGTGACTCGTAGCCTGACCTCTGCATTTCAAAGTTCGTAGGTTGAGTAGAGGCGGGCCGGAGGCCGCGAGCCAAAGGCCCGAAGCGAAACCCAGCGGGTTGCAATCTGCAATTCGCCTGTTATAATGCGTGCACCTGACGGAACCGGATGCGTTTGGACAGCGTCCATAAAGCAGCGAGCGTATGCCAGAAGAGCCGCGCGTACACGTCTACAAGATTCACGAGCCTCGGGACGAGGGTGAGGGCAAGGATGAGTACATCCAACCCTTCAGGCCTCGATCCCTGCCAGTCGACCAGCCGGAGGAGAAGGGCGCGCCGCCTGATGTAGGGCCGGCGGAAGAGACGCCATCGATCGACACGTGCCCGGTGGACACATCCTTGCTGCCGGATGCCGCGCTGCCCGATGATGCGCCACCGTCCGGTGGCGCGCCGGCAGGTGGTGCGGACCGTGCACCACTCGCTGAAGCGCCATCTTCCGATGGCGCGTCGTCTGCGGACGAATCATCGGCGCCATCGCCTGATTCTGAAGCCGTGCCGGTCGCCACTGTGTGGTCAGAGATGTTGCCCGGTGGCACGCCATCGAGAGATGATGCGCTGTCGGAAGACGACATAGATACCGGCGAGATTCCGGGTGTGCTGGGCGAGCCGACCATTGCCGTGGAACGGACGCCCACCGGCGCGACGCCGACCGCCGAGCTGCCCCGCGCCATCCCCCGGCAGCGGCCGGTCAATCGCGAGCCGCCGCGCCCGCGCACCGGAACCAAGCGCATCGAAAAGTCATCACTCCCCATCCCTCCTCCGCCGTCGGCGAGAGCCGCCGCGCGCAAAGCGCCATCCCGTTCGGTTCCTCCGCCGAGTCGAGGGGGCTACGTCCCTCCCCGCTCCTCTCCGCCGCTGGGAAGCGGGAAGGGGGCGGCCAGTCGTGCGCCTCGCAATTGGGGTAGAATCATGGCCAACATATTCTTTGTCGTCGTCGTGGTGGTGGTGCTCGTTTTCCTTTTGAGCCTCGGCGGTTTGTTGATCGCCTATGCCTCCGTCGCCGCCCAGCTTCCTTCACCAGAGCAGTTGCGGGACAACCAGACCGCTTTCGTCAGCAGCAAGATCCTCGATAGCGAGGGCAACTTGCTGTACGAGGTGACCGATCCCCAGGGCGGCAGGCGCACCTACGTCAATTTCGACAAGATCTCGCCGTACCTGATCGACGCCACCGTGGCCACCGAGGACCGCGAGTTTTGGCATCACCCCGGGTTCGATCCGGTGGCCATCCTGCGCGCATTCTATTACAACCTCTCGGAAGGAGAGATCGTGTCCGGCGCCAGCACCATCACCCAGCAGTTGGCCCGCAACGTGCTCATGACGCCCGAGGAGCGGGTGCAGCAGACGGCCGAGCGCAAGATCAAAGAGGCCATCCTGGCCGCCGAGCTCAACCGTACCTACACCAAGGAAGAAATCCTCGAGATCTATCTCAACGAGTCCTACTATGGCAATCTCGCCTACGGCATCCAGGCCGCTTCCGAGACCTATTTCGGCGTCGACGCGGCGGATCTCACGTTGGCGCAGGCTTCCTTCCTGGCCGGCCTGCCCCAGTCGCCCGCCACCTACGATCCCTTCGGCGGGGGGCATGACGCGGCGCTGGCCCGCCACCAGGCTGTGCTGGGGCTGATGGTCGAGGGTGGCTACATTAGCGAGGCGGAGGCGGCGCTGGCGGCGGCCGAGATACGCAATTACGAGTTCCAGACGCCCAAGATCGATCTATCCATCGCGCCGCACTTTGTCGTCTACACCCGGCAGGTGGTGGAGGCCGATTATGGTCCAGATGTGCTCTACCGGAACGAGGAGGGCAAGAGCCTGCGCATCTATACCACGCTCGATCCCCAGTTGCAGCGGATGGCCGAGCAGGCCGTGCGCGATGGCGTGGCCGGGTTGGCCGACCGCAACGCCACCAACGGCGCGCTGGTGGCCATCGATCCCGAGACCGGCCACATCCTGGCCATGGTTGGGTCGGCGGGTTTCAACAACGAGGCGATCGACGGACAGGTGAACGTCGCCCTGCGCTGCCGCCAGCCCGGCTCCTCCATCAAGCCCTTTACCTACCTGGCTGCCTTCGAGCAGGGCTGGACGCCGTCCACGCTGCTGTGGGACCTGGAGACCGAGTATCCCGACGGAGCGGGCCGGCCGCCGTACGTTCCGGTCAACTATGACGAAAAGTACCACGGCCCGATGCTCGTGCGCGATGCGCTGGCCAACTCTTACAACATCCCGGCGGTGGAGACGCTCCAGTTCGTGGGGGTCGATGGCCTGCTGGAGATGGCCGGGCGGTTGGGCGTCGATTCGCTGGTGCATCCCGAGCTCTACTGCCCCGATTATCCCTCCGAATACCCACCGGCGTACGGCCTGGCGCTCACGCTGGGCGGCGGCGAGGTCAAGCTGTTGGAGATGACAGGCGGGTTCGCCGTCCTGGCCAACAACGGCGAGCGCTTGCCGCCTACGCCCATCCTGCGCATCGAGGACAGCGAGGGCAACGTGCTGGAAGATAACGCGGCCCGCGAGGGCGAGCAGGTCGTTTCTCCGCAGCACGCCTACCTGATCACCGACATCCTCTCCGATAACCCGGCCCGCTGCCGCGCCTTTAGCTGCCCCAGCATCCTGGAGCTCAGCCGGCCGGCAGTCGCCAAGACCGGTACCACCAATGACTTTCGCGACGCCTGGACGATCGGCTACACGCCCGATCTGGTGGTCGGCGTGTGGGTGGGCAACTCGGACAACTCGTCGATGATCGACCTGCCCGGCGCGGCCGGTGCCGGGCCGATCTGGCATAGCTTTATGGAGTCGGCCCACGAGGGCCTTCCCGTGCGCGACTTTGTGCGCCCACCGGGGGTCGTCGAGTACGAAATCTGCACCAATTCCGGCGCGCGTCCCTCCGAATACTGTCCCGAGCGCAAGGTGGAGATCTTTGTCGAGGGTCAGCCGCCGCTGGATGAGGAACACGATTGGTACCAGATGGTCCAGATGGACAACTTTACCAGGCTGCGGGCGAACGAGCTGTGCCAGGATCAGGTGGTCGAGGAACTGATGGTCGTCATCGACGACGAGCGGGGGCAGGGCTGGGCGCAGGCTCACCCAGAGTATTTCGACGAGCTACCGCTGGCCCCGACCGAGTTCTGCACCGACGCGACCAACCGGCCGGAGCTCGCCATCACCCAGCCCGGTGAGGGAAGCGAGGTGCACGGGGTGGTGCCGGTCTTTGGCACCGTCCAGGTGCCCAACTTTAGCCACTACGAGGTATTATACGGCGTCAGCGACGATCCCATCGGTTGGGGGTTCGTCAGCGGCCCGCACAAGACCCAGGTGCGCGATGGCTTGTTGACCGAGTGGGATACCGGTCACCTGGCTGCCGGTCCTTACACGTTGCGCGTCAACGCGTTCGACAAAGAGATGCACAGCGTCGAGGTGCGCGTGCACGTGGACGTCTTTCACCCGACCGAGAAGCCTTCGCCGACGCCTGTGCCCACCGAGACGCCCTCGCCCGTGCCGACGCTCAAGCCGACGGGAACGCCTGTCCCTACGACGCCTTTCCTGCCGACGGCTACCTCGACGGTGCTGCCGACTTTGACAGCGCCGCCCACTGCTACACCGACCGTACCGCCGACCTCGCCGCCCACGCCTGTGCCCACAAAGCCGACCGTCACGCCTACGGCCATCCCTACCACGCCGCCGACGTCCACGCCAACGGCAACGCCGCCTCCGGTGCCGACGTTCACGCCGCTGCCGACCGAGGAACCGACGGAGGAGCCTACATCCACACCTGAGCCGACGTCCACGCCGGAGCCGACCGCAACGCCCGAGCCAACGGAACCAACGTCGACCAACACGCCGGAGCCCACCGCGACGCCCTGACGTGAAAAGGCCCTTTGGGTTTTTAGAATTGAGAGCCTATTTGAAAATCCGGGCTTGACCTTGCGAAGGTTGCGAAACATCTCCTGCCCCCCACCTAACCTCCCCCACCTCGGGGGGAGGGACCAGCATATGCGCGAACTTAAGTCAGATTGAAATCTGCGGCTCTAGGGCGCTGCGCGCCGGTCGCCTACCTACATAGGCGACGGCCTCACCTTCCACATAGGTGGAAACTTGCGCTGTAGGTCCTTGGGGGGCACGGTGAGGTGTCTATCTAGTCGCTCCGATCAAGCAGGCACCTCGTCGGCGCAGGCCGACGACCGGCTGGAAGTCCTCCTGCCGCATACCTCAGTGTGACGGCATTTTAAGGACTTGTCTCCACATTCTGCAGCCACACCAGGCCGTCTCGGGCGTAGGGGCGGTCGCCCGCGACGGGCAGGCGCACAATGTCGGGGTACGTGTACATCCCCGCCACCAGGTCGTACATCCCCGGCGGGGCGTCTGGTGAAACCTCAAGTTCGATCCGCTGTGTGAAGACATCTCCCACGATCCACTCCGACGTAGGATAGATGCCATCCAGCGGCGGCGCGTCGTGCTGGGCCACCAGGTTGCCGTCCGAGCCCAGCAGGTGGACAAAGACGGTGTAATCATCTGCCGGTGGGCGCAGCGCTTGCCAGTGGAGGGTGAGGGAAATACCCCCCCCTAGCCCCCCCCTGGAAGGGGGGGGGATGAGGTTGTAGGCCAGCAGGCGGATCTGGTCGCCCAGGTCCACGTCCAAGGGTAAGGGTTCACCGGCGGTTCCCGTGAAGCGCACGTCTTGGAACAGCACGCCGAGGCAGCGCTCTCCCTGGATGTAGTGCGAGCATTCGGCATCCGCGCCCGCCACGCCGCGCGTGACCCCACCGCAGCGCGGGTCGCCGACGTAGAACGTGCAGCCGTCGAGGGCGCGCAGGCTGATCTGGTTCAGGCCCGGCTGCAGGGTGACGCTCGGCGTGGTGTACGTGATCCACTCGCCGATCACCAGCGGCGGCAGCGGCTCCTGGTTGACCTCGATCTGCAGCCGCTGGGGGGCGGCAAAGGGCAGCGCGCGGAACTGGAGCGCGCCCTCGCGCCGGTCGGGCGAATAGATGTACAGCTCCGCCGAACCCGCCATCCAGCGCGCTGGCTGCCCGTTCCATTCCTCCGCGTCGTGCCAGCCGCGCTCGGGGGAGCGCCGGTCGTTGTTCGGCACCGCGTACACCAGGTTGCTTACGCTAGCCTGCCCCGGCGTGACCTCGTAAATGGCGATGTCCTCCTCGGTGGAGCGCGGCGGTCCGAACTCGGTCTCCAACAACTGCATCTTGGCCTCGGCGTCGCCTACATAAGGCGTGTGCAAAAAGACGTGGCCCACCCCCTCGGTGCGGGCGACGGCGGCGCGGTCGCCTGGACTCGGGCTGGGCACGACGTCCGCGCTCGTTTCCGGCGTCAGCAGGCCATCGAGGCAATCGGCCACGTTCGGGAACACGGGCAGGTCGCGCTGGAACCAACTGTCGAACACCGGGCGCTGGTGAATCGTCTGCTGAAAGATCGAGAGCTGCTTGACGTGCCCGGCGGCGATGGGCAGGTTCAGTATGGCGCCCTCATTGTCGCTCTCGGCGATCTCGGCAAGGTAGGCGGGCGTCTGCACGGGCATGGTGGGGAAGGGCCAGATGACGGCAAGCTCGACCAGGGTGAACGCGCATAGCGATGCAGCCAGCGTGGCCTTCCACCGCCGCCGAATGCGCTTCAGCAGCCAGGCCAGCCC